>Ga0335076_10004072_pt1 | contig 14741 bp, 10 predicted proteins | sample Lox_Sample_25_FD_206717 | JGI IMG/M metagenome (GOLD analysis project Ga0335076, IMG submission 206717) | Soil microbial communities from Loxahatchee National Wildlife Refuge, Florida, United States - Lox_Sample_2.5 | ecosystem: Environmental > Terrestrial > Soil > Wetlands | place: USA... | reverse complement strand
AGCCGCGCGACGCGGCGGCGCTCTACGAGGCGCACGTTCGCTTCGGCCGGCAGGCTGCGGCAGCGGCCGATGCGCTCGGCGTGCCGCTGCATCGCGACCGCGACCCCGAGCGCCGGCTGCGCGTCGCGATCCTGTCGTCCGACCTGCGCGACCACCCGACCGGCCGCGCGATGCGCTACTGGTTTGCCCACCGCGACCCGCGTCCGATCGCGCTGGTCGCCTATGCCGAGGTGATCCGGCCGGACGCCGATACGCAATGGTTCCGCGCGCACTGCGACGAATGGCATTCCACGGTCGGGCTGTCGGACCGCGCGGTCGCCGAGCTGGTGCGCAGCCACCGCATCGACATCCTGGTGATCGGCGCCGGGCACTTCGACGAGAACCGGCTCGCCGTCGCGGCATGGCGGGCCGCGCCGCTCCAGATCACCGCCTGGGACGGCACGACCAGCGGGCTCGCCACGATGGACCGCGCGCTGGTCGACCCGATCGTCAGCCCGCCCGACTCCCGCGAATCCTGGATCGAGACCCGGCTCGAGGTGCCGAGCTTCCTGGTGTTCGCGCCGCCCGATGACGCGCCGCCGGTCGGTGCGCTGCCCGCACTGGCGAGCGGTCGGGTCAGCTTCGGCTCGTTCAACAACCCGGCCAAGATCAATGGGGCGGTGGCGCTGCTGTGGAGCCGCGTGCTGGAGCGCCTGCCCGACGCGCGCCTGATCCTGAAATGCGCCGACCGCTACGCCGATCCGGCGGTGCGCGCGCGCGTCCAGGCGCTGTTCGCCGCCCACGACATCGGCGGCGAGCGCCTGGACATCCGCACCCGGGGCCAGCCGCGCGCGGAACACTTGGCCGACTACCGCGAGATCGACATCGCGCTCGACAGTTTCCCGTTCAGCGGGGCGACCACCAGTTTCGAGGCGCTCAGCATGGGGGTGCCGGTGGTCAGCCTGGCGGGCGACGGGCTGATCGCGCGCATGAGCGCGAGCCTGCTGGACGCGGTCGGGCTCGAGCGCCTGGCGACCGGTACGCCGGAGGCCTTCGTCGATGCGGCGGTCGGCCTCGCGCACGACCTGTCGGGGCTCGCCGCGCTGCGCGCGGGGCTGCGCGAGCGCTTGATCGCCTCGCGTGTGTGCGACGGCGCCGGCCAGGCGCGCGCCCTCGAGGCGGCGCTGCGCGAGGCCTGGCGCGCGCGCTGCAGGGCGCCCGGGTGACCTCACCCGACGCACGCTTCGAGACCGCGCTGGCGCACCAGCGCGCCGGCCGGTTCGCCCAGGCCACTGCGCTGTGCGACGCGCTGCTCGCCGAGCATCCCGATCATCTCGATGGGCTGCACCTGCGGGGCGTGCTGCTGATCCAGGCGGGGCGCCACGCCGACGCGATCGCGCTGCTCCAGCAGGTGGTGGCGCGCGCGCCGGCCCTGGCGCTGGCGCACAAGAATCTCGGCGCGGCGTTCCATGCCGCGGGCCGCGCCGCCGAGGCCGAGCCGTGCTATCGCGACGCGCTGGCGCTGGCCCCCGAGCTTACCGAGGCGCACAACCTGCTCGGCCAACTCCTCACCGAGACCGGCCGTCCGGGCGACGCCGTGGCCCATCTACGCGCGGCGGTGCGGCTGGCGCCTGCCGATGCCGAGGCGGCCAACAATCTCGGCAACGCGCTGCAGAGCCTGGGCGACCTCGACGGCGCGATCGCGAGCTATCACGCGGCCCTCATCGCGCGGCCGGCGTTTGCGCTCGCCCACAGCAATCTGGGCAGCGCGCTGCAGCGCCGCGGCGCGCTCGAGGCCGCGGTCGCGAACTACCGCGCGGCGCTGTCGCTGGCGCCCGACTCGGCGATTGCGCACGGCAATCTCGCCGGGCTGCTGGGCGAGCTCGGCGATACCGATGGCGCGCTGGCGCATTTCCAGCGCGCGCTCGCGCTCGAGCCGGCCAGCGCGACCATCCACATGAGCCTGGGCAGCACGCTCTACGACCTCGGCCGGCTCGACGACGCGATCGCGGCCTACCGGAGTGCGCTCGAGCTGCGGCCGGACTTCGCGCGCGCGCGGCTCAATCTCGCCTTCGCGCTGCTGAAGACCGGCGATTTCGCGCGCGGCTGGCAGGCCTATCGGGCGCGCTGGGACACCGGCGAGCTCGATCACCTGCGCGCCCGCCTGGCCGGACCGCCGTGGCGGGGCGACGATCCGGCGGGCCGCACCATCCTGCTCTACGGCGAGCAGGGCCTGGGCGACCTCATCCAGTTCTGCCGCTACGCGCCGCTGCTGCAGGCGCGCGGCGCCCGCGTCGTGCTGCTGGTCGACGGCAGCTGGCAGCCGCTGCGCGCGCTCCTGGCGAGCCTGGCCGGGGTCGCGCGCCTGGCCGACACGCCCGCCGCGGCCGCGCCGTACGACTGTCATGCCTCGGTGCTCGACCTGCCGGGCCTGCTCGGCACCACGCTCGCGAGCATCCCGGCCGAGATCCCTTATCTGGCGGCCGATCCGGTGCGGCGCGCGCGCTGGCGCGCGCGCCTGGGCGCGCCGCGCGGGCTGCGCGTCGGCCTCGTGTGGGCCGGCGGCACGCGCTTCGCCAAGGAGCATCTGCGCTCGCCGCGCCTGGCGCCGCTGCTGACGCTGCTCGGCTTGCCGGGCATCGAGTGGATCGCGCTTCAGAAGGGCGACGGGCGGCGCGACCTCGAGGCTTGCGCGCTGCCGCCCGGCGTCGTCGATCTCGGGCCCGAGCTCGACGATTTCGCCGACACGGCCGCCGTGATGGCAGAGCTCGACCTCGTGATCTCGTCATGCACTGCGCCGGCGCATCTCGCCGGGGCGCTCGGTCGGCCGGTCTGGGTCATGCTGCCCGTGATGGCGGACTGGCGCTGGCTGACCGAGCGCGCGGACTCGCCGTGGTATCCGACGATGCGGCTGTTCCGCCAGGTCCGCCGCGGCGACTGGACGCCGGTGGTCGACCAGCTGGGCGCCGCGCTGGTCGCCTGGCGCGACGGCACGCGCGCGCCGGCCTGAGGGGCGGCCGCAAAGCGAGCCGGATTTTAAGTTGTTTTCAAGATTTCCACCCAAGAATCGCCGGTCTAGCTGGCCAGGCCGAGATGCGCGGTTCGGAAGAAGTCAAAAACTGGATGAACATGTTCCGCTGGATCGTGAAGTTGATCCGCGACGAATATGGCATCGACGAGGCAATCCTGACGCGCACCGCCAATATCGAGAAGGATCTGTCCCTGTCATTGGAGCAGGTGGAACAGATTCTGGAGTATATCCAGGAGGCTTTCGGCGTGAAGTTTGCGCCCGGCACCCTGGACGAGCTGGTCAAGCTCGAGGAGCTTTGCCTGCTGGCGAGCTGGCTGGCCGGCTTCTACAAACAGCCCGAGTTCCTCGGCGCCGGCTATGTCGCGGCCGCCGCCGCGCTCAACCCCAAGGCCCAGGCGGCCTAGGTTTTTCGCTCCCTGCCGCGATTGACGGGCGAGACGGCGGTCGCGCTATGATCTCGCGCGCCGTTGCGCTCCGCCGCGGCGCGCCCGCCACCCTGCCGTGCCGTTGCGAACGCTGATCGGCGTCGCGCGAGCATGGCGTCTGCAGTGCCCGGCCGGGCGAGGAGCCTCGCATGAGCGACGACGCGATCGACCAGTTCGGCATCGGCCAGCCGGTGCGCCGCAAGGAAGACCAGCGCCTGGTGACCGGCACCGGCCGGTTCACCGACGACATGAACCTCGACGGCCAGGCCTACGGCCACGTGCTGCGCTCGCCGCATGCGCACGCCCGCATCCGCTCGATCGACACCGCAGCCGCCAAAGCCGCGCCCGGCGTGCTCGGCGTGTTCACGATCGAGGACCTCGACGCCGACGGGGTGCAGGAGCTGCCGTGCCAGGTCGACGTCCCGGGCCAGGGCGGCGCCAAGATGTTCGCGCCGCCCCGCCCGGTCCTGGCGCGCGGCGTGGTGCGCTTCGTCGGCAACCCGGTCGCCTACGTGGTCGCCGAGAGCCTCGAGGCGGCGCGCGATGCCGCCGAGCTGATCGAGGTCGCCTACGAAGACCTGCCGTCGGTCACCGACGCGCGCGCCGCCGACCGGCCGGGCGCACCGCTGCTCTATCCCGAGCACGGCTCCAACCTGTGCGTCCACTGGGTGAGCCACGACGGCAAGGCGGTCGAGGCGGCGTTCGCCGGCGCGCACAAGGTCGTGTCGCTCGAGCTGGTCAACAACCGCGTGGTCGGCAGCCCGATGGAGCCGCGCGTCGCGATCGGCGCCTGGAATCCGGCGCGCGAGATCCATACGCTCTATTCGCCGACCCAGGGCGCGATCCGGGTGCGCAACGGGCTGGCCGACATCGCCTTCAAGGTGCCGAAGGACAAGGTGCGCGTGGTATCGCCCGACGTCGGCGGCGGCTTCGGGCTGCGCGGCAAGCTGTTCCCCGAGACCGTGCTGGTCGTGTGGGCCGCCAAGCGGCTGGGCCGGCCGGTCAAGTGGCGCGCCGACCGCCAGGAGACCTTCGTGTGCGATCCGCACGGCCGCGATCACCTGACGCGCGCCGAGATGGCGTTCGACAAGACCGGCCGCATGCTCGGCATGCGCGCCCAGACGCATGCCAATGTCGGCGCCTACCTGCTCGACTTCGGTCCGCGCATCCCGACCGTGGCGGGCGCGCGGGTCGCCGGCACGGTCTACGACGTGCCCGCGATGCAGCTGTCGGTGCGCGTGATGTTCACCAACACGGTGCCGACGGATGCCTACCGGGGTGCCGGGCGCCCCGAGATCGCCTACCAGATGGAGCGCCTGCTCGATCTCGGCGCGCGCGCCCTCGGCATCGGGCGCGACGAGATCCGCCGGCGCAACTTCATCAAGCCGGAGCAGCTGCCCTACAAGAACCAGGTCGGCATGGTGATCGATTCGGGCCATTTCCAGGAGACCATGGAGCTGGCGCTCCAGAAGTCCGACTGGACCGGCTTCGAGGCGCGCCGCGCCGAGGCCAAGCGGCGCGGCGTGCTGCGCGGCATCGGGCTCGGCTACTACATCGAGGCCTCGGGCGGCCAGCCGACCGAGCAGGCGACCGTGCGGATCACCCCAGAGGGCCGCGTGCAGCTGATCGTCGGCACGTTCAGCCACGGCCAGGGCCACGAGACTGCGTTCGCGCAGATCGTTTCGCAGAAGCTCGGCGTGCCGTTCGACGCCATCGAGTTCCTGCAGGGCGACACCGACTTCGTGACCAACGGCAACGGCACCGGCGGCTCGCGCTCCTCGCAGATGGGCGGCGTCGCCAGCGCGCGCGCCAGCGACCAGGTGATCGCCAAGGCGAAGCGCCTGGCGGCGCATGCGCTCGAGACCGCCGAGGCCGACATCGTGCTGCGCAACGGCGGCTTCGAGGTCGCCGGCACCGACCTGCGCATCACCTGGCAGCAGCTGGCGGCGCTGGCGCACGACCCCGCCAAGCTGCCCGAGGGCGAGAAGCCCGGGCTCGACGAGACCTGCCTCTACAAGCGGCCGACCGAGTGCAACTTCCCCAACGGCGCGCATATTGCCGAGGTCGAGATCGATCCCGACACCGGGCACGTAGCGGTCGCCAAGTACACCTGCGTCGACGATTGCGGCGTCATCATCAACCCGCTGCTGATCGCCGGGCAGATCCATGGCGGGGTCGCGCAGGGCCTCGGCCAGGCCATGCTCGAGCGCACCGCCTACGATCCAGACTCGGGCCAGCTGCTCGCCGGCTCGTTCATGGACTACGCGATGCCGCGCGCCGCCGACATGCCGCGGCTCGACATCGACTTCAACCCGGTGCGCAACCCGTCGAACGACCTGGGGGTCAAGGGCGCGGGCGAAGGCGGCTCGTGCGGCGCGCCACCCGCGATCATCAGCGCGGTGGTCGATGCCTTGCAGGACCCGGCGATCGCGCATGTCGACATGCCCCTGACGCCGGAGAGCGTCTGGCGCGTGGTCCAGCGCGCCCGGCCGCGCGCCGCCGCGGCCGACTGACCGCCGACAAGAAACCCAAGAGGGAGCGACATGCCATGAAAGCCGCCGTGGTTGCCGAAGGGGGTGGCGTCGAGATCCGCGACGTGCCGACGCCGACGCCCAAGCCCAACGAATTGCTCGTCAAGGTGCGGGTCGCCGGGCTCAACCGCGCCGATGTCGGCGTCGCGGCCGGTCACGCGCACGGTCGCATGGGCGGCGCCGGCACGATCGTCGGGCTCGAATGGTCCGGCGAGGTCGCCGCGATCGGCAGCGAGGTCAAGGGCTTCAAGCCGGGCGACCGCGTGATGTGCTCGGGCAACGGCGGCTATGCCGAGTACGCGGTGTGCGATTTCGGCCGCGCCTTCACGATCCCGGCCAACAACATGAGCTTCGAGCAGGCCGCCACCTTGCCGATCGCGCTGCAGACCATGCACGACGCCGTGGTGACCAACGGCCGGCTGATCGCCGGCGAGAGCGTGCTGATCCAGGGCGCCAGCTCCGGGGTCGGGCTAATGGGCCTGCAGATCGCCAAGTTCAAGGGCGCCCGGCTGGTGATCGGCAGCTCGACCAACGCGGGACGGCGCGCGCGCCTGAAAGAGTTCGGCGCCGATCTCGCGATCGACACCAAGGACGCCGCCTGGCCCGACCAGGTCACCAAGGCGACCGGCGGCAACGGCGTCGACCTGATCGTCGACCAGATCTCCGCGCCGGTCGCCAACGACAACATGAAGGCGGCGGCGGTGCGCGGCCGCATCGTCAATGTCGGACGGCTGGGCGGCACGCGCGGCGAGTTCAACTTCGACCTGCACGCGCTCAAGCGCGTCGACTATATCGGCGTCACGTTCCGGACGCGCTCGATCGAGGAGGTGCGCGAGATCACGCGCAAGATGCGCGCCGACCTATGGCCGGCGGTCGAGGCCGGCAAGCTGCACCTGCCGATCGACCGCAGCTTCGCGCTCGATGAGGCGGCCGCCGCGCTCGAGCACATGAAGGCCAACGCCCACTTCGGCAAGATCCTGCTTATTGCCTGAGTAAGCGCCTCTCCTCCTCGTCATTGCGAGCGAAGCGAAGCAATCCAGGGCCACGTGACGGGTGCTCGTCACGCGACTCTGGATTGCTTCGTCGCTGCGCTCCTCGCAATGACGAGGGGCGTGGCGGCTGCGCGCGCGGCTACGCGAACAGGTGGCGGAACAGGAAGAACAGCGCGCCCGACAGCAGGATCGAGGCCGGCAGGGTGGTGAGCCAGGCCATCAGGAGATTGCGCAGCGTATTGCCCTGCAGGCCCGAGCCGTTGGCCGCCATGGTGCCGGCCACCCCCGAGGTCAGCACGTGGGTGGTGCTGACCGGCAGGTGATAGACGTCGGCCGCCATGATGGTCGCCGCGGCGACCAGCTCGGCCGAGGCGCCCTGGGCATAGGTCAGGTGGTCCTTGCCGATCTTCTCGCCGACCGTCACGACGATGCGCTTCCAGCCCACCATGGTGCCGAGCCCGAGCGCGATCGCGACCGCGACCTTGACCCAGGTCGGGATGAACTTGGTCGCGTCGCCCAGCGCGCCCTGGTACTTCTTGATCGCCGCCTGATCGTCGGCGCTGAACGCCGGCTGGCCGATCTTCAGCATGAAGCGGAAGGCCTCGGACGCGAGATACATGTCGTTGCGGACGTTGCCGATCTTGTCGGCCGGGATCGCGGCCAGCGAGCCGTAGGTCGTGACGCTCTTGGCGATCTCCTGGTCGAGCTGGCGCAACGCCGGGATGGTCGCCGGCTGGAGCTCGCGGGTCTGGATGTAACTGGAGACCGCCGGCCGCGGATCGCCGGAGACCGGCGCCGCACCGGCCGGCACCTGCTTGCCGAGCACGCCGTCGACCTGGGTCACGATCGCGGCGAACTCCTGGACGTGCGACGCCGGCACGGCGCGGTTGAGCGCGTAGGCGGTCGGCACGGTGCCGATCAGGATCAGCATGATGAGGCCCATGCCCTTCTGGCCGTCGTTCGAGCCGTGCGCGAAGCTGACGCCCGTGCAGGTGAGGATCAGGAGGCCGCGGATCCACACGGGCGGCGGCTTCTGGCCCTCGGGCGCCTTGTAGAGCGACGGGATGCGCAGCATCGCCTTGCTGAGCAGCAGCAGCACGGCGGCCGCGACGAAGCCGATCAGCGGCGAGAACAGCAGCGCCTTGCCGATGTCGAGCGCCTGATTCCAGTCGACGCCGCTGGTGCCGGTGCCGACCGAGGCCATCAGCTGGTTGGTCACGCCGACGCCGATCACCGAGCCGATCAGGGTGTGCGAGCTCGAGTTCGGCAGGCCGAAATACCAGGTGCCGAGGTTCCAGATCACCGCGGCGATCAAGAGGGCGAACACCATGGCGAAGCCGGCGCTGCTGCCGACCTGCAGGATCAGCTCGACCGGCAGCAGCGAGATGATGCCGAAGGCGACCCCGCCGGTCGAGGTCAGCACGCCCAGGAAGTTGAAGGTGCCCGACCACACCACCGCGAAATTGGGCGGCAGCGAGTGGGTGTAGATCACGGTCGCGACCGCGTTCGCGGTGTCGTGGAAGCCGTTGACGAACTCGAAGCCGAGCGCGATCAAGAGCGCGACGCCGAGCAGAATGTAGGGCATCGCCGAGGTGGCGCGCTCGGCCGCCAAATCGTCGAGCAGCTGGCTGCCGGCATAGCCGACCCCGGCGACCAGCACGACCATGAAGACGATGAGGCCGAAACCACCGGCCTTGGATTCCCCGTAATGCCGGTCGAACAGCGTCGCTTGTGCCATCATCGCCCCCTCGGACCGCACGTCCGCGGGAAGCTAAGGCTAGAAATGTTACGGTTATTAGATCGCGGCGAGGTCGCGCGCGACGCGGTGCCGATCGCCTGGGCTATTGCAAGGCGGCGTAGGCGCCGACCCGGATCAGCGCGCCGCCGTCGACCGGCAGCTCGACCCCGGTGATGAAGTTGGCCTCGTCGGAGGCGAGGAACAGCGCCGCGTTGGCGACGTCCCAGGCGGTGCCCATCTTGCCGCGCAGCGCCACCTTGGCGTCGCGCTCGGCCGCCACCTGGGCGCGCGTCTTGCCGTGCGCGCGGGCGCGCGTGTCGACCGCCATCGGGGTGTCCATCAGGCCGGGCAGGATGACGTTGGCGCGCACGCCGTACTCGGCATTGCGGATCGCCACCTGCTTCGTGAAGGCGACCAGGGCCGCCTTGGTCGCCTTGTAGGCGACGTAGGGATAGTCCTCCCAGGCGGCGACCGAGGAGATGTTGACGATGCAGCCGGCGCGTTGGGCGCGCATGATCGGCAGCACGTGCTTGGCCGCCATCACGGCGCCGCGCAGGTTGATGGCGCTGATGCGGTCGAACGCCTCCTCGGTGATCTCGAGCGGCGAGGCGTCGCCGCCCGCGATGCTGACCCCGACATTGTAGTGCAGGATGTCGATGCGGCCCCAGCGCTGATGGGCGTCCGCGATCGCTGCCTGGAGCATCGCCTCCTTGGTGACGTCGGCCGCGAAGGCGACGCATTCGGGGCCTTCCTTGCGCGCGAGCGCGGCGGTTGCCTCGGCGGCCGCGAGGTCGCGGTCGACCGCCAGGATGCGCGCGCCCTCCTGGGCGAACCGCAGGGTGGTGGCGCGGCCGTTGCCGATGCCTTCGCCGGGGCTCTGCCCGGCGCCGATGATGATCGCGATCTTGTCCTCGAGACGCATGGCGATCTCCTCTCAGCTGTGCGCCAGGGTGCGCCGCTCCCGGGCATAGCGCACCAGCGCGGCGAACCGGTAGATGGCGTGGACGAACTTGCCGTACGGCAGGGTGATGAACAGGCCGAACACGACGCCGAGATGGAGCGCCAGCAGGATCCCCATGGCCGCGCCGTCGCGCAGCACCAGCAGGAGCAGCCCGCTGAGCGCGGTCGACAGCAGCATGACGAGGAACCCGACATCCATGCCGGCGCGCGGCAGGTCCTGCAGCACCGGATCGCGCCGCCGCCGGATCGCCAGCAGCCCGGCCGGCCCGACCACCAACCCGAGGCCGCCCAGCGTGCCGAGCACCACCGGCAGGTCGTACCAGGCATAGGGCGCCTCGCGCCCGAGCAGATAGTGGTAGAGCGTGGCGACGCAGGTCGCGGCGAAGCACAGCAGGAAGCCGTAGAAGGTGAGGTGGTGGAACACGCGCCGCCGGTCCGGTGCCGGCGTCGCGTCGTTCATGCAGCCGACCCCGCCGCCGTCGAGATAGCGCAAGGTCGCGGCGTCGTGCGCCGCGCGCGCCAGCGGGCCGGGCGCGAGCAGGGTCGCCGCCGGCTCGCCGATGTCGCGCCAGAACGCCCGCACGCCCATGGCGAGCGCCAGCACCGCGTAGAGGAACGCCAGGCCGAACAGCCAGGCCATCGCGGCGTGCGGCATCAGGCGGTAGAACGCACCCGGTCCCGAGCGACTGCCGAACAGCGCCGCCGGATCGTTCGCGGCGACGAAGCCGATCAGGAATCCCGCGACACTCAAGGCGGCGATCAGCGCGACCGCCAGGCCGTTGCGCGCGAACAGGCCGGCGAGCGCGCCCGGCCAGGCGTAGGTCCGGTAGGTCTCGGCGCGCAGCGCGGCGAGGTTGCGCGGCACGTTGACGTTGAACTCGTGCGGCGGCGAGAACTGGCAGTCGTAGTAGCAGGCGCCGCAGCCGTGGCACAGGTTGGCGAAGTAGGCGAGGTCGCCATCCGTGAAGGCGCGCCGCATCTCCATCGCGGGGAACACCGCGCACAGCCCTTCGCAATAGCGGCAGGAATTGCACACGGTCATCAGGCGGTCGGCCTCGGCGAGCAGCTCAGTTCTTGGCATTGGCCGCCGCCTCCCGTCCCGCGACGCGGCCGAACACGCTGCCGATCGTCATCCCCATGCCGGCGGCATAGCCGCGGCCCAGCACGTTGCCCGCCATGATCTCGCCGGCCGCGAACATGTTGGCCGACGGCGTGCCGTCGGCCATCAGGATGCGGGCCTGCTGGTTCACCCGCGTGCCCAGATAGGTGAACGTGATGCCGGGCCGCACCGGATAGGCGTAGAACGGCGCGGTGCGGATCGGCCGCGCCCAGTGGGTCTTGGGCGGGTCGAGCCCCTCGGTGCGGCAATCGTCGAGCACGGTGTGGTCGAACGTGCCCGGCCGCACCGCGGCGTTGAAGCCCGCCACCGTGGCCTCGAGCGCATCGGCGTCGAGCCCGAGCTTGCCGGCGAGCTCGCGCAGGCTGGGCGCCTCGATCGCCGGGTAGAGCGACGGCATGAAGAGCTCCGAGGAGGTCGCATCGAAGATGATGTAGGCGATCTGGTCGGGCTGGCCGGCGACCAGGCGTCCCCAGATCGCGTAGCGCTTCGGCCAGACGTCCTCGCCCTCGTCATAGAAGCGCTGGGCGTGCTTGTTGACCACGATGCCGAACACCACGCAGTCGAGCCGCGTGATGATGCCGCCGTCGAACTTGGGCGCGCGCGCGTCGATCGCCACCGCGTGGCACTGGGTCGGGTCGCCGATCTGCTCGACCCCGCGGTCGAGCAGCAGCTTCAGGATGGTGCCGCGGTTGTATGGCGTGCCGCGGATCAGGAAGTTCTCGGCGACCGCGCCCCAGTACTGCTTCATCCACTCGATGTTGGCCTCGAAGCCGCCGGCAGCGGCGACCAGCGCGGCGGCGCGGATCTGGACCGGCGCGCCGGCGCGCACGATGGTGCCCGACAGGAACATGCCGTCGCGGATCTCGAGGTCGATCACCTCGGCGTCGTAGAGCACCTCGACGCCGAGCGCCTCGGCGGTCGCATAGAGCGCGTTCAGCATCGCGCGCCCGCCGCCCAGGAAGAACGAGTTGGTGCGGCCGAGGCTCAGCGTGCCGCCGAGCGAGGGCTGGAAGCGCACGCCCTGGCGCACGATCCAGTGCAGCATGTCCTTGGATTCGTGGATCATGAAGCGCGCCAGCGCCTCGTCCGTGTGGCCCTGCGTGACGCGCAGCAGGTCGTCCCAGAACTCCTCCTCGGTGTAGGGTCCCGTCAGGGTATCGGTGGCGCTGTCGTGGGCGCAGCGCATGTTGCGGGTATGGCGCGTGTTGCCGCCGCGATAGAACTTGGGCGCCGCCTCGAGCACCAGCACCGAGGCGCCGGAGCGGCGCGCGCTGATCGCGGCGCACAGCGCGGCGTTGCCGCCGCCGATCACCAGCACGTCGTATTTGCGCGTCAGATCGACCATGCCCGCTCCGCGAAACTCCGGCGCCAGCCGACCACGGCGCCGTGCACTCGCGTGTGAGCTGGACCAACTTTGTCTATGTTAGAACATGGGCGGTGTCCAGGACCGACGCAGCCGCCGGCCCCGCGGCGTCAGCGCCCTCGCCGGGCCGCTCGCCGGGCGGCGCGATCAGATGATCTTGTCGGCCTCGAGCGCGTCGAGCGCGGCGTCGTCGAGCCCGAGCCGCTCGGCGAGCACGTCGCGGCCGTCCTGACCGAGCGGCACCGACGGCGCGTAGGGCAGCGGATCGTGGCCCTCGAAATGCAATGGGCTCGCCGGCACCGTGATGGCGCCGAACTCCGGATGCTCGACGTCGCGCAGCCAGCCGCGCGCGTGCAGATGGGGATCGCGCACCACCTCGCCGAGCTCGCGCACCGGCGCGCACGGCACGCGATGGCGGATCAGGAGCTCGAACACGGCCTGCTTGGGCAGCGGCCGCGTCCACTCCGAGATCATCGCGTCGGTCGCCTCCATGTTGCGCACGCGGTCCTTGACCGTGCGGTAGCGCGCGTCCTCGCCGACCGCCTCGCGGCCGAACGCCGTGAGGAGCGCCTGCCAGTGGATCTCGTTGTTCGTGATGATCGCGATGTGGCCGTCGGCCGTCGGATAGATGTTGTAGGGACACAGCGACAGGCTGCTCTGGCGGTTGCCGGTGCGGTCGGCGCGGCCCGAGCCGTGCAGCATCGCGAGGTTCGAGGCGAGCGCGAAATAGCTCGCCTCCAGCATGGCGACCTCGACGCCGCGCGCGATGCCGGTGCGCGCGCGCTCGAGCAGCGCGGTGACGATCGCGCCGTAGAGATGCGTGCCGGCCATGAAGTCGCAGAACTGCGGCCCGGCCTTGACGGGCGGGCTCTCGGGAAACCCCGTCACGCTCATCACCCCGGCCATCGCCTGCACGGTCAGGTCCATCGCGGGATAGTCGCGATAGGGTCCGGTGCTGCCGTAGCCGTTGCTGGCGGCGTAGATCAGGTTCGGGTTGAGCGCGGCGAAGCGCGCGCGGCCGAGCCCGAGGCGCTCCATGGCGCCGGGCGCGAAGTTCTCGACCAGCACGTCGGCGGTTCGCGCGAGCTCGAGCAAGAGCCCGCGGCCGCGCTCGGTCTTGAGGTCGAGGCGGAGCGAGCGCTTGTGCGCGTTCAGCATGGCGAACGGCAGGGCGGCGCTGGCGGTCGCCTGGCGCCGGCGCAGGTGCTCGCCGCCCGGCGGCTCGATCTTGATCACCTCGGCGCCGGCGCTCGCCAGCAGGAAGGTGCAGTAGGGCCCGTTGTAGATCTGGGTCAGGTCGAGCACGGTGATTCCGGCGAGCGGCAGCATCGTCATTGTCCCTTGAAGCGGGGCGCGCGCTTCTCGGCGAACGCCGCGCGGCCCTCCTTGACGTCGTCCGATTGTTGCAGGGTGCGGTTGACCAGCTGCTCCAGGCGCAGGCCCTCGGCGAGGCCGAGATCGCGCGAGCGCACCGCGAGCTCCTTGGCCGCCTGCACCGCGAGCGGCGCGTTGGCCGCGATCCGCCTCGCATAGCCGTACGCCGTCTCGATCAGGCGCGCGGGCTCGACCACCGCGTTGATCAGGCCGCGGCGCGCCGCCTCGTCGGCCGACAGCGCGTCGCCGGTCAGCAGCAGCTCCATGGCGATGCAGTAGGGCAGCTGGCCCATCACGCGCTGGCTGCCGCCGTTGCCGGCGATCACGCCGCGCTTGACCTCGGGCAGGCCGAACGTCGCATGGGGGACGGCAATCCTGATGTCGGTCGCGAGCAGCAGCGTGAGTCCGCCGGCCAGACAGGCGCCGTTGACCGCGGCGATCACGGGCTTCCAGACCTCGAGCCCGCGATTGAGCAGCGGGTCCTTCTGGGTCAGCCACAGCTCGGACAGGTCCTGGTCGCGGCCGATGAAGCGCTTGAGGTCGGCGCCGGCGCAGAACGCCTTGTCGCCGGCGCCGGTGATCACGGCGACCCGCACCGCCGGATCGTCGCGTACCTGGATCCAGGCGCGCGACAGCGCCTCGTAGTGCTCGGCATCGAGCGCGTTGCGCTTGTCGGGCCGGTTGATCGTGATGCGGGCGATGCCCTCGCCATCGAGCGCCAGATCGATCGACATCAGCGTCGGCCTCCCCCTTGACCGCCGGGGCCGAGCAGCTCGCGCGCCAGCACCATGCGGTGGACCTCGGACGGACCCTCGCCGATGCGCTTGATGCGCAGCTCGCGGTACCAGCGCTCGAGCGGCAGCGCCTTGGCGACCCCGAGCCCGCCGAGGATCTGGATGCAGCGGTCGACCACGCGCCCGGCGGTCTCGGTCGCCACCACCTTGGCGATCGAGGCCTCGGTCTTCATCGGCTTGCCGAGGTCGCCCTGCCAGGCCGCCTGGTAGACCAGCAGCCGGGCGGCGCGCAGCTCCATCTCGCTGTCCGCGATCATCCACTGGATCGCCTGCTTGTCGGCCAGGCGCGACCGGAACACCTCGCGCGAGCGCGCCCACTCGATGGCGATCTCGAGCGCCGCCTGGGCGATGCCGATCGTGCCCGCGGCATAGGGTACCCGGCCCTCGACCAGCCAGGTCTCGCAGATCGCGAAGCCTGCGCCCTCGGCGCCCAG
>Ga0335076_10004070_pt1 | contig 14748 bp, 8 predicted proteins | sample Lox_Sample_25_FD_206717 | JGI IMG/M metagenome (GOLD analysis project Ga0335076, IMG submission 206717) | Soil microbial communities from Loxahatchee National Wildlife Refuge, Florida, United States - Lox_Sample_2.5 | ecosystem: Environmental > Terrestrial > Soil > Wetlands | place: USA: Florida... | reverse complement strand
GACTTGGTTTCGAGCCGGTCGTACCAGCCGCGCAGTTCGGTCAAGCTGCGCACGCCGAGTTGGGCAAGGCCGTTGCGAATTTCTTCGGCGAGGGAGCGGAAAAAGGAGACGACCATTTCCGGCTTGCCATTGAAGCGGGTGCGAAGAGTCTCGTCCTGGGTGGCAATGCCCACCGGGCAGGTGTTGAGGTGACATTGGCGAGCCATGACGCAGCCAATGGCGACGAGAGCGGCGGTACCGAAGCCGAACTCATCGGCGCCAAGTGTGGCGGCGATGAGGATGTCCCGCGAAAAGCGCAGGCCGCCATCGACGCGCAGCTTGACGCGGGAACGGAGGCCGGCACGAAGCAACGTTTCATGGGTTTCGCGCAGACCGATTTCCCAAGGGAGACCCGTGTTCTTTATCGAGGTGAGAGGCGAGGAACCGGTGCCGCCGTTATGGCCGCTCACGGTGATGACATCGGCACCGGCTTTGGCAACGCCAGCGGCGATGACCCCGACGCCCGTACCGGAAACCAATTTGACGCCGATGCGTGCGCGGGGATTGACGGCGCGGAGATCGTGAATGAGCTGCGCTAAATCTTCAATGCTGTAAATGTCGTGGTGTGGAGGCGGCGAAATCAGAGGCGTGCCGGGCGTGGCATGACGAATACGGGCGATGTATTCGGTGACTTTGCGTGCGGGAAGTTGGCCGCCTTCGCCGGGCTTGGAGCCCTGGGCCATTTTGATTTCGAGTTCTTCGGCACGAACAAGATATTCGGCGGTGACGCCGAAGCGGCCGGAGGCAACTTGTTTAATTTTGTTCGCAGCGCCGGAAAGTTTGTAGAGCTCGGTGTCTTCGCCACCTTCGCCGGTGTTGCTTCTACCACCGAGTTGGTTCATGGCGAGGGAGAGAGTTTTGTGCGCTTCGGGGCTTAACGAGCCAAGCGACATGGCCTGAGTGCTGAAACGCGCGAGAATCGATTCCGCAGGTTCGACTCCGTCGAGAGGGATCGGCTGCTCAGGCAGCATGTCGAGAAGATCACGGAGGAAAGTTGGGCCGCCGTCGGCCTTGGCAAGTTCTTCGTAGACGCTGAACTTGGCGGGTTCGGGCTTGCGCACATAGGCGTGCATGCGGCGAACCAATTCGGGGGAAGTGGCGTGGAGTTCGGCGCCTTTGCGGAAACGGTATAGGCCATGATCAGTGAGGTCGTCGTTCGGTGCGCCATAACCGGCGGCGTGCATCGCGAGATAGTCCTGGAAGAGCGAATCCAGCGTTTTAGTGCCCGCGTAACAGGCGGCGTCTTCGAAATACTCGCGGCAAATATCTTCATCGAGGCCGAGCATTTCAAAAAGATGGCTGTTGCGATAGCTGGCCAGGGTCGAGATACCCATGCGTGCGAGAACTTTGCGCAGGCCCCCGAGGATGCCTTTGCGGACGTTGACAAACCCGCCGGGCTCTTCGGATTCGGCGAACTCTTCGGCCAAGTAAGGGACGACGGCGCTGGCTCCCGCGGCCAGCAACATGGCGACGTGATGCGTTTCGAAGATTTGGGCGCTTTCGACAACCAGGGGAATGTCAGCGAGTCCCTGATGAATCAGATTTTTCCAGGCGCTGGCGGCGGCCAAAAGAGCAGGCAGAGCCGCGCGGTCTGGGCCAATGGCACGATCGGAAAGGAGGAGGAGCCCCGGGCGATCGCCGTTACTCAGAGGGGTAGTTTTGCACTGAGTGAAACAACGGCGCGCACCCGGAACTCCCAGGGTGGAAGAGAACGTAAAGTCGATAGTCCTGACGGGCGGCAGTTCGACACACAAGGAAGCAAGTTCCGCCTCGCTAAGAATCGGGCTAGGCAAGAAATGGCCATGACCCAAGGGGACTTCGAGAGACATGACATGCGATTCACGAAGCGGGTCGATGGGAGGATTGGTGACTTGAGCAAATCGCTGTTTACAGTAATCCCAGAGCGGGCGGTGAATGGCGGAAAGAAATGCCGGAGGCGCGTCATCACCCATGCTCCAGTCCGCTTCTTTACCGGTGAGGAGAGGACGGAAAAGAATTTTGTACTGATCATCGGACCAACCGGCGGCGGCGGCTACACGCTTGGGATGATCAATTTTCGGGCGTGCGGCAGAGTCGTTGAGACGGAGAACCGTGGCGCGGGTGAGAGCCTTGCGCGGGATTTCCGCAGTGACACTCTTGAGAAGGTCGCGCCAACGCTGCAACGAACCTCCGCGCGGAGTGGCGAGCAGAATTTCGCCGGGACCGAGGCGGTGACGTTCGGCAACGCGGGAATCTTCGAGATCGAGGAGGCCGGTTTCAGAACCGGCAATGACCAGGCCGTCGTGGGTGACGGTGTAGCGCATCGGACGCAGACCATTGCGATCGAGCTTCACGCCGACAGAACGGCCGTCGCTGAAGACCAGAGCCGCGGGACCGTCCCAAGGCTCGCCTTCGCGGGAGAGCGCTTCGAGCGCTGCACGAACATCGGAGGAAAGAAAAGGATCTTGAGAGAAGGCCGGTGGAACCAGCGCTAGCATGGCAGCTTCGACGCTCTTGCCTTCGAGCAGTTTCAACTCCAGTGCATTGTCGAAACTGGCCGAGTCGCTGACGTTTTCTTCCAGCAAGTGGAACCACTTCCCTACCCCGATGCGGCGGCGGATTTCGCGTTGTCGTGCACGAAGCCAGCGGCGGTTGCTGATAACGGTGTTGATTTCACCGTTGTGCGCGACGTAGCGGAAAGGCTGTGCAAGTTGCCAGGAAGGTTCGGTGTTTGTGGAGTAGCGTTGATGAAAAATGGCAAACTGTGCAGTGAAGTCTGCGCTATGCAGATCTTCATAGAAGCGAGGGAACTGCCAAGGCGTGAGCAGGCCCTTGTAAACGATTGTCTGCGAAGAGAGAGAGCAGAGGTAGCAGCGCTCCGGAAGAACACCTTCGGCCCGCTTTCTTAATAGAGCGAGGCTGCGTTCAAATTTTTGCGGAAAATTGGGTGCGGAGCTGCGCGCGCTGGCCGGCTCGATAAAGAACTGCCAAATTTCGGGCATGGTTTCGAAGGCACGCTGGCCGAGAGCATTGGAATTGGTCGGCACACGGCGCCAGCCGACGAGGCGGAGTTTGCTGCGCCCAATGGAATCTTCGATAGCGACGCGGGCGTCGGCAGCGCGTCCAGCGGGAGCGAAGAGCATGCCGACGGCGAAGAGTTCGTCGAGAGACATGTGATCTTCGGCGGCGCGGGCGCGAAAAAAATCGATGGGGAGACTAGTGAGCAGGCCGGCACCGTCGCCACTGGCACCGTCGGCGTCAACGCCGCCGCGGTGAGAGAGGCGCTCGAGGGCTTGAAGGGAGTACGTGAGGATGTCGTGTGTTGCCGGACCGTTGAGTTGCGCAATAAATCCGGTGCCACAGGCATCGTGGTCCGGGTGTCCCCAGTTGGGATGGCGCACCTTAGGGCGTTTGGAGGGGCAACCACACATACTAGTGTAATAGTGTCCGCAACGCGGAATGTACAATGCAGAATTTCAATGGCATGAATCGATTTTGCGGGGGCCGGAAATAGGGTAACTGTATTAAAACTTTGTGACTTCGCTGAAATGAAAATTGCGGATTTTCATTGGGGGAACAACCATCTCGAAGGCTTCTTCGCCGGTGGCGCGCTGGCTGGGTCCCAGGGCGTCCACGTTTCGTAACATTTCCAGGACCGATTGGTTAAATCGGAAATTTTTAGCGGCCTTCGTGATTTTGCCGCGCGCGATCTGGAAGAGGCCATCGCGGGTCATGCCGGTCATGACCTTCTCATAAGGGTCGACCTCGCGAATGTACCAGAGTCGGGTCACCAGCAAACCGTGTTCGGTGGAGGTGATCATCTGGTCTAACGACGTATTGCCGCCGGTGACCACGAGGTTGAGCGGGGCTTCGCCATATTCGTTCGGGAGAGGAACGCCGTGGCCGGTGGGCTTGGCGTGCGCCTTCTTGGCGGACACGCGGGAATAGACCAGGTTTTTGATGGTACCGCGATCGACAAGCTGGACCTTCTGGCGGGGGAGTCCTTCGCCATCGAACGGTGAGCCGAGTTGGTGAGGATGGTAGGCGTCGTCGGTGATGGTGATGTTCTTGCCGAGGAGCGCTTTTCCGAGGCGGCCGGAGAAGCAGGAGCGCTTGTCGGCAACAGCAGTACCGGCGAAATCGTAGAAGAGGAAGCCGACAAGGTCGAGGACCGCGGCGGGTTCGAGAATCACCGTGAAGCGGCCGGGGGAGAGTTCCACCGGGTCTTGCGCCCGGGCAGCTTTATCGCTGGCGATGCGAGCGAGTTGGGGTGGGTCGATGTGGCGGACCATGCCGGAGTTGGCTTTGGCCCAACTGGCGGCGGAGCCTTGCTGCATGGTGACGGAGAAGGTCGCGTTGGTGTGGCGGTAGGCGGCCGCAAGGCCACGAGAATTCACGAGCACGCTTTGAGATTGGCCGCTGGAGAAAATTCCCGCGGCGACTTGGCCGCGCTTGTCAGCCAGTTGACAGGCGGCTTTCACGGCATGAGCACGATCGTCGGGGGTTATTGCAGCGGTAGCACTATCAAAACGACGCACGGTGAGGTAATGCTGTTTGCCGGGCATGGGAAGCAGGGTTGGGTCTTTTGGCTGATGAGAGGCGAGGGAAAGGCAGTTGTCGATAGCGGCGCGAAGAGAATCCTCGTCGATACGATTGGTGGTGACGCGGGCGGTGCGACCGTCGGCCGCGGTGCGAATGGAGACGACCAAGCCTTGATCTGCAACATTCTGGTGGATGGTGTTGTTGGCAAAACGGGTGAGCGCCTGAATGGATTCGTCGAGATGCACTTCGGTTTCGGGCACACCACGTTGTTTCGCCAAGCGGAGGACAACGTTGGCGATTTGGAGAAGATCCCGCTCGGACCGCAAAGCCGGGGCCGGGGACTGGCGCGATTTCCGCAGCTTTGCGCTCATTGGTTGGAGAACGCTTTCCCGATCTGCACGTTGCGGAAACGGGCCGGCGATGCGCCGTGGCCAGTGCCCATAACTTGCATGGGTTGACCCTTGCCGCAATTGGGCGTGCCCCACAGGACCCAGTCGTCGGCGTTGCTGACAGCATCGCAGGAATTCCAAAACTCCGTGGTGATTCCGCTGTAGCTGGGATTCTTGAGCATCTTTCCTTTTTTGCCGCCTTTGATTTCCCAGGCAATTTCGGTGGAGAACTGAAATTGGTAGCGGCGGTCGTCGATGGACCAGGAACGGTTGGTGTCCATGTAGATAGCATCGTCGGTATCGGCGATCAATTCAGAAAACTTCCAAGTACCAGGAAGAATACTGACATTGGTCATACGAATCATGGGGAGGCGATTCCAGCCTTCGGTGCGCATGGTGCCGCCGGAACGGGACAGGCCGATGAGATGCGCAGTTTCGCGGCTGGAAAGATAGCCGCTAAATTGGCCGTCTTTGATGACGTCGATGCATTGCGCGGGAACGCCTTCATCGTCGTAAGCAAACGTGCCCAGGCCGGCGCCGTGTTGGGGACGCGCATCCGCGACGACATTGACAATCGACGAGGCATATTGGAGCTTGTGGAGCTTGTCGAGGGTGAGGAAACTGGTGCCAGCGAAGTTAGCTTCCTGGCCGAGGACGCGGTCCAGTTCGATGGGATGGCCGACCGACTCGTGAATCTGGAGACCGAGCTGGCTGCCGCCGAGGATGATGGTGCCGGCCCTTTCCGGGCATTGCGGCGCGGAGTGGAGAGCAACGGATTCTTCGGCGACTCGCGGGGCGTGACGCAGCAGATCCATCGCTTCGATCAGTTCATAGCCGCCGAGAACGTGCTGGCCGCCAAAACTATTGGGATAGGAACGCTTCTGGATTTCACTGCCTCGAAAGGAAGTGGCGACGACACCGCAACCGGAAAGAACGCGGCGCTGGTGAATCTTGGAGCCGGCTGTGGACGCGAACCAGGTGTCAATCTTGCGGAACTGCATGTCGGTTTCCGAGAGGGTGACGCCTTTGACTGTGCGCATGGCGGCATCGGCAGCGAGGAGCAGTTCAAGTTGCGCCTCGAGGGGAATCTCGAAGGGGTCTTTGAGGCAAGGACCTTGCCAGCTATCGATGTAAGAACCTTCCGGAACCATCAGGACGTTTTCTTTCTTGGCGAGCGCGGAGGAACGGGCAATGGCCACGGCCTGTGCAGCGCAGTGAGCCACACCGTCGCGAGTCAGTTGGTCGGTGGACGCAAAGCCCCAGGCGCCGTTGGCAACAACGCGAATGCCGAGGCCGATGGATTCGCTCTGACCGAGGGTGCCGACTCTGCCGGACTTGGTGGTGAGGTCGCGCTGACGATGGTGCATGACCCGCACGTCGGCGTAGGTGGCGCCACGAAGGAGCGCGATGTCGAGAGAGTGTCCGCAGTAATCCCACATAGATGGCACCAAAGAATGGGGGCGCTCGAGTTGGCTCGAAGCGCCCCATTAAACATATCACGTGTTTTATTGTGCCGCTGGGCAGAGGAAGAGAGATTCTTCGCTTCGCTCAGAATGACGTCGAAGGCAAAGTCGGATTACGTGCCTTCTTGCCAGGAGGCGAGGTACTGCTCCTGCTCGGCAGTGAGTTTATCCAGGCGATGGCCCATGGATTCGAGCTTGAGGCGGGCGATCTCGCGGTCGAGGTGCTCGGGCACGACGTAAACCTGAGGTTTCATTTCTTTGTGATGCTTCACGAGGTATTCGGCGGAAAGCGATTGATTTGCGAAGCTCATGTCCATGACCGAGGCGGGATGGCCTTCGGCGGTGGCCAGATTGACGAGGCGACCCTCGGCGATGAGGTAAATCTTCCGACCGTCTTTGAGTTGGAATTCATCGACGAGCGGGCGAACTTCTTTCTTGCCAGAGGAGAGCGCTTCGAGAGCGGGAAGCTCGATTTCAACATTGAAGTGCCCAGAGTTGCAAACAATGGCTCCGCTCTTCATGGTTTCGAAGTGTTCGCGGCGGATGACGTTTTTGTTGCCGGTGACGGTAATGAAGACGTCGCCTTCCTTGACGGCATCGGCCATGGGCATCACGCGGAAGCCGTCCATCACGGCTTCAATTCCCTTCACCGGGTCGATTTCGGTGACGATGACGTCAGCGCCGAGTCCCTTGGCGCGCATGGCTGCACCGCGGCCGCACCAGCCGTAGCCCGCGATGACGACTTTCAAACCGGCGATGAGCACGTTGGTGGCGCGAATGACGCCGTCGAGAGTGGATTGCCCAGTGCCATAGCGGTTATCGAAGAAGTGCTTGGTCATAGCGTCGTTTACGGCGATGACGGGATATTTCAACGTGCCGTCCTTGGCCATGGCGCGGAGGCGAATGACGCCGGTGGTGGTTTCTTCGGTGCCGGCGATGACGTTGGCGACCAGGTCCTGGCGCTTGGTCAGGAGCATGGTGACGAGGTCGCAGCCGTCGTCCATAGTGAACTGGGGTTTGTGTTCAAGCGCAGCCTGGAGGTGCTGGTAGTAGGTCTGATTGTCTTCGCCCTTGATGGCGAAGGTGGGGATGCCGAAATCGCGATTGAGAGAGGCGGCGACTTCGTCCTGAGTGGAAAGCGGGTTCGATGCGCAAAGGACCGCGTCCGCGCCGCCGTCACGCAGAGCGATCATCAAGTTCGCGGTTTCACTGGTGACGTGCAGACAAGCGGAAACACGTAGTCCCTTGAGCGGCTGTTCCTTGATGAAACGCTTGCGAATCAATTGAAGGACCGGCATCTGCTGCGCGGCCCACTCGATCTTGCGTTTTCCGGCGTCGGCCAAACCGATATCTTTCACATCGCCCTTTTTCAATTCTGCTGTCGCCATACTTCGTCTCCTCGTAGATGAAATCGAATTCCGGGGCTTTTAAGTACTGGTTCAACTCGGAGGCAGCAATTGGGAAGGGCTTGCCGCCGAACAGGTCAAGCAGAAGATCACTTGACCCACGGAAAAAGAACGTTAGAGGTTCAACTGCGAGCCGCCACTTCGGCGACGGCGGAAGTTCCGGCGGCCTTGCGGAGGGCGTCGGCGCGGTCAGTGCGCTCCCAAGAAAAGCCCGGGCCGGTGCGGCCGAAGTGGCCGTAGGCAGCGGTGGGCTTGTAAATGGGACGGCGCAGGTCGAGAGCTTCGATAATTCCCTTGGGTGTGAGGGAGAAATTCTCGCGGACGAGTTGGGTGATCTTCTCTTCGGGGATAGTTGCCGTGCCGAAGGTATCGACCATGACGGAGACAGGCTCGGCTACGCCGATGGCGTAGGCCAACTGAACTTCCGCGCGGGAAGCCAGGCCGGCAGCTACGATGTTCTTGGCAATGTAGCGGGCCATGTAACAGGCGGAGCGGTCCACCTTGGAAGGATCTTTTCCGGAGAAGGCGCCACCACCGTGACGGCTGTAGCCGCCGTAAGTGTCCACAATGATCTTGCGGCCAGTCAGGCCAGCATCGCCCATGGGACCGCCGATAACGAAGCGGCCGGTAGGATTGATGTGGAACTTGGTGTTAGCGTCGAGCATTCTTGCGGGAACGATGGGCTTGATGACGTGTTCGATGATGGCTTTGCGCAGCTCTTCGTTAGAAACGGAATCGCTGTGCTGCGTAGAGATGACCACGCAATCGACGCGAGCGGGCTTGCCGTCGCGATATTCGATAGTAACTTGGGATTTTCCGTCAGGGCGAAGGAAGGGGAGTTTATTGCTCTTGCGGACTTCGGAGAGGCGCTGCGTGAGACGGTGAGCCAACTGGATGGGCATGGGCATCAGTTCTTCGGTTTCGTCGCAGGCATAGCCGAACATGAGGCCCTGGTCGCCGGCGCCACCGGTATCGACGCCCATAGCGATATCCGCAGACTGGCGCTTGACGGTGCACATGACCGCGCACGTGTTGGAATCAAATCCGAAAAGGGCGTCGTTGTAGCCAACCTCGTGCACGGTCTTGCGAATCAGTTCGTCATAATCGACGTGGGCGCTCGTGGTGATCTCACCGGAGACAACTACGAGGCCGGTGGTGACGAGGGTTTCGCAGGCCACGCGCCCCTTGGGATCCTGGCGCATCACTTCATCAAGGACCGCATCCGAAATCTGGTCGGCGATTTTGTCCGGGTGGCCTTCGGTGACCGATTCGGAAGTAAACAGGAAATTCCGCTTCGCTTCGCTCAAAACATCTCTCCTATATTTGTTGACTCAGGGACAGGCCGGGGGCGAATGGGTACACCCGCAGGTCAGCGTGTCACAGCTATAACCAAGCAAGAGTAACACCGCAGCATGGGGGCGTCAACCTATTGATTATTGGGGGCTTAGCGGTGCATTGAATGGCAAATAGGAGCAGCGAATGTAGCAGTTTTCCACTTTAAGGTAGTTTCGGGGCTCAGGTAACGTCGTCAGTCTCGTCGGCCTGAACCACGAGTTTCCCCTTGGTTTTCTTGGCCATGAGATAGGACCGGATAAAGGGGTCGAGGTCGCCGTCAAGCACGCGATCGACGTCGCCAACGGAGAACTTGGTGCGATGGTCCTTGATAAGACGGTAGGGTTGCAGGATGTAAGAGCGGATCTGGCTGCCGAAAGAGATATCCAGTTTGGTTTCGTCGAGTCTGTCAGTTTCTTCGCGGCGTTTCTGCATTTCCAGGTCGTAGAGTTTAGAGCGCAACATCTTCATGGCCATTTCGCGATTTTTGTGCTGGCTGCGCTCGATCTGGCAGGCGACGACAATGCCAGTCGGAATGTGAGTGATTCGGACGGCCGTTTCCACTTTGTTGACGTTTTGCCCGCCCTTGCCTCCGGCACGGAAAGTATCGAGTTTGAGGTCGTCGGGCTTGATATTCACCTCGATGCGATCGTCGACTTCGGGAATGACGAACACCGAGGCGAAGGAAGTGTGACGACGCGCGGCCTGGTCAAAGGGCGAGATGCGGACGAGGCGATGGACACCGGTTTCTCCCGCGAGCAAGCCGTACGCATTTTCGCCGGCAAACTGGATGGTGGCATTCTTAATGCCGGCTTCTTCACCGGGGGTTTCGTCAAGCACGTCGGCCCGAAAGCCTTTGCGTTCGGCCCAGCGCAGGAACATGCGCAAGAGGATGGAAGCCCAGTCTTGAGATTCGGTGCCACCGGCACCAGGCTTGATGGTCATGATGGCGTTGAGGTGGTCATTTTCGCCAGAAAGCAGGGTTTGCGTCTCGAGTTCGGCGAGGTAAGAGTCCGCGGAGGTTAGCTCGCGGCTCAGATCTTTCAGGAGACTATCCTTCTGTTCCGCATTGGTTTCCGCGTGAGCAAGTTCGATATACGTTTCCAAATCGCCGGTCAGTGAGCCGAGCTTTTCGTCGGCAGCCAGAGAAGATTCGGCACGCTTGCGTTCGCGAAGGACGACTTGCGCTTCTTCCTGATTGCTCCAGAAATTGGGATCGGCGGTGCGTTCGTCGAGGGATTTCAGGCGAGCACGATTCTGCTCGACGTCAAAGATAGCTCCGGACAAGGTCGACGCGCTGCTTCAAGCCTTCGTATTGGTGCTCCAGATCTTCGAGAATCATGATGGCGTGCGTTTCCCGCTGGTACCGGCGGGGGATTTGTCCTTTCGAAGAGTAATTAAGAACAGAATAACGGAAATGAGGACGCACATCCAGGCGAACCAATCGTTGAATTGGACGTAAAGGGTGCGATCGGTGCGGAAATCGTAGGGCAAATCGGCGGAGCCACGAGCATCGCGTTGCATTACGCGAGTTAGGTTACCGTAAGGGTCGACGGAAGCGGTAATGCCGCTGTTGGTGTCGCGGAGCAGCCAACGGCGGTTTTCCACGGCGCGAACGCGAGCCATGCGCAGATGCTGTTCGGCAGCGGCGGAGGTGCCGAACCAACCGTCGTTGGAAATATTTATGAGCAGGTCGGCACCGCGGTTGGTGAAGGCGCGGATTTCGCCAGGGTAGATCGCTTCGTAGCAGATGAAGACGGAGAACTTGTTGCCATTGGGCAACGTGCCAACGCTGCGGACGGTACCCTTGTGAAACCCGCCGACTTCCTCGGAAACGCTGGTCACCACCTGGTGGATGAATGGGAATGGCTCATATTCGCCGAATGGCACGAGATGCATTTTGTCGTAAGAGAAGACCCGCTGGCCGGAGGAGTTAAGCATGGCGGCACTGTTGAAAGGAACGAGCGCGTTGCGGGCCACACCGTGAACTCTTTCGGTGCCGGGCTTCCAATCGATGACACCAACGATGACGGGATTGTGAAAATCCTGGGCCAATTGTGAAATGTAGGGAACGAATCGAGCTTCCTGGAACGAAAACGGCGCGGGCGCTTCGGGCCAGATGAGCAAGTCTGGGTGGATGCCCGAGGGTGAGGGGCGGAGACTGAGTTCGCGCAGTTCGGCAAGGTCGGCTTTGTGCTCGGCGTACCAGTCGCCGACATATTGCATATTTTCCGGGAAATTGGGTTGGACGGCGCGGGCCCAATGGTGGGCCTCAGGTTTCGGCACGAAACGAGGGCAAACAACCACGATTAGCAGCAAAACGGCGGTAACAGAAGCGAAGAGTGTCCAGCGGCGCCTGGAGTCGGAATTGGTCCCGCAATCACACCAAAGCAGAAACGCATTGAAGGCGGCTGCCAGGAAGGACAAACCGTAGACTCCGGCGATGGTGGAGAGTTGCAAGAGAGCAGGATTCTCGGCCACTGGATAACCAAGCAAGGACCATGGAAAGCTTATCTCCGGTAAATAGGTGCGAAACACTTCCGTGGATATCCAGAGGAAAGGAGCACCGATCAGGGCGAGTGTGTAACTCCGCAAAGAAAGGCGCTGGACGATCCAAGTGGCCAGGCCGGTCGAGGCGCCCCACACCGAGGCGATCAACAACAACACGCCCCAACCCGCAGCGCGCGACATGCCGCCATGAACAGAAAGAGTGTCGGCGATCCAAGGGACAGAGGTGAGAACAAACACGAGTCCGTGAAAGAAGCCGCAGAAGAAGGCGATCCTCGCCGGAGCTCGGACGACCGTGGCAAACAGAACCGCAAGGCAAAACCAGGCGTAAATCTGCGGGAAGGAACCGTGGTAGGAGAGCGAAAGAATCGCACCGCTTAGAACTGCAAGCACTAATCGTATGATGGATGGCGTCTCAGAATGGCGATGCGGCCGGAGATACCAGTGCCAAGCCGGGGAAGACATCAGTGTTTGACGTAAAACGCCTTGAAGCCTTCGCCCTCGAGGCCTTTCTTTGCCGCGTCGGCACTCTTCTGATCCTTAAAGGGGCCGACCTGGACGCGGTAATACTTATCTTTGTGGGAAGTCTGGACGTAGACAGCGTAATGTTTTTTCTGGAGAGAACTGGCGATGGCAAGGGCATCGTCCTGGCGCAAGAGCGCGGCAACCTGGATAACGTAGGCACCACTGGGCACCAGAGGCGCTGCATTCAAGGTTCTAACATTTTTGGCCGCGGGGTGCGCCAAAGCAGGTTGCGGTTGTGCGATAGATTTGGCGCTGGTGCTCTTGGGCCCAGGCGCTGTGCTGCGGGATACGGACGGAACGTCGAGGTGAGGATCAGGGTTTGCGGGAGAATTGGTTGCGGGGAAGTTCCAAGCAGAGGCCGAAGAACTTGTGGAGGGATCGGAATCGGTGGCGCTGGCGGATTCTTCGACGCCCTTCTTTTGAACAACATCCGTCTTAAGCGTTGAAGCCGGTTCGGATTTTGAGATGCCGTTGCTGGCGGCACGCACTTGCCCGTCATACTGATTCCGGCCCATCACGTAACCGAGACTGAAAAAGACGCCGGAAAACAGTAACATCAAAAGAAATAGACCGATGACATGCTTGCTTTCAAGCACACGGTCGCCAGCGCTTCGTTTTCCCCCAGAAGCCATCTTACTTTGTCGAGCCCCCTAACGACTTAACCCAGCTATTAATAATATCGATTGGAAGCGGGAAAACAATCGTTGTGTTCTTTTCGACACCTATTTCAGTTAACGTCTGGAGGTAGCGGAGTTGGATGGCGGAAGGTTGAGATTCGAGGACCTTGGCGGCTTCGGCGAGTTTCGCGGCAGCCTCGAACTCACCTTCGGCATGGATGATCTTGGCGCGACGCTCGCGTTCGGCTTCGGCCTGCTTGGCGATGGCGCGCTGCATCTGTTCGGGAATGTCGACCTGTTTGACTTCGACTTTGCTGACCTTGATGCCCCAGGGCTCGGTGTCCTGATCGAGAATAATCTGCAACTTTGCGTTGACCTTTTCGCGCTGAGAGAGGATTTCGTCGAGTTCGAATTGGCCGACGACGCTTCGCAGCGTGGTCTGCGCCAATTGGGAGGTGGCGTATTGGTAGTTTTGCACTTGCGAGAGGGCGAGATTCGCGTCGACCACGCGGAAGTAGGTAACAGCGTTCACCTTCACGGAAACGTTATCGCGAGTGATGATGTCCTGCGGGGGAACGTCGAGCGTTTCAAGCCTGAGACTGACTTTGTAAAGGGTTTCGATGGGCCAAAAGACAAGGCGAAGGCCAGCGCCTTTGGCTTCGGGCAGCAGACGGCCGAGGCGGAGCACGACGCCGCGCTCCCACTCTTTGATGACGTTGATGGAATTCCAGAGCCAAAGAAGCAGGAAAAACCCAATAATCAGAATACCCATGCCACCGACTGCAACCATTTCGTCCTCCTTCGTTACGTACTGACTACGATTTCGCGATCGACGATGCGGATGGTAGAGGCTTCACATGAAGTTTCAAGCCATCAACCCGTAAAACCTGAACACTTGAGCCCACTAAGACTTCTTGTTCGGAATACGCGCTCCATAATTCGCCGTGAATGCGGATCATGCCTTCGCCCGAGGCAGGAATTGGAATCGTGACAATTCCCTGTTCACCGACGAGTTCTTCTTTGCCGGTGGTCGTTTTCCATTTTCTCGACTTCAACACCAAGCGCATCAAGAAAACGGTGAGGAATGCGAAAGGCAACGTGGCGGCTAAAGCGACGCCGATACTGACTCCGCCGGGGGTGAGCGGGGAGCGTATGAGAAACATGGCGCCCAATAGCATCGAAACGATGCCGCCTAAGAGCAGGACACCGTGGCTGGTGAATTTCGCTTCCAAGACAAAGAGCACCAAGGCCAACAGGATGAGCAACACGCCAGCGATATTCACGGGCAAGAGTTGCATGGCGTAGAGAGCCAAGAGCATGCAGATGGCGCCGACGACGCCGGGCGCAATCACCCCGGGATGAGTGAATTCGGTGTAGAGGCCCAAGGCTCCAACGAGCAAGAGCAGGAAAAACATGTCGGGTTCAACGATGCGAGCAAGAAATCGCTGGCGGGCAGAAAGCTGAAAATCGACGCGGGTGTAATTCTGCAGATTGAGGATTTGTTTTTTGCTGTTAAAGCGGGTGAGTTCGCGGCCATTCAGTTGCCGGAGCAGATCGTCTTTGTCAGGAGCGATCAAATCAATCAGATGGCCGTCAAGGGCTTCCTGTTCGGTGAACGCGCGGGCATCGGTGATGGCAGTTTCGGCTAACTTGTAGTTGCGGCCGCGCTTCTCGGTAAAGCTGCGCAAGAATGCGGTTGCGTCATTATTGATTTTCTTGCGCAAAACTTCGTCGATGGGCATGGAGATCCAGCCGGGAGCAAAAATGGGTGTGGCCGCGCCGGTGCGCGTTCCAGGAGCCATGGCGGCGACGTCGGCGGAAAGCAGAATAAGGAATCCGGCGGAAGCGCCACGGGCGCCATCGGGGGCAACGTAGACGACCACCGGAACAGGCGAGTCGAGAATGTGGTGAATGATGTCGGTCATGGAGTCACTAAGACCGCCGGGCG
>Ga0335076_10004068_pt1 | contig 14755 bp, 9 predicted proteins | sample Lox_Sample_25_FD_206717 | JGI IMG/M metagenome (GOLD analysis project Ga0335076, IMG submission 206717) | Soil microbial communities from Loxahatchee National Wildlife Refuge, Florida, United States - Lox_Sample_2.5 | ecosystem: Environmental > Terrestrial > Soil > Wetlands | place: USA: Florida... | reverse complement strand
ATCCTTGATAGATTAAGGGCATCAGGTTTTTGTCGATTTCGGTCTCTCCCTTGTGGACTGCACAAAGTGAGCCTCGGTGAACTGCAGACTTGGTGCAGCCCTGTGCTTGGCATTTGTGAGGCTGACTTCTTATCGCGTTGTCCAACTCGCGCTGCTTGAGACGTTCTTGACGCGCCGCCTCGTCGTTCTTGGCTTGGAGTCGTCTGGAAGCCCAGCCCACATTGAAAGATGCCTCACACGTTTTATTATGTGGCGGAATTTATTGCGTGGGCGAAAGTTGCATGCCCGGGGTCAATTTCAACGCCACACCAAAAAACCCGAAATAAAATCCCGCGACATGCACCTATTGATATACTAGAGAACACTTCCAACCTTAATGCAACATCAAAATATTTTTCGTGGTGGCTGACAGTACCCCCCACACAAAATCACCAGGATTGACGCGCTAATATCGTGGAGTGGAAATTGGATATGGCGGCCGGCGTGAGATCTCAAATCGGACAGATTTGGCGACCCCCCGACTCCAATCGGATGGATTTGGCGGCCCCCGACTCCAATCGGACATTGGATTCTAGGTTTATTATTTAATTTCCGTAGTTTTCTGGCTTTATTCTAGTTTCATATGCGAGGATCACGAAAAAGGGAGCAAGCAATATACCTTGTGAGCACACTGTCAAGTTCCTGGACCAGACCACACTAATAGTGCTCTAATGCGTGTGAGACCTCATCATTAACGAGATCACATACACCTCTGATTTGATACTCCTCCTCAGCAGCACATCTCCCACTTGTCCGTGAAATATATAGTTATCTCTGGAGAACTCCAGCCCTTTTGGCATCGTGAAGAGTCAGCTGTTTCTTGTTGTGTCCCTTGATCAAAATATTCCATGTACACCCGACAAACACAGTGAGCATACTAACGAAATACGTAATCTATCATCACTCGACTGCGAAATAAACGGGATTACACGGAGTGTGACATTGGAAATTTTGACGCTAATTACCGCATGGCTCAACCATGAATCCGCATCTGGAGCAGACAGGGGTTCAGAGTCCATCTGGCCACAATGTAGCCAACGTTTGACCGGGAATGACTACCCTTCTCGACCAAATCGTACGAAAAAAGTGAATAAAATCAAGTCAACGAATTGAATCATGAATTAAGACTTTCTTGAGTAAAACAACGACACTGACGTGCGTAATGATCGATTCCAATACAGGGAGGCTTCCTTTGGGGTTCAGTGTCGACCCAACCGAGATCTCGAAGGCTTGCACGCAAATTTGCTTCATCATCGGCACGGTGGAAGCGCATGTCCAACTCAGGCTTCGGCCAAAGACCGCTGCCAAAATCCACAAACCACACTTTATCTTCCTCTAGTTGCCACAAGATATTTCCGCAGTGAACATCATTATGACAAATGTCGTGGCTGTGCAGAGCAGCTAAAGCAGAAAACGCAGCTGCCTCCAATTTGGACAGGGTTTCCACCGAAGCTCGAAAGAAATGATTAATAGTGCGAGCCGAAAGATATTGCATAACGAATAGGGGTTTAGGTTTCTGCTGATACTTGTCTTCAAATAAATATTCGCCGTGTAGAATAGGGACGTGGATTCCTTGAAGCGGTTCGAGCCGTCGGTAGCATCCAGCCTCCCTATCGAATATCCGTCTGCATGCAGCTTCCGGTCCCTCGTTCCACGGGTCGTGGTCAGAAGTCGCATAGTCGGGATCAAATAGCTTGACAAAATATCGCTCAGGTCCAATAGTTGGCTGCGCTTTTGGGAGGGCCCCGTGGAGTATTTCGACAAGGAATACTTGAGACGCACGACCATAGCCGACGAAGATATGGTCCGTTATCCGGAGGGTCAAGTCATCGACGCCTGCGCCTGCAGTCTGGTTGGCTGGAGAGACTGTCAGTGTGGAGCCAATAGCATAGACTGTTGAGGGGGATGTGATGACTTGGGCCATAGCGTGAGTGTTCACGAGAGACGCTTGAAAGTCCGTCGTCCGATCGATTTAATATTTAAGGCAAAAATCTTTTTCGGCACAATGATTATTTACTTCGGCTTACAAATTATTTATTTAAATAGGCCAATCAAAGGGAGGAAATTACGGTAAATAGCGGAAAGTCGTAGCCTTTGTCCCCACCCGTCAGGGAACGGGCAACCGCTTTGCCGCCAACCAACCCAAATTGCAGTCTTTGTTTGACCTCCATTCCTCATTGTTTTCGGCCCCTGTCTGATCAAAGTCCTTGTGTCCTGTGGTTTCGTTCCGATTGAAGTCCTGAAACTTTAATTGCGGTTGGTTACGGCCCTTCAGGGGTGAAGGGAGCGAGTTAGGAGAATCTGAAACTCGCGTCGCCTCAAGCCGGTCGTGCCTGGCTTTGTTGGAAATGAAACGGCTCAGTCGAGACATTGAGGGTTGAATGCATTCTGCTAAGTGAGGTTTCCGTGGCACGGAACGATGACGTCCGATGGCCTTCTTTGTTCCGAAAAGCTTATAACTGACTCTCCCTACAAGTCCATACCCATCCAGCCATTTGCGTTGGGAATTCTCTACTCTTCCTCATCGAATATCGCCTACCATGAGCTGGTCAGGGTTCAATCCCAATGCATATGGCCAGGGTTCTACCTCTAATGATCCTTATGGCCAACAAAATCCTTCATCGGGCCAGGGATATCCCCAGCCCGTTCCGGCAGTTCAAGTGGTCGGTGCTACACCTGGAAGTTCCCCGGTTGTTGGTGTAACTTATCCACCTATGATGTCTATGCAAGGAGGATACTATCTCGCAAGTACAGGTCCGCCACAACTTCTCCAAACCGGAACCTCCGCGTTCAATCCCAGCACCTACACGCTTACCGCAATTGAACTTTTTCAGCGTCTTCCACCGCCCCGCCCGTTCGCCCCCAGCAATTTGGTTTACTTATCTTCCAATATCAATGAAACTTTCGGCGATGTGGGACCTATATCGCAGTGGCCGCTCGAAAACATTGAAATACAATATAACAACGTCCTGGGTGGTAACAAAATTGCGCATCCCCCAAATCACGACCCACTTGAAGTCCTAATTAGCGAGGCCGACACTGTCCATGCCGCTGTCAACGACTATCTTACGCCGGTAAATATTGCGCTTTACGAATTGTTAAGGCACCACAACATCCACCACGAGATCTTTTGCCGATCAGAGGATACTCACCATGCCAAGGCCACGGTGGACATGAAGGAGATTATCCAAGTTTCCAGGGTTGATCTCTCTTGGGGATACTCGCATCCAGTTTCGAAAGAGTATGTACGATTTGGGATTTTGGAATTCAAAAAGCCCGGATCTTTGCGATACAATGACTTCGATAATGACGAGCAGCAGGTGAAGGGCTCGGAGGCTAAAATTTGCCGTCAGCTAAAAAAATATTGTCAGGCATACGGCATGCCCAGGGCAGCTTGCTGTTCATATGACGCGCTCATCTGCTTGTCTTTTGATGGCAATACTATGAATACATGGCAAGGGAGCCATGGTATGCAGGGGCCGAAAACCCCCGCTTCGATGCGATGGGTTGAAAGGGATGGTATAGCGGCTAACCTGGTGATTTTCCTATTTGAGTGTCTGCGTCAAAGTTTTATCTTAAAACAAGTCAGAATTCAGAATTTTACCTAGGGGCCAGGACTTGGATTCTGATATCTGCAATTCAAGAAGGTTTGCACTCAAAAGCGTTAGAGACTAATTGTAGACTATCATTGCAAAACAGTTCGAATAAGGTCAGGGAATCGGATGTAGTCAGAGGTAGAAATTTAACAACTTCCGCATTCATTGACCGTAATTGTGTTGATATCTCCGTTACTCGTTAAGTATATTGGGGATTTACGTCCAAAGTTAAATCCTTCAGATCACCACCGTAATTGAATGAAGCGGGACGAAACTGGGGCCGGGAACTCAGAATCGTCGCAGATGCAGTTGTTGGAATATTCTGGCGCCTTCTGTATCTTCTGTAACACAAGCACATCTCAAGTATATATAGACCTCATAGCTCCCAGAATTAAAAAAAACTTTTTCGCTCCCACTACACCTTCTCTCAACAGGTTATGAGCCCGGCTGATGCCTAATCATGGTTGAGGTGTTGATGGTGAAGATCATCATTGAGATCACCATCACCCCAACCACATTCTCTACCAGATCTCACAGCCTTATTGCCCCCTCTGCAAAGCTGTTGCTTCTAGCACCTTCCAACTCCTCTGCTGCCTTAACTCCGCCCTCAAACGCTGCTGCCTTACTGCCTTTGCAAGCTTCTTCTAGAAGGTTCTTTAGAATCTTCCAGAATCTTCTATTCTGACAAATACCTCTTACTCATCATTCCTCAGCAGGCTGTCAGCATCTTGTGTTACCTCTTTGGCATCTTCCAGAAGACATGTTGGTCCTCGCATCTCAAGTATAAAAGGAACCCCTACTCCCCTCTGGCCAACATAACTCAACTCAACAATTCTCATCACAACTCACCAGCCTCTCACACAACCCACCAACCTACATCGCAGCTCAACAACCATCTCACACCACATTCAAGATGACTGACGAAGCAAAGAAAACAATCAAGACGATCTCTCTGAAGAAGTTGAAGCCTGAAAGCTACCGCTTTTGGGTCTCTGCCTCTTCTGCTACCCTGCAAGTTCACAACTGCTGGAACATTGTCTTGGGTCAAGAACCCAAGCCTGCATCATCAGATGAAAATGCTGTCATTACTCCCACCTTACGCAAGTCAATCTCAAGCTGGGAGACTCGCCATTCTTTGGCAAGAGAAGCATTACTCAATGCATTGGAAGATGCTGAGCTGGTGAAAGTTTACCAGCTTCAAACCGCAAAGGAGATCTGGGATCGCCTGGCTGAAGAGTATGGGTCAGTCTCAGATCTCAAATATGCACGAGCAGAGGCTACCCTCAGAAGCCTCATCAAGCTTCCAACAACCTCCATGAAGTCTCACATTGATCACTTCACTAGGTTGAAGGAGGAAAGGGACATCTCAGCTCCTGAGAACATCCTCCCTTTGGACATTGCCCAAACCAATCTCGCCTTTCTTGCCTCTCTTGGTGACTCTTGGAAACTCTTCCATCAGGCAATTGGTGATTCAGCCCAAACCATGAAAACTGGGGAGCTGTTTGCCAAGGTGCTTGCAATGGATGATTCCAACACCACATCTCAGGCCGCTGCTGCAGCTGCCGCCCCTGCCCATGCTCTCAACACAAAGTACAAGAGCAATAATCGACACTTCACCACCAAGAAGTCCTTCAAGTCTCAAAGCAGCAAACCCTACGATAAGTCAACATGCTTCTATTGCAAACAAAGAGGCCACACCATCGATAAATGTCACAAGAAGATATGGGCAGACACTCAATGGTTGGACAGAAAGAAGCATGACAACAACTACAACAACTCCTCCAAACAGCCTCAATCTCAGCTATCTCAGCAGGCATTACAACAAACACCTCCTTCCAACATTCCTTATTGGAAAGCCAACACCACCCGCCTCATATCCTTCAACACCATGTCAGAGAAGTCAGATCTCAACGAATGGATTGTGGACACAGCCTCAAATACTCATCTGACTCCCTTCAAATCTCGCCTTAACAATTACCATCAATTTGCAACTGCAGGTATTGTTGAGGGCCTTGGAAGCAAGCAGGTCTCAGCTCTTGGATCTGGAGATGCAGTCCTCTTGGACTACTCTGGGAACAGGTTCATCCTTCATGATGTCCTCTATGTCCCGGATCATACAGCCTCAATTCTCTCGCTCAACAAACTCAGACATGCTGGCATGAGCTTCCAGTTTCTGGAGGTCGACAATATGGATGGAGACTTCATACTCTCAGCGGATACATCCTTCCATCTCATAGGGCATGCTGCCAACGATATTCTTTACATTACCGACAATCTCTCTTTCACATCCTTCATCTCCACCAGGAAACGTCGACGAGATCCTTCTATAACTCAACAACATGCACCATCTTCATCTCAGCACGACGATTCAACACCATCAAATAATTGGCATCTTCGCCTTTGCCATGCCTCAACAACTCGTATCTCAAAGCTTCAACACATCCTTGGGGATCAGGACCATGATCTCTTGGATTGCCTCGCCTGTATTCGTGCCAAACAGCACAAACTACCTCATTATCCATCCAACTTCAAAGCATCTGCAAAAGGGGAACTCATTCACTCTGATATCGTTGGCCCTTTCTTTATCTCAAAAGGTGGAAGCAAGTATGTTCTCACCTTCCTGGATGATTACACACACTTCTGTTGGGTGTCATTGCTGCCCAACAAGAAGGCCACAACTGTCCAACATGCATTTGAGGTTTGGATCAATGAGATCCAAACTCAAGGGGTCATTGTCAAGTCCATTAGGACTGATGGAGGGGGAGAATATGAAGGAGATCTCACCCCTTATCTTGAATCTCTGGGGATAACCCATGAGATTACTGCTCCCTATACACCTCAAGCAAATGGCAGAGCTGAAAGGCTCAACAGAACACTTGGGGAAATGGTCAGAGCGATGCTTTTCCATGCCCATATGCCTCAGTCCTTTTGGGCAGAAGCTATGGATCATGCATCTCATGTCTTGAACCTTCTTCCGAGCGATGCTATCAATGGCATTCCTTGGGAAAGATGGACGGACAGAGAACTCTCAAAGGAGATGCTGGACAAGATACATCCTTTTGGCACAATTGTCCATGCATATATTCCTCGACAACAAAGATGGACCAAGGGAAAGCTTGCAGCAAGGTCATCTATGGGCTGCATGATCTCACCAAAGTGGTCAGCGCTGACTCAGGATCCCACTGCTACATACAAGTACTGGGATTTTGAATGCCAAACTTTCAACTTCTCACACCATCTCATCATCACTGCGAGGTTCCCCAAAGATGGAGACTTTGGAGAACCCTCAGCAGCACCACCTGTACCTCTTGTGGCATTCCCAACGCCTACTACAACACCACCACCATCTCAACCTCCTGCATCTCAGCCTCCAGAGCTGCCCCTGACGCCTCAGCAACCACCATCTCAGCAACCACCATCTCCACCATCCGAGCCTGTTCTCTATGACATGATTGTTGTAGAACCTCTTCCCTCAAAGCGACGAGCATTTACTGCATCTCATGCTGCTTCCAGTGCAGAACCAATCTCCTATGACGATGCACTCAACAGATCTGATGCATCTCAATGGATTCAAGCGATGAATGAGGAGATGGACTCCATACATCAGAATGGCACCTGGAATCTTGAAGACCTTCCCCCTGGACGAAAGTCCATTGGGGTGAAGTGGGTATTCAAGATAAAACGAGATGCCCTCAACAATTTCCAAAGGTACAAGGCCCGCCTTGTTGCAAAGGGATATTCCCAAGTGGCAGGGCTGGACTTTGATAAGACCTTTGCTCCTGTCGTCAGAATTGACTCTATACGCGTCCTCCTCGCTCTATCAGCTCACTTGGGTCTGCACATCATCCATGCAGACTGCAAGACAGCATTCCTCAATGGTCGCTCAGATCTTGAGATATACCTTCAACAGCCAGAAGGGTTTATCTCAAAGCTGTATCCTCACAAAGTTCTACGTTTGAATAAATCCCTTTATGGATTGAAGCAAGCGCCTAGGATCTGGTATCTCCTGCTCTGCAACACAATCTGTGAGCTTGGGTTTGTCCCCTTGGAAACAGACTCGTCTATTTACTTCTCTCCTGCTCTGCATGCATTCCTGGCAGTGTATGTTGATGATGTACTCATCTTTGCCTCATCTCAACCTACTTGCCATGAGATCTTTGAGCAACTCAATGCTCACTTTAAGATGGAGAACCTGGGGGCTCCATCTTCCTTCCTTGGACTCAACATAATCAGAGATGGCTTGCACTCTATCACCATCAACCAATCTGGTTATATTGACCGCATCCTTACTCGCTTTCAAATGCAGGGTGCTTTGCCAGCCAGGACGCCCTTGGATCCGTCATTACCTCTTCTACAACAAACCCCCATCTCACCCAACAAACATGCCAACATACAACTCTACCAAGAGCTCATTGGGTCTCTCAACCATCTTGCTGTGTTCTCTCGTCTGGACATCTCAAATGCAGTATCTCAGCTATCTCAGTTCTTACAAGACCCCTCAGAAACGCATCTCAAGGCAGCAAGGCATGTTCTCCGTTACCTCAAGCACACAAGGACTCTGTCCATTGTGTACCTCCGTCAGAATGCTCCCATTCTTCGCCTCTTTGGGTACTCAGATGCAAATTGGGGGGGAGACAGGAATGACAGGAAATCCCATACTGGTTATCTCTTTATGCTGAATGGATCTCCAGTCTCTTGGACTTCCAAGAAGCAGACTACTGTCGCTGTTTCAACAATGGAGGCAGAGTATATGGCATTATCTGATGCATCCAGAGAAGCAATTGCTCGAATGCAACAGCTATCTGAGCTCAGATGTGATATACCTCCTCCAACTCTGCTCTCAGACAACCAGGGCGCTCTCGACATTGCAGAAAACCCAACCAACTTCCAACGAGCAAAGCATATTGATATCCGCTTCCACTTCATCCGACATGCCCTCCTAAACGACAGCATCTCGATTCACTATATACCTACCTCAGACAACCCTGCAGACGCCCTCACCAAAGCTCTACCTCCTCTCAAACATCAACGATGTGTTCAGCAAATGGGATTGATTGAGATCTAATTGGAATCGCCAAGAGAAAGAGGTTTTTTAGTGAGTATGCCTTTGGGAGAATCTCACATCACCTGGGGAGCAGGTATCCGTAAAGGATTTTTCCTCTTCACTCTTGAATGCTCCAAAAACATAACGTCTCATCTCAAAGAAAGAAAGAAAAGAATACCATGAATGTTGGAATATTCTGGCGCCTTCTGTATCTTCTGTAACACAAGCACATCTCAAGTATATATAGACCTCATAGCTCCCAGAATCAAGGCAACTTTTCGCTCCCACTACACCTTCTCTCAACATTCATTATATAAGTTGTGGGTCACGTTGCTGTGAGATTCTAGATAGCAACCCGAATGGACAGTGGGGCACTCCAAGCCACTTCCCTGAGCTCCGCGAGCATTGAGTCATATTTGCCAAGCCCACCCGTTAGACCGGTCGCTGGGCAGCCAGTTTAGTAGGTGTACATCACCATGGAGAGGCATTTTTCATTATGTATACAGGGTAAAGAACGATAGCGAATTTAGTTAAAATACTACTTACACGTTACATGACACAGTTAGTGATACATGACAAGAGAGAGATTCAGCAGAAACAAAACCACAAAAAAAGGACTAAAACAGGTTAGCCCGCCCATATTGAGTGCAAGTGAGGGGCGATACAGCTACGAAGTCTTTCCTTTGGAAACCACACTATTCCGAAACCCACAGCTTGTCTACTATTGACTTCAAAAATTCTTTCAATTCCTTCTTGCCATAAACTTGGTAAACCGCCGTCATAAGAAAGTAAAATATGAATCGGTTGTAATCCTCGGCAGTGCCACTGACGTAGAACTCTTCGGCGTACTGGAGGCTGTATTCCGAAATACGTGCATCCGAGCTATATAGATTGAACACCTCATCCAAACGATTGAGGGGGGCGTGAGGCAGTCGGGTGGAAATATAAGTTGCAAAGATGCTCTTTATCAAGAACCGGACCTCGAATGTTTCTCGCGCGCGGATGTAGACCGTGTTGAGGGACCCGGTCAGGGTTCTGGGAATTAGAGCCAAAGTTGGGTCTTGGTATTCGCTGACTGCGGGCTGGACTTCAAGACCTGGAAAAGTCTGGGTGAAAGAAGGGAGATTACGAAGGTCCATCGATGAGTTCGATGGGAGCAGTGGGACCATTATTTATATTTATGCAGACGTCGAATCTTTTGCATGAAAAAAGGTTATGGAAGTAATACGAACTCGAATTTTGCGATTTTTATCGCTTCTTTAACCTTGTTGTTGGATTTTCAGAGTAACGGATTACATGCAGACAAAGATGGTAAATGGTAGATAAAAGTAAAAGCAAAATATCCCACGCCGAAAACGGGATGGAGGCATTAGATTCAATCTCTGTTCGGTACAATAGCAAAGTTTCAGCCCGGCTGTTGGGATTAATTAGAATGTTATATATGATTAAGTTTTGAAATATAATGTACCTGATTCGATAATCTCAGCTAACATTCAGTTCTAAGCGGAGAATTCCTTTGATCGAACAATTCTTCAATTAACTATTAAGTTTGTGACCGCGACACAGCCGTAAAATTAGGGTGGCTATCGTCCGCTATTGCATGAGATCTGCACGGTTTTCCCTTGCTGGTTTGTACGTTGCGGAAATTCAAGTTTTGTTAGGGATGGCGATTTCGTTGAGTGGAAATGCGCCAGTATTGCGGAGGCTTGCAATGGTAATAAGGTTTGAGTCTTGATGCGGGTGGCCGATTTCCTAACGAAGCAGGAGCGGTTTCCGGCCGCATTTAGGTCTTATCCTTCCGTCCACTCCCAAAAAACTTCTTTACCAGAGTGCCCACCTTCCGAAACCCCCACCAGGTGCCGGCATTTCGGTCGAGTGACCTGACCACAACTTGTAGCCGCGGCTTGATTTGAAAGTCTAAACATTTGGCGAGGGCAAAACAGGTATGTGGCTAAATGCATCCTTTGAGGAGAGTCTAAAAACTTTCTGTAATTATAGCCCGTTGGTTCGCCCGGAAGCGAAGGTTATTGGTCAAAGGGATCTTCGTTATTTTGTGTTGGGGGAGGCGCTCTTGTCATAGCCAATCAACGTGTTTCTGTCGCATGAGGATGAATATGAATATGAAGAAGGCGAATTAAATTCCATTAACGATACATTGATCTGGTCATCGCAGCCACGCAGTAGGCTGCCATGGTCCCTGCGCTCTTTAGACAGCCCCTGCCCTCAAGCCAGCGCATAAGGGAGCAAACTACATAGTACATACTATAGGAGGTGGGTGAGGAGGGACGATTTGAGGAATACTGAATTCTGACGAGAATGAAGGTGACGAAGAAGTGAAAAGGAGGTCCTTGCGCTTTATCCCCATTCGCTGATTGGCTAGGCCATAGTTACGTTCTGTGGCGTTGAGAAATATTTGATGCGGAAACTCTGATTCCGGGACGTATGTTGGCTCGTCCCCCCCAGTCCCATTAAATGTGCCCCAGCCCACACAATCCAGCCTTGCCTCCGTTCTTCCCTCACATCTCTCCCCAACGATCATACAATCAGTTCCCCTGCAATCATGATGAAACCCTTGACTGACGAAGAAATTATTTGTCGAACAGACTTTGACTTGGGTACTATGGAGGACGAGCCAATCTGGACGACGGTGGGAGGCCAACTACCCCACAGTTAGTAAGCTTTTACACAACGAATATGAACACTTATCCAGCGTAGTTTTTCACTCCCAAACGTCAAGCGTGTGGATGTGCTCCGCGCCGAACGAAATTTCCACTCCAGCAACAATGATCGCTGGGAGTCCCACGTTAAAGATCTCATGATTGCTATCGCAGGCATTACGTGTCGCATTTATATGGAAATTGAGACAGACGATGGAACCGAGAGCTGGGGTAGCGCCACAGCATTCTTCGTGTCACCAACAAAGTTGCTAACACTTGACCACTCTCGTTTTCATATTGGACAGAGAGTGGTTGCATGCGCCCCGGGCAGGGCGACGGTGGAGCTGGGTAACGAAGCGAAGTTCAAAAGTTCCGGCGGAAATACGTTTAGCTGCGCAGTTGTTGACAAGTTTTACGAAACCCATGGTTGGCCGGGGGCAGTTGCGATTTTGGAGACTTTCGGTTATTCGACGATGCCTTCCGTTCCATTAGACGTCAACTGCAGTGTTCAAGCTGGCGAAACTGTTTACGTGATGGGATATCCCGCAAGATACAATGTAGAGCATTTAAAGCTCAATAATCCCGAAATCGACATTTCAACTCAGCTGCCACGGATTAAACAAATGCTCCCAGAAGGCACTCTCTGTGTCACCACAGGCCCCTTAATTTCTAATAATGGGCCAGCGAAGATTCGGGAGTATCGTCTCAGTGCTACGGCTGGAATGGGTGGTGGCCCTGTCATTGGCCGTAGAGGCAGCATATTCGGTAATCCGCATTCATGAAACTGACCTGACCCAAGGCGTCCACATCGGCTGCAGTGAAAATGGAGAAAACCAGTGCGTGCCGTTGTCCAATCTCAAGGAGCAGCTCCGGAAATACGGGATTGATACGCCGGATTCTAGTGAGTAATTTCAAGGATTGGAAACGATGTTATTTACATCAGGCTTGCTCAAGGGCGGGAGATATCGAGATCCATAGTATGTGATAGGGAGAAATTCATTGCAATTGATAACATGTTTTCTCTTCAAGGTCGGCCCGGGATTGACAACGCAACGATAAATTGTTTTGATTGAAAACCCAGTTCGATTCCCTCCAAAAAGAAGCGCGGCGGGCCCATGATTGCAATATCCCACCCCTTCCCCTTTTCAAACACCCGAAACGCACAGGAAATCCAACAATTTCGTCACTGAGAAGGTCACCAAGGAACCCTCAGAATTCCAAAAATCTCCTCAGACTCACTGGCCAGTGACCATTAAACTTCCTCTTGTGATCTTAACCCGTCCAGTGTCGTGTGGTCCAGGAACTTGACGGTGTGGTCGGAAGGTATTATATTTGTTGAGTTTGGATGCGTGTTTGGAATGTGAGATAAGTTAGAATAGATTATTCTCGAACAAGGTAGGCTTGAAATACAGAATATATACGATGATGTTTACGGATATTCCGAGGCAAAGCCATTGGTGACAACGGTTGGTAACACCTGTCGGTAGCTCCGTCAGCTACTCTAACAGTCTCGTCTGGTGATCCAAACTAAATGCTAGTTTAACATCTTAGAACGTCAAGCTGTTTCCCAATTTAGATTCCCCATCGCCCAATCAAGCAATTCAGCCGAAAATCTGTATGCATTCTCCTCATCGTTCGTAAACCAAAATGAAAACAATAGGCCGAAAGAATACTCGAGCGCAAGTCGCCGATTAGTTAAGGTCTCCGTTGTCGTCTGGTTCGTCGAATCCCAGATTATCGCTTTGTAGTGGTCGAGAAAGGACTTGCACTTTTCGGGATTGAGAGTTTCACGCTCCAAGTGAACCTGATGTGAGTTATATCCAGTTTCTAGAGGATACGTTTAGCTCCTTAATCCAATTTTTGCAGGTATCGGATAGCATGCAGCCAGACGTAACGTCTGGGTCGTTGAAGAGAGTGCCCCTCGGTACGGGGACAATTCTCCAGTAACAAAGCATATAATGCAGTGCGATTGACAACGAAGAGAATTCAGAATCGCGGAGCCATATCATCGCGAAAGAGAGGCGGGAGAGGAGATACCAATCATGCTTTGAATCCAAAGCATAACCAGTGCGGAAAATTTCTTCGTTCCACTCTTGAAATGATGAAACCAACGATTGAAGGAAGTCGACATCGGGAACCGAGCCTCGAATGCCTGAGTACCGTTTCAGACAGTCTTGCAAAAGTTCGTCAAGCGACTTGGATTCTCCGACTTTGGCATTTGATCCTGCAAGGTATTTGACGAGTTCCATGAATAAACGGTCCAAGAGTCCCGTGAAAAGCTTTAAATGAATTGCTGTCCATGCTAATTCTAAGAAAGCGGGGTGATAAAAGCTCGAAACAACGCCATGCCATTGCCTCCTTGTTCTCCGGATAGAGTTCACTGCCATGCTGATTGGCGGATTACGCGGTTTTGTCGCCCGACCAGCGAATTTTAATTTCAATTTCCACCAGACATGGCCAAATTTTGGGGCAGTTATAGTCCCCTGCACGTGGGTGGCTTGCATTTCCCAACAATTAGAGTTTGTAGAGTTCGGGGGAGAAACGATTATATCCGACCCGTTTTTCTATTATCACTGAACAATATCTTTCCAGGAATTCCATTGAATGGTGCCCGTGGTATGGTAATGAAATTTTGAATTTTTGCAACGGTGCGTAAAGCTGGCCATTTACACCCCACGTAAATTAATGCGAAATTACCGATTGTAGGCAAAGGCCGCTTCTGCATATTAATTAATGTGGTGGCCGGGGCTATCTATCTGGCTTGGTGGAAGCATAGGTATTACATTTTTCTCGTCATTCCATGGCTCCATCAATCACAACAGGCCACAATAGACAACATGCGTTTAACATTCGTGTCATCTCTGCTGAGGGAAAAATCACGCGTCACACTATTCCTCATGGTCAGCTCTCCCTCTCAAATTCTTCAGGAGTTAACTAGTATTTGTAGATCAGAAATTTGTTGATGTACTTAAAGAAATTGCATCCACTCGAGGCTGGTCACCCGATGAGGTTAAACTACGGGTCCAAGATTTGGGCTCTGACGAGGAATACTTTCTCTATTCAAGTAAACTCACTGTTCCTTTTTATAACGAGATTGACGTACGCTATAGCCAGTGAGGAATCGGAATGGAAATTTGCCGTACTCACACCGGCTGCCTTATTCAGCCTTGTGAAGGTCGCAACCTGCTCCGAGTGTAAGACTACCGTCACCAGTGTTTGGCGAACTGTAAGGGGTCAAGTCTATTGTAGCACCTGTGGTGTCAGCTGTAAAAATGAGCTCAGCAGTGAATTTGACGGCTCAGAATTTAATTGACTGTTTTCTGTGGCACTATGTCTTACAAATGACGGGCTGCTGAAGAATTGCGCAATTCCCTTGACGGCGTAGCAGGGGCGCCAAGAGCCTGTGTCGGATTGTCTTA
>Ga0335076_10004066_pt1 | contig 14759 bp, 11 predicted proteins | sample Lox_Sample_25_FD_206717 | JGI IMG/M metagenome (GOLD analysis project Ga0335076, IMG submission 206717) | Soil microbial communities from Loxahatchee National Wildlife Refuge, Florida, United States - Lox_Sample_2.5 | ecosystem: Environmental > Terrestrial > Soil > Wetlands | place: USA... | reverse complement strand
TACAACCGGTCCTGAATCTCATTTTCCACCTTATCGAAAGGCTGTTGGCCCTCTTCGTAGTGTTCCAGGACCTTCAGCACCAAAAATCCTTGCTTGGTCTCAATCACTTCGGTCATCTCGTTCTTTTTCATCTTGAACACAACGTCTTCCAGCTCTTTGGACAGCTCACCGCGCTTATACACGCCCAAATACCCACCTTGCTGCGCAGTTGTCCCGTCGGAGAAACGCTTTGCCAGTTCCCCGAAGTCTTCCCCATCCTTCACGCGATCGCGCAACTTCTGTGCCTTGGCTTTCAGCTCCGGAATTTCCGACTCTTTCTTGCCCTCGGTGTGAATTTCGATCGCACTCAACGCAACCTGCTCGGGCCGCACAAAGTCCTTCTTGTGCTCCTCGTAATATTTCATCTCGTCGTCATGCCCGACGTTGATATGGGATCCCACTTCCCGACGGATCACTTCCTGCGTCAAGATGTGGTTCTTTATGTTGGCCTTGAAATCGTCCCAGTTCATGCCCGGCTGTGAAGAGACGGCCTTCTCCAGCTCATCCATGTCCTTTAGCTTGTTCTGCTGCCGGATTTGATCCAACTGCTTCACCACTTCCGGCTCCACGTTAATATCCATGTCTTTGCCGCGTTGCGCCAGCAAGGACTGGTCGATCAGATCCCGCAACGCATATTTCTGCGCGTCTTCAACGGCGCCCTGCAATTGTTCGGGGGTACACTTTCCGCTGCACTGTTCACGAGCGCTATCGGCGTCCTGCTCCTTCGCCTTCTCCAGCTCCGAACTCGTAATAATCTCGTTGTTCACCCGTGCAATAATTTCTTCCACTACTTTGCCCTCGCCGGATGGCTTTTTCACGGTGGCATTTGCGGGCGTGTCAGGTTTTTTCGTCGCTGAGGGTGCTTTGGGTGCTGCTGTATCGGTATCCGGCGCGCCCTCCCCAGGAGTTTCCATCTGCGGTTTTTCGAGAGCGGGTGGATTCTGTGGTTGCGACGAACTTTCACCAGGCGCTTGTGCCGGTGGGTTCTGGGCCGGGGGATTTTGCGCCGGCGGGTTCTGCCCAAACACCGGCCAAGCCATCAAAATTCCCGCGAAAAGGACTGCGATTTTCATATTTCTCCCTATATACGCAAGTTTAACGTGGATTCCCTGCTGTGTCAGCCTTAGGGTTTCCCGCTTAATCCGGCTAAAACCGTCCGTAGCGCGCCGGTCACTTGTTCCCCGCGTTGTATCTCCATCCAAAGCACACCGCTTGGGTCCAGTTTGATTCCCTTGCGCGACCGCACCACCTTCACCACCTCCGCCGGCTCCAGCGTTGTTTCTGGATGGAAGCGCATCGCTATCTTCGTACCCTGCCGCTCCACCGACGCAATCCTAAGCCGCTCACACATCGATTTGAGCACCGCGAACTCCAGAAGGTTTTCCACGGCTTTGGGCACTGCCCCAAAACGATCCTCCAGTTCTTTATATACATCCTGCTTCTCAGTCTCGCTACCCACCGACGAGACCCTCTTGTAGGTTCTTAACCTCAGGTTCTCGCTCGGGATGTATTCTGGCGGAATCCGCACATCCACGCCCAGGCTCAACGTCGTCCGCAGTTCCGGAGCGGCCTCCTCGCCCTTCAGTTTCGCCACTGCCCGCTCGAGCATCTGCACGTACATATCGAATCCAATCGCTTCAATGTGCCCATGCTGCTGGCGCCCCAGCATATTTCCCGCTCCACGGAGTTCCAGGTCCAGCGCTGCAATCCGGAATCCTGCGCCCAATTCGCTGAATTCCTTCATCGCCGCTAGTCGCTTCCTGGCCACATCGCTCAAGACCTGTTCGGGAGGAACCAGCAGATAGGCATAGGCGCGTTGGCTCGAGCGGCCCACCCTTCCTCGCAGTTGATATAGCTCCGCCAATCCCAAGCGATCCGCGCGATTAATCAAAATTGTATTCGCGCGCGGAATATCCAACCCGTTCTCTACGATCGTTGTGGCTACCAATACATCCGCTTGGTCGCGGATAAACTTCAGCATGACCTGTTCCAACTCCTTTTCGCTCAACTGCCCGTGGCCCACGACGACGCGCGCCTTCGGCACTAGTTTCTGCACCAACGTTGCCAACGAATAAATCGATTCCACACGGTTGTGAATGAAATACACCTGGCCATCCCGTGCCAATTCATTCTCAATAGCCTTTTTCACAATCTGCTCGCTGAATGGCGACACGACCGTCTGGATGGCCAACCGGTCGCGGGGCGGCGTTTCAATCACGGACATGTCCCGTAGCCCCACCAGTGACATGTGCAGTGTCCGGGGAATCGGCGTGGCAGAAAGCGCCAGGGCATGCACGTTCTTACGCATTTCCTTCAGTCGTTCCTTGTGTGCCACCCCAAAGCGCTGCTCTTCGTCCACAATCAGTAGCCCCAAGTCTTGAAACTTCACGTCCTTCGATAAGAGGCGGTGCGTCCCAATCACCACGTCGACCTTTCCGGTCTCCAAGTCCGCCAGGATCGCTTTCTGCTCTGCTGCATTGCGAAACCGGCTCAACATTTCTATCCTCGCTGGAAATGCCGCAAAGCGTTTCTTAAACGTTTCGAAGTGCTGAAAAGCCAGCACCGTGGTGGGCGTCAGCACCGCCACCTGCTTGCTTTCGCTCACCGCTTTGAAGGCCGCCCTCATGGCCACTTCCGTTTTTCCGTAGCCCACGTCGCCGCACAGCAGCCGGTCCATTGGCGATGATTTTTCAAGGTCCTGCTTCACGTCCTTGATCGCGTTCAACTGGTCGGGGGTCTCTTCGAACTCAAAGGCATCCTCAAACTCGCGCTGAAATGCGCCATCCGAGGAAAACGCGAATCCGTGAGCCGTCTTTCGTTCTGCATACAAAACCAACAATTTGTCGGCCATGTCCTCTAGCGATTTACGCACGCGGGTCTTGCGCGCGTTCCAAGCCGTTCCTCCCAGCTTATCCAGCGTGGGCGTAGCACCCTCGACCACGCGATAACTCTGCACCAGGTCCATGCGTTCCAGCGGCACGTAGAGCCGTGAATCCTCTGCGTATCGCAGCAACATGAATTCGCCACGCCGACCATCGGATTCAATTAACCGCAACCCTTCAAACTGGCCAATCCCATGATCAACGTGCACGATGTAATCGCCGGGCTTCAACTCAGCGAAATCCGCAAAAAAGCCAGATGTGCGAATTTTTCGGCCCGGCCGCTCCACAGCCGGTGCTACGTCGAACAAATCCGCATTCCCGTAAACCGTCAGCTTCGATTCCGGAAACGACACACCTGCCGCAAACGGCGCGCGCACCAGCAACAGCCGCGCCGTTTCTGACGCGCTCTCTGCCGTGAAGCCCGCAGCCGCTTCCTCCGTCTCTCCCAGCACGTATGGCACTTCGTACTCACGGCAAATATCTGCGTACCGTTCCAGCTCTCCGGTGCTCGCGGCCGTTAAAAACACGGCGCCGCCTTCGGATATTTGCGAACCGATGTCGCCCAGGCACGCCACCACATCGCCGTGGAACCGAGTGCTGGGCCGTGAAATCAGCTCGAAGCGCGGCCCGCCTGACTGCGCCAGGTTCAGCTGCTCCAACTCGATCCGCGATGCGTTATGCAGCGCCCTTTCCCAGCCAGCTTCGTCCCAGAAAAAGCTCCCGACCAACGGCGAACTGGCCACTCCGTGCCGTTCATAATTTTCCGTGGCCGCTTCCAGCAGTTCCCTTCGCGCTTCCCGTAAAGCTTCCGGTTCGTCCAAAAGCACGATGGGCTTCAGGGAGCTTTCCGCTAGTTCAAAAAGCGCGCTCCCTCCAGGCTCTTTCGTGTTCGCGAACCAACTGCCCGGCTCCCAATCCTGCGCTTCACGGCTCCCCGGCGCCGGCACACTCCATTCCGCTAACGGCAGAATGGTAGTCTTCACCACCGGAGCGATGGACCGCTGCGTTCGGGCGTCAAACTCGCGCACCGACTCCACGGTATCCCCCAGCAACTCGATACGCACTGGGCGTAACGCCTCAGGCGAGAAGACGTCGATAATCCCGCCGCGCACCGCGAACTGACCCGGAAGTTCCACCATTTCTGTCCGTGCATAGCCGATGCTCGCCAGATGCGTGACCAGTTCCTCGTGGCCCGCTTCCGTGTCCTTTGCCAGCGTTCGGGCTAGCGTCAGATAAATGTACGGGTCTTGATAACGCCACAGCGCCGCCGCCGCCGGAGCCAGCACCACGGACACTTCCCCGTTCGCGAGCCGGTAGAGAGCGGCCGCGCGGCGTTCCATAATATCTGGGTGAGGAGCTTGCGGATCCCAAGGCAAGCTATCGAACGCCGGCAGCACCGAGACTCCTCCCGTCGGTCCGGGAAAAATCTGGGCGAAGAATCGTAGTGTCTCCGCCAGTTCCTCCGCACGGCGGTTACTTTCAGTGACAAAGTAGGCCGGGCGTCGCAATTCGTGAACCACATAAGCTGCCACCAGCGCTTTGGCGACATCGTGCAGCCCAGAAAGTCCGACCAAGTGCGCCCCTGCGCGCACTTCTCCCACAGCGCCCTCGATTGCAGGGTGTCGCAGGAGCCCTTCCAGACGTTCTCTGACCGCCGGCAGTATCATCAGTTCCCGAACTCAGTTAGAGAGAGACCCTCGCACGCGCACTTGGCTTGGAATACCGCGTGCCCTTGATGCCGCGACCGCTGCCGAACACGACGCAGGCAGATTACTGTGCCCCCGAGGGAGTCAGTAAGTCCCTTCGGCTCATCGCGTTTTGCGAATCCGCTCTAAAATAATCTCGGTAGTCGAATATCCCGGTACAACGTTCACCAACACTACGCGTCCCCCCGCCGCTTCTACCTCTTCCCGCCCTACAACTTTATTCGCTGGCCAATCGCTCCCCTTCACCAACACATCCGGCAACAACGCAGTTATCACTTGGCGTGGCGTCAATTCATCGAAAATCACCACGCCATCGACACACTCCAGGCTGGCCAGAATCTCCGCGCGTTCCTCGGCAGGAAGCAGCGGCCTACCCTCGCCTTTCAACGCGAGGACACTTTTGTCGCTATTGATGCCCACCACCAGAAAATCCCCCAACGCTCGTGCTGCCTCGAGGCTGTGAATGTGTCCCGGATGCAGCAAATCAAAACACCCGTTGGTAAACACAACGCGCTTCCCGTTGCGTTTCTCCTTCCCAAACCGCACAATCATTTCTTCCAGTTTCAGAACCGAATCGTGCAAAGGCTCTCCATGTCCGCGAAAAAGCGCATCACATCAAACACTCAGTTTACCACGCCCCCTCGTCTGGCTTTTTTCCGGAGCCTCTCGATTGACTAAGCAACGTCAGATCTTTCAAGCACTAGCTGGGATTTTGTGCCTCGCGATAGGGGCGCTTCTCGCCATTTATCCCACGCGCCGTTACGCTGAGCATCGCTACATCGTCGACGCCGCCGCTTGCCATATGCATCTGGTTATGCTCAGCCGCACGGACCTCCCAGCCAGCGTCGACACCGGCACCGTCGTCCTCCTGCACGGACTTTCCGCCAACTCTGTCATCATGCAATACCTCGCCCGTTCTTTCGCCGAACTCGGACTCCGCGTGTTCATTCCCGATCTCCCCGGACACGGGCAGTCTCCAGGCCCATTCACGCCGGACCAAGCCGAAACTTGTACCGCGTCTCTTCTTCGGGGGCTTTCCGCCCGGGGCATGCTCGTTCCCAGTCGCACCATTCTTGCCGGCCATTCCTTGGGCGGGGCCATCGCACTCCGCGTAGCCTCTAGATTTCGGCCCGCCGGAGTCATTGCCATTTCCCCTGCGCCCATGATTCCCGCACACGGCGTAGGCACCGAGGATCTCCTGTATCACACGCTGCCCATTCTCGTTCCCAACACCCGTATCCTCGTCGGCCGGTTCGAACCATCCGGTCTTAGGGCCAATGCTGCGGATCTGGCGGCCCATAGCTCCAGAGATGTCACTTTCTCAGTCGTTCCCTACAATACGCACGTCAGCGTGCTCTTTTCGCGAACGGTCGCGGGCGAAGCGCAAACCTGGGCCGCTCGCGTTCTCTCTTTGCCTGACAACAACACCTCCCTCCCTTCGCGCGCCAATCTTGGTGGTTTCCTCCTCGGCCTGCTCGGGATCCTGCTGGTTGCTGGGCCGTTCCTGCGCGAAATGGTGGCCAAGACAGAATCCGCGACTGATGCTCCTGTTGCGAGCCTCCAACCATCAGCTGACGGCACGATGCCTTCTGTGTCGCGGCTGCGGGCGGCCTCTGAACTCGCGCTCTTCTGTCTCGTTGCGCTTCAAATCCTCCACTACTGGGTTCCCCTCCGCATCCTGCACCTATGGGAAGGCGACTACCTTGCCAGCTTTTTCCTTATCGTCGGACTCGGCCTGGTTCTGCTGCACCTCAGGGCAGCCCGTGTTGGGTTCCAAGTCCGGGCAGGTATCCTTATCGGCGCGGCCGTAGCGGGATTCCTGCTCCATTTCCTCATCACCGGCTGGTTTGAACTCACCGTGGCCGGCGCGTGGCTGACATTTCAGCGCTGGGCGCGCTTTCCGCTGTTTCTTGTGTGTACGTTTCTGTTCCTTTACGGCCTGGAATTAGTAGCCGGTCCCGTGCTCAAGTGGTGGCGCCGATTCGCGTTCTGGTTCGCGCTTATTGTGCTGACGTGGCTCTTCCTTGCCGTTGGCGTCCTGTACCTCAAATCCGGCCAAATCCTGCCCGTTCTTCTCTCTCCTTACTTTGGAATCGAATTCCTGCTGTCCGGCTTAGGTATCCAATTGGTACGCCGCGATTCCGCCTCCGCCTCAGCCGCTGCTGTGTTCGGTGCTATACTTCTCGCAGGGTTTTGTCTGGTGCTCTTTCCATTGTCTTGAGAAGCGCTGGGCTCCCAAACTGTGGGCCATCCCTCCTGCGCCGGAGATGGAAACAATTCATAGCGGTGACGAATGGCTGAGTATGTCATTGTCGGCGGTGGACCTTCTGGAGCCATGTGCGGCGAACAGCTCGCTCGCGCTGGTCACACAGTAGACATTTTTGATGAACATCTTGCCTGGGAAAAACCGTGTGGCGGTGGCCTCACGTACAAAGCCACACAATGCTTCCCATTTCTGCTCGATAATCCGTTCCCCAAAAAGCTCATCCAAAAGGTGGAAATCATCAGCGCCGAAAATCAACGCGCCACGCTCGACCTGCAACATCCTATCGTTATTTATTCACGTACGATCTTGAACGGCTTACTTCTTGATCGGGCTCGCGACGCGGGCTGCCATATTCACCACTCCCGCGTGCAAAACGTCGACACTTCCACTGCGCGTCCTCGCTATTCCATCGATGGTGACTGGCGCGCCTCCGACTTCGTCGTTCTAGCTGGCGGTGCTCGAAACCAGTTTGTCGCGGGAACCCGCCCGCTAGCTCGCGACGAGCTCGAAATGACGCAGGGCTATTTCGTTCCACAAACCGCCGACCAGATTCTCATCAAGTTTCTGCCCGAATTTGAAGGGTACATCTGGTCATTCCCTCGCGCCGATCATCTCTCCCTCGGTATCTGCGGCAGTATGCAGGCGCACACCAGCGCCGAGCTGCGAACGCATCTCCATCGATTCGCAGGCTCCGAAAAAATCGAAACCGCTAACGCCAGGTTTTATAGTCACGTTTTGCCGTCGCCGCAACTTCGCACGCTTTCCGATCGCGCCGTGATTGGCCGTAATTGGGCTCTTTGCGGGGATGCCGCCGCCTGGGTCGATCCGCTCACCGGTGAAGGGCTCTTTTACGCCATGAGGTCCGGGGAAATTCTGGGGCGTTCTCTCGCTGAAGGTTGCCCGGAAAAGTATCCATCCCGGGTCCGTTCGTCGTTTTCACTGGAATTGGAATTTGCCGCTCGCATCGTGAGACGCTTTTATCGCGGCTCTTTCTTGGGCACCGCCGTCACTACCCGAATGGTGCAATTTCTTCAACGAAACGCGGTCTTCCGCCAGCTACTCTCCGACCTGTTCTGCGGCACTCAGGATTACACGACCCTGAAGCAGCGCGTCCTCAGCCATCTCGGCGGAACGTTAAGCCAGTTCGTTAACAGCGTCCTTCACTTCGAATCCCCGGCGCCTAAGCCAAGCACCTCCGACGCTGGCGATTAAGGACCGCGCCCTACAGCCAGTTTCCATATGCTGTACTCGGAATGACAGGGTGTCTCTTGGAGCGAGGGCCTAACTCAGCACTTTCTGAATCCGCTCGACCGCCCAATCAATCTCTTCCTTCGTAATCACCAATGGAGGCGCAATGCGAATCGTCCGTTCGTGGGTCTCCTTGCACAAAACGCCCTCTTCTTTTAGCGCCTCGCAATACTTCCTGGCGTTCAGAGTCAACTCCACTCCAATCCACAACCCTCGGCCTCGAATCTCCCGCACTACTGCACTCCGTATACCTCGCAATTTCGCCAGAAAATAGGCACCCAACTCCGCCGAGCGTTCAGCCAGCTTTTCGTCCCGGATCACACGCAATGCCGCTCGGGCCACCGCGCAGCCCAATGGATTGCCGCCAAACGTGCTCCCGTGATCTCCAGGGCCAAACACTCCCAAAACTTCCTTGGACGCCAATGCTGCCGAGACCGGATAGAATCCCCCGGACAGCGCCTTACCAATAATGTAGGCATCCGGCTGCACACCTTCGTGTTCGCACGCAAACATCTTTCCAGTGCGTCCCAATCCAGACTGAATCTCGTCGGCCAATAGCAGCACGCGGTTTCCGCGGCAAATCGCCGCGACCTCCCGCAAATAACCCTCCGGCGGAATCACAATCCCCGCTTCTCCCTGAATCGGCTCAACCAGGAACGCGCACGTGTTCGAAGTAATCGCCGCCCGCAACGCTGGCACGTCCCCATACGGAATGATCCGAAAGCCCGGGGTCAATGGACCGAATCCTCGGCGGTATTGCTCTTCGCTCGAAAAGCTCACAACCGTCACCGTGCGCCCGTGAAAATTGCCCGCGCACACGATAATTTCCGCTTGGCCATCCGGAATTCCCTTTGCCTGGCAGCCCCACCGCCGCGCCGCCTTCACCGCCGTTTCCACTGCTTCCACCCCGGAATTCATCAGCAGCGCCATGTCCATGCCGCTCAACTCATGCAAATCCTGCAACAACAGGGCCAACTGCACGTTTCGGAATGCGCGGGATGTCAGCGTGACCTTGCGGGCCTGTTGCAGCAGCGCGTCCAAAATTCGCGGGTGACAATGTCCCTGATTTACCGCCGAATAGGCCGCCAAGCAATCCAGGTAGCGTTTCCCTTCCACGTCGTATAGCCAGCAGCGTTCCGCACGTTCTACGACCACATCGAGCGGGTGATAGTTGTGCGCACCGTACGCGTCTTCCAGCGCCATCAATTCTTTTGTGTTTGCTATTTGGTCTTCGGTCAACGCCATGGAACGATTCCGGTCCTATTTTCAGCGATCAGCGTGCGACTTAGTTTCCATATTGAAAGGCATCTTGACTCGCACACAAGACGGCTCGAACTCCAAAACGAGAAAGCAAAGAATCAAACAACGACGGCCTGGACACGATTCCGTCGAAGGAAGGATGTATCCAAATGATGGCATTTACTTCTTACGCGCGCAACACCCGCGCCCAATTCCGATTTCGTGAAGCCAGTACATACCGGCCTTTTCCGTCCCTGCCTGATGTCTGGTTTGTTCTGATTCTGTGTATCAATCTTCCCTTTTAGTGCGTCCAAATTATAGAATCCACCCGCGTGCCGGGAGCTTACCTCATGAAACACCGGACCTTCTGTATTCCTGCCTTGGTGCTCCTCGGAGTAATTGTGAGTTTGGCCGCACCCCGGCATCGCTCCCCTTCGCAGCCTGGCGACGTGGCGAGATTGCAAGTCCCCATCGGGGAATTTGCAGTGCCCACCAAGGGGGCGCATCCTCACGATCCGGCGGTTGGTCCGGATGGCGCATTGTGGTTCACGGAACAGATGGCCAACAAAATTGGCCGTCTCGGTCCCAGTACCGGCAAATTCACGGAATTTCCTCTGCCGCGGAACCAAACGCCGGCCCTCATGGCCTCGTCGAACCTGGAAACCCCGTCAATTCCCCCACCTGAACAGCAATGAATTCCCCAGCTCAGTCCGTTTTTCAACCCGCGCGCGGATCCCGAGCGATCCTTTTCGTCCGCCTGGCTGTCGGCCTTATTTTCTTCACACAAGGCATCCTCAAATTCACGGATCCGAAGATGGGAACCGAGCGTTTCGCCCGCATTGGCTTTTCGCATCCCGGGTTCACGGCGCACTTCGTTGGCACGTTCGAAATTCTTTGCGGTCTGTTAGTTCTCATTGGACTGTGGACCCGCGCCGCTGCCATTCCGCTGCTAGTCGTTATCACCACGGCGATTGCCACCACGAAGATTCCAGAACTTTCGCGTCCTGCCCAGGGCTTCTGGTTCATGGTCAGCGATGCGCGGACCGATTTTGCGATGTTCTGTTCCCTGATCTATCTCATTTTGGCGGGGCCGGGAAACTGGTCGCTAGATGCCAGAAAGAGGACGTAACCCGTAAGGTTCCATGCCCAGCAATTCTGAATCCCGTCGCAATTTCCTCCGCACTGCGGGAATGTTGACAGGTGTCTATGTTCTGAACCAAGCGCTCCCTGCCCTTGCCGAATCTCCCGCCGATCACACCATCCACATACAAAATTCGCCCGTTGAGATCGCGCCCAAGCGCATCATTGGAGTTACTACTTACAATGGGCAATTCCCCGGCCCGCTCCTTCGTTTCAAAGAAGGGCAACAAGTCACGGTCGATCTATTCAACGACACGGACACTCCAGAACAACTCCACTGGCACGGCCAAAAAGTTTCGACTGACGTTGATGGTGCCGCCGAAGAAGGCACTCCCTTTATTCCCGCGCACGGGATGCGGCGCATTCGTTTTACTCCCAACCCTTCTGGGTTGCGCTTCTATCACACGCATAATCGTGCTGGGGGCAATTTAGGCTCGGGCCAATACTCTGGCCAGGTTGGACCGGTTTACATTGAGCCCAAATCGTCTCCGGGCAATTTCGATCGCGAAATTTTCCTGGTACTGAAGGAATTCGAGCCTACCTTCAGTCGCGGTGGCGATATGGACATGAACTTCCTGGCCCCCGCCGCAAAAGACAAAACCCTCCAAGAATCCGGCGAGTCGGCCATGAAGGCGTCACTGGCCAAAGGCATGCCCCACGGATTCGAAGTGGGTTATGGCTCTTTCACCATCAATGGCAAGATGCTTGGACATGCCGAACCTGTTCGCGTCAAATCCGGTGAACGCGTTCTTTTCCACATACTCAATGGCAGTGCCACGGAGATTCGCAGCCTCGCGCTTCCTAGGCACACGTTTCAGGTGGTGGCCCTTGACGGCAATCCCGTTCCAACGGCAGCCGAGGTTCCCGTCCTGTGGTTGGGCACGGCGGAGCGCATCTCGGCTATTGTTGAAATGAATCATCCCGGCGTTTGGATTCTCGGGGACACCGACAATGACGACCGGCACCACGGGATGGGCATCGTCGTGGAATACGCCAACTATAAGGGCGTGCCTGCCTGGAGCGCTCCTCCACCATTCAAGTGGAATTACACGCGCTTCGGCAAGACGGGCATGTCGGCTCCGGCTCCCGATGAGGTTTTCGAAATGACCTTCGCCAAAGACAACGCTGGGCACGAAGGGTTCAATCTGTGGACCATCAACGGTAAGCCCTACCCGATGACCGAAGGCGTGGTTCCCGCTTCATTCCATCTGAAAGAAGGCAAACGGTACCGCCTCAAAATGCGCAACGCATCCGATGACATTCACCCCATCCACCTGCACCGCCATTCATTCGAACTCGCCAATGTCGCCGGCTCTGCGACGTCCGGTATCCTGAAAGATGTGGTCATGGTCGGCGGCTACCAGGAATGCCACGTCGACTTTACCGCCGATAACCCGGGACTCACCCTGTTTCACTGTCACCAGCAGCTCCACATGGACTTCGGCTTCATGTCGCTTTTCGACTACGTTTAAACCTCTCATATTTCGTGATATTCGCTGGGGCCCTTACTTCTTCCCCGCTCTCGCATCCAACAAGGTATTCTCCTAAGCGACGGATTACACTATGGCTACGACCGCAACCACCGCGAGGGTTGCCCCTGCGGCGCCGGTGAAGGAAAAGAAGAAGATCAACTGGCAATCCTTGCCGGAAATCTGGGCCCTGCTTCATCCGCGTCGGGGCGTTCTGCTGCTCGGCTTGGCGTTGGTCGCTATCAACCGAGTTTCCGGTCTGGTCCTGCCCGGCTCGAGCAAATATCTCTTTGACAACGTCATCGACAAGCGCCAGGTTCATCTCCTCGGTCCCATTGTTCTCGCAGTCGTTGGCGCTACGCTGCTTCAGGGCATAACCTCGTTCACGCTCACGCAGGTGCTGTCCAAGTCCGCCCAGCGCATGATCACGGAGATGCGCAAACAAGTGCAGGCCCACATCGGTCGTCTTCCAGTAGCTTATTACGACGTCAATAAAACCGGCGTGCTCGTCTCTCGCATCATGAGCGACGTGGAAGGCATCCGCAATCTCATCGGCACCGGCCTTGTGGAATTTGTCGGCGGCCTGCTCACCGCCGTGCTTGCCCTCATCATTCTGTTGCGCACCAGCGCCACGATGACTCTGGTGGCCTTCGCCATCCTCGTGGGCTTCGCCTTTTTCCTGAACAGAGCCTTCGCAGCGATTCGTCCCATCTTCCGCGCCCGACCGAAACTCAATGCGGAAGTGACAGGGCGTTTGACCGAATCTTTGGGCGGCGTTCGCGTGGTTAAGGGCTACCACGCGGAAGATCGGGAAGAGCAGGTGTTTGCCAGCGGAGCGCAGCGGCTGCTCGACAATATTCTCAAGACGCTAACGACCACTTCCCTCATGAGCTTGTCCGGCGCCACACTCATGGGCGTCGTCAGCGCGATCATCATGTACCTGGGTTCGCGACAGGTGCTCTCCGGCACCATGACTAAAGGCGATTTGATTGCTTACTCAGCGTACCTGGTGCTCATGGTCGCTCCTGTCTTTCAGATCGTGAACATCGGTACGCAAATTACGGAAGCCATCACCGGGCTGGAGCGCACTCGCGAAGTGCTGAATGAGTCCAAGGAAGATCAAGACCCCAGACGCACCATCACCCTTGGCCGGATCGACGGTCGTGTGGGATTCGACAACGTGCACTTTTCTTACGAGCCCAGCAAAGAAGTGCTACATGGCATCAGCTTCGTTTCCGAACCGGGGACCGTCACCGCCCTAGTGGGGCCGTCAGGCTCGGGCAAATCCACGATCATCGGCTTGATATCGGCCTTCTACGTACCGACACAAGGGCGCATCCTGGTCGACGGCACAGACATTGCCGCAGTACGTTTGAGTTCCTATCGCACGCAGCTCGGTGTCGTTCTCCAGGAGACTTTTCTCTTCGACGGCACGATTCGGGAGAATGTGGCCTATGCCAATCCCAGCGCCACTGAGGAAGAAATCATGGCTGCGTGCCGTATCGCCCGCGTCGACGAATTTGCTGAGAATTTCGAGAAGAAATACGACACCGTCGTTGGCGAACGGGGTGTGCGCTTGTCCGGTGGACAAAAACAGCGCGTCTCCATCGCTCGAGCCATCCTCGCTGACCCCCGCATTCTGATTCTCGATGAAGCCACGTCCAGTCTCGATTCCGAATCGGAAGCGCTCATTCAAGAGGGTTTGAAATACTTGATGCGTGGCCGAACGACGTTCGTCATTGCGCATCGCCTCTCAACCATCCGCCGGGCGGAGCAAATTCTGGTGGTCCAGGATGGGCGCATTCTCGAACGCGGCACCCATGCCAGTCTGTACGCCGCTCAGGGCCGATATTTCGACCTCTACAACAAGCAGTACGCCGTCGAAACTAATCTATTTCTCGCGCCCGGCGAAGGGGATAAGCCCGAAGCGCCCGGCAGCAATGGTGGCGGCTCCTCGCCAGCCGGCCTCCCTGAAGCCATGCGCATCCTGCGCACACCAAACTCTTGATGGAGTTTGTTGGGCCTATTCCGAACCAAGTTTTTCAAAGGGAAGGGTACTTGGCATTCTACAACGCCGGCCGTCGCACCACGGCTTTCTTTGCCTGCGCCGCCTGAGCCGGAAGCAGCGTAGCCATTTTCCGAATCATCGCCAGCACCAAACGTTTGTCGCCATCGGACAAGGTTGTGCTGTACTTTTTAATCTCGGCCAAAAACCGAATCTCGTCCTGGGAAAGTTCTCCCAGCATTTTTTGTGTCTCTTTGTCGCGTGGCGTTTCCGTACCCGGGAAAAAGTCCGCTAGCGAGATTTCCATGGCCTCGGCAATCTTTGCCAGCGTTTCCAGCGAAGGAACCGTGTGCCCATTCTCCACGCGGGAGAGGTAGCAGCGTAGCAATCCGGTACGACGCTCGATATCGCCCTGCGACAACCCCCGCTGGCTGCGGTAAGTTTTAATCACTTCCCCGATATTGACTTGTGGTTTCTCTTTAGGCACGGTTTCCTCCAACGCAAACAGTAGCTTAGTGGCTAACAGTGCCCAGAGCAAGGCCGAAACCACAGACAAAGATTCCTAACAGTAACGTCCCCTATCGCGCGGGCTGCGCATTATCGACCCGGAGCAGCAGTCTCCGTAACGACGTTATACCCAGCCAATTCCACAGCCGCCGCTTTACCAGCCGCATCACTGGAATCGTAACTAGCAGTCACGGTCTTCTCTTCCCCGGGCAGCAAGGAGAAATAATTGTCATCCCAGAAAATGGGAACGATGTCGTC
>Ga0335076_10004065_pt1 | contig 14760 bp, 14 predicted proteins | sample Lox_Sample_25_FD_206717 | JGI IMG/M metagenome (GOLD analysis project Ga0335076, IMG submission 206717) | Soil microbial communities from Loxahatchee National Wildlife Refuge, Florida, United States - Lox_Sample_2.5 | ecosystem: Environmental > Terrestrial > Soil > Wetlands | place: USA... | reverse complement strand
GCCGTAGAACACCCGCACCCCGATGGCTTTCGAGCCAGCTTCTTTTAGAGTCTCGACTTGTCCGAGGCGCACCAGCGTCGAGAACTCATCGCCTTCGCGGACCACGCACTCGGCCGCGCTAGCGCCGCCAGCTACGGCGCGGCGGACGATGTCCTGGGCGAGGTCCTTCAAGTCAGTTTCGAGTTTCGGGTTTCTAGTTTCCAGTTGAGTCTCGGACATGAGAAATCAATTTCACCACAGAGACACGGAGAAAACCGGCCACAATCAAGCTCTTACGTACCGCGGTGTCTCCATGGTGAGAAACAGGCCTACTGCATGAATCCGCCAACATCGCGCTTGGCGGTTCCGCCAACGGTCAAGCGGTCTATCTTGATCGTTGGAATTCCAACTCCGACGGGCACGGCTTGCCCATCTTTGCCGCAGGTTCCGACGCCTTCGTCCAGCTTAAGGTCGTTGCCGACCATGGAGACGCGAGTCAGCACATCCGGCCCATTTCCGATCAGCGTGGCGCCCTTGATCGGAGCCGTAACATGGCCGTCCTCGATCAGGTATGCCTCGGATGCGGAAAAGACGAACTTGCCATTCGTGATGTCAACCTGGCCACCGCCGAAATTCACGGCGTACACCCCGCGCTTGACGGAGCGGATAATGTCTTCGGGATTATCGTCGCCCGGCAGCATGTAGGTGTTGGTCATGCGTGGCATGGGAATATGCTCGTAGCTTTCACGGCGGCCGTTGCCGGTATCGGAGATGCCCATCAGGCGCGCGGAAAGCTTGTCGCTGAGATATCCCTTAAGCACACCCTTTTCGATGAGCACGGTGTTCTGCGTCGGCTCACCCTCGTCGTCAACGTTGATAGAGCCGCGACGCCAGGGCATGGTGCCGTTGTCGACCACGGTACACTTCTCGCTGGCAACGTGTTTGCCGACCAATCCGGCGAAGGCCGAAGTCTTCTTACGGTTGAAGTCGGCTTCCAGGCCGTGACCTACAGCTTCGTGCAGCAGGACGCCGGGCCAGCCCGGTCCGAGAACTACTTCCATCTCGCCGGCCGGAGCCTCGCGGGCGTCGAGTTGGAGAATCGCCTGTCGGGCGGCTTCATTGGCGAAATATTCGGGCGTCTTTTCTCCGAAGAAGAAGTCGAGGGCGACGCGGCCTCCTCCGCCACCAGACCCGCGAGCAGAGTTGTCTCCGGCGCGGGCGATGCAGGAAATGCTCATGCGAGCCAGTGGCTGGGAGTCTTCGGCAAAGGTACCGTCGGAGCCCACAACCAAAATATTGCGCAGTTCGTCGGCATAGCTGACGCGGACTTCCTTGATGCGGGAGTCGTAGGCGCGCGCTGCCTTGTCGGCGCGCATAGCCAGTTCCACTTTGGCGGTAATCTCGGCGTCGACCGACGGTAGCGTCACTGGATACAAGCTGCGCGCGGCCTTTTCCTGGAAGCCGGCCACCGGCGTCTTGGCTGGGCCACTGGCGATCAGGGCCGCGGTGCGCGCGGCGTGCAAAATTCGCTCTGGGGTGAGATCGTCCGTATAGGCGTAGCCGGTGCGCTCGCCGGAGACGACTCTTATTCCGCAGCCCGCCGAAATGCCCTGCGAGGCGGACTTGATCATGGACTCATCGGCCATCAGCGCGGTCGAAGAGAGGTATTCGAAATAGAGGTCGGCATAGTCGCCACCGGCGGAAAGTGCAGCCGCCAGATACCTTTCTAAATCGCGGCTGGTCAGGCCGTAGTGTTCGAAAAAGAATTTGTTCTTATCCACGTTAGTTAGATGTCGCCCCGAGCGGGAATGAATCATTATCCCACACGTTCGGTGGGAGGAGTGCCTATCCTGCACATTCCTCAGGGTCATTCATCACAGACGCTGGCCTGGCTCCGATGCCACGATTTTCCCTGTGAATCCCGAAGATCTAGTGCGCACGGTGGAAGATTTCCTTGTGGCATCGCGGACCGCGGTGGTGCTGGAGGACGGAGCCACTATGTTCGACCTGGCGCAGTCCAAATACTCGGTTACAGGCGAGCACAACAAGTGCCTGCTGCATCTGTGGTCGGCGGAGCGCAACGTAGTGCGGCGAGTGGTGGATGCCGAGTTGAAGAATGATGTGTTGCGGCTGGCAGTACAGAAGCTGGGCCAGTCGCGGCCTTCGAAGCTGGAGATTTGCCGCGAGCGCGACCGGCGGACGCCGTCCGCAAAAAAGGCGGCGCGTTTAGCCTATTTACAGCGCCTGACGCGAGTCCTAGGCAGAAACTTTCCGAAATTCAAGCTATTGCGGCTAAGCAACGCCATAGATCTGGAACAGTCATTTGGGCCGATCTACGCGCGCGGCCTGCTGCGACAGGGGCAGACAGCGTTCGCCGTGCTGGGTGTAAATGCGCAGGAGACCCAGGTCTCGATTGATGCCGCGTTGACCTTTGGCATTCTGTGGTTGGATGTCTGCCGCCAAGCGCAAGCTAGCCAGACTGCGGTGGAAGGGCTGAAGTTATTTGTGCCCGCAGGCGCGTCTGGGCTGAGCCGCGAGCGTATGGCGCATCTGAATCCCGACGCCGCCAAGTGGCAGCTTTACGAACTCGAGGAGCGGGAAGAATGGCTGAAGGAAGTGGACTGTGCCGACCGTGGCAATGTGGCGACCCGGCTGGTGCGATGCACCAACGATACGACCGCGCGGGAGCGCTTCGCGGCGTCGGTGGCGTGGGTGCGGGGTGTGATGCCGGAAACGGAGGTCGCGGTGCTCTCGCCGGCGGAGATTGCGTTCCGCTGTCACGGCCTGGAGTTTGCGCGGGCGCGGCTGGCACAAACACCGGGCGAGTTTCGCACCACGGAGGAAGTTGTCTTCGGCATCGGGGCTGAGGAAAAAGTGCTGTCCGAAGAAAACGCTCCACGTTTCGCCGAATTGGTCCGGCGGATCGGTGAAGTGCGGCATTCCGAAGGTCCACGGGACAATGTCCTGTGGCGGCTCCATCCTGAGCGCTGGCTGGAGTCGCTGGTGATGCAGGACGTGAGTGCGGTGGACGAGCGACTGGATCCGGCTTGCTTCTACTCCCAGCTGCCGGCGTTTTCTGCTTCCGACCGCGCCATGATCGATGTTCTGGCAGTTACGCGCGAGGGCCGGTTGGCAGTGATCGAGCTCAAAGCGGATGAGGATATTCATCTGCCCCTGCAAGGGCTGGACTACTGGTCACGGGTGGCATGGCATCATGCGCGCGGAGAATTCCAGAGCTTCGGATATTTTCCCGGGCGCGAGCTTTCGCCAGACGAGCCGCTGCTTTACCTGGTCGCACCGGCCTTACACGTGCATCCCGCGACCGACACGCTGCTGCGCTACCTATCGCCGAAGATCGAGTGGACGTTGCTGGCGATCGACGAGCGCTGGCGCAAAGAGATGGGGATTGTGTTTCACAAGCGGCCAGGCAAGGCCGATTTTCAATTGCCGATTGCTAATTGACGGTGGAAAGCCTGTCGCCGGAACAGTCTTCGGTTTTCACTCGACAATTGGCAGTTGGAAATCGGCAATCTATCCCCATGCTCCCAGTAGTCGCCGGGTATCCACAATCTGTGCCAGATGATAGGCGTTGTGATCGGCGACCAGCAGTGCCTCACGCAGGATGGTCTGGCCGTCGCCCCAGGGAATGCGGGCGAACAAGTCCGTGCTCGGATTCTTCACCAGACTCTCCATAGCCTTCAGATTCCTCTTGAAATTGCGAATGCTGGTGTTCCAGGCGGCATTGCTGGGCGGAGCCTGGCTCTCCGGCCAGTAGCCGCCGGGCCATGATGGCGATTGGTGCCTGGGATTGCGGCTGAATTCGAGGATGTCCCATTGGGCAATGCGCATGTGCTCAAGCAGCATCCACGGGCTATGAGGAAAGCCGGACGGCTTCTTGCCGCGCAGTTTCGCTGGAAGATCGGCGATCACGTCGTCGAATTTCGCGTGCGCGCCGCCTCCCTGGAGGAGATCGAGCAAATGCTGGCGCAGGGAACGGTCGTGGGAGTTGTTCATGGTTGTAGTCTAGCGCCTCCTGCTGGCGCTGTAGGAGAGCGCGAGACGGAAGGGCAAGATGCCTCCCGACAGCCTGACGAGACGCTGGCGCTACGTTCCCGGCGCCTGGGTTTCTTCTACTGGCTTCTCTCCGCGGTAGACGCGGGAGATGCCACGGACCAAGCGGCGCAGCGGCAGTTCACCCTTGTCGTCGGCAAGAAAAATCTCTCCTATTCGGCAGGAGCGGTAGTACCAGCGCTTCAGGATGGCGAGATGCTCCATGGTCTCGAGGGCTTTCTGGGCCGGGCTTGGCGGAATTGCCGCCAGCGCCTCCTGCACTCGTGATTCCATCGATTGCGACTTGGTGTGCTCTGCGGGCTGAATAGGAAAAATCGCCGGCCCGAGGATGCGGCCGGAATCTACCCGAAATAGCGCCACCGATTCCCGGAACGCAGAGGGTTGCACAATCACGCCGGCCAGCCGATCAATGCGTCGGATGATTTCGGGAAGCTGGCCGAGCACCGGCTTCAGTTTCTCGAGTCGAGCGTGGTGCGCGGCGGCGGTCTCGAACTGCAGTTGGGTGGACGCTTCATCGCGCTGGGCTGAAATTTCCCGTAGCAGAGAAAAACCGCCGGTGTCGCAAAAAACCTGCACCCGGGCGACTTCCTCGCGGTATTCGCTGTCGGTGCAGCCCTTGAAGCATGGGGCCAGGCACATCTTCATCTCGGAGTAGATGCATCCGGGAAATTGGGGATCGGGATTCAGGTCATCGACGCAGCGCCGCATCTTGAAGAAATCGAGCGAGTCGTTGGCGAACTTCTCTGCCACGGTGCGGGATGGGAAGGGGCCGTAGTAGAGCGACCTCCCATGCAAGCGGCCAAGGCGGGTGGTGATCGACGCGCGGGGATACTCATTCTCCATGTGCAGCTTGAGCAGCGGCGCGAAACGGAAGCGAAGGCGATCTGAATAGTTGCGTGGGAAGGTCGTTCGCAGGAGTTGATAGAGGAGAAATCCGGATTCGAAGTCGGAGCCGGTCAGGGTATGTTCGATGGAGCGGACGCGGTCGCGGAGATTAAGCCTCTTGCTGTGCTCCTCCGGTCGAGCAAGCATGCGCTGCAGACGGCGGCGCAGGTTGGCGGTCTTGCTGACATAGGGCTCGGATTGGGGATCGCTTGCGCGCAGCAGGAACACCGCCGGGGCGGCGGGGACGGCGGCGAAGATTTCCTGGTCGCGGTCCGGCGTGAATTCGAGGCGCTCCGTCAGCACAGAGCCATTGTAGTGCCGAGTCACCACGGGGACACGGAGGTTCACGGGGACTGGATGGACTCAAGGCGTCAGCAACGCTATCTACAAGTTGGTTGTTCAATCGACAAACGGAAATCATCTGTAGCTGGCGCTGCGGATGCTCTGGCGGAAGTCGGGGCCTTCGAGTTTGATGACGCGGCACATCTCGTGCAGGCGCGAGCGCATGCGCTCTCCGATGCGGTCGCCCAGAGTTTCCTGGCGGGTTGCGCTTCTCACCGGCGACAGCGACGTTGATACACCAGCGGCGGGTTGGTCCTCGAAGTTTGTCGTAACGATGGTGGTGCGATTGTCGTTGTAGCGGGTGTTCAGGATCAGGCTGACGGTGTCCCATACCCACTCGGTAGGTTTGACCGCGCCCAGCTCGTCAAGCACCAGCACTTCGGCATCAAAGACGGGGCGCAGAATGCTTAGTTCGGTGGTCTGGACCGTTGGGTTGTAGGAATTCTGGATTTCTTTCAGCAGCTCGCGGTAGTCGTAGAACAGGCACTGGACGCCCTTGGACTGAATCAGGGCCCTTAGGACTCCGACGGCGAGATGAGTCTTGCCTGTCCCAATCGCGCCCACGAGGAGCAGCCCGCTGCTGTCCAGCGGATACTCCTCGACGAAGCGGCAGGCGGCCATGCGCGCCGGGGCCAGGTGAATCTGGGGGCCTTCGAATTCGAAGTTCGATAACTCGCAGTGCTCGTAGCGCTTGGGGATGCGGGCGGCCGCGAGCAGGACCTCAGTGCGGGCCAGCAGTCTGCAGTCGCAGCGTGCGACCCGGCGGTCCAGGCCAACTGTGATCGCTTTCCAGCCGCTGCCATTGCACAAGGGGCAAACTTCCGCGGAAACCTTCATGGAGTTCTCTTTGTTGAATGTGCACCAGCGGGCGAAGATCGCGCAAGTCGAAAAGCCGATGCGGCTGTGTAGATGCTGTGGAGATGCGGTGCGGGTTGTGGAGAACGGAGGAAAAGCCTGCAGAACACTCGATCGCGGCAATAACCGCCGCGGCCTGGACGGGTCTGAGACCCGTCCCCACACGAGGCTCGTTCCCATTTGGCCTGCGGTCGCTACGATCGGCGGCGGGAGTCCACTACTTCGTTTGCGACTTCCCTGACAATCTGCAGGAACTCCCGTGCCTCAGTCCGCAGCGCCCTTCGCCGGGGATGGATTACGTCCAGACTGCGGCGGAGGGGGTCGGCGTCAAGTATCTTGATCGCGATGAGCTTACCGGTGCGGATCTCGCGGCCAACCGCCATCTGCGGAAGGAAGGCTAGCCCGAGTCCGCGCTCGACCATCCGCTTGGCCGTTTCAATCGAATCGGCTTCGAGGGCGATAGTGGGGACGAGGCCGGCGCCGCGAAAGAGTCCGTGCGTAAGTGTCCAGTCGCTGGAACCGCGATCGTAGGAGATCAATGGCCAGTTGGCGACGTCTTCGAGACGAGCCCGGCGGGCGGTCTTTAGCCCGGCGGAACTAGCGACCAGTAGCAGGGGATCGTCGCGCAGGCTGAGGGTTTCCACCTCGGGATGGTGCAACGAACGGGCCAGGCCGATGTCGGCTTCTTCCGCCAGCACCATGTCCAGGACTTCCTTCGAGTGGCCAGAACGGATGGTCACCGTGACTTTTGGATGTCTCTTTTGAAAGTGTTTCAACACGTCCGGCAGGAAGTAGACAGAGATGGAAAGCGCAGCCGCGATCTGCAAAGGCGCGCCGCTGGCGGGTTGCAGTTCATGGACGGCTTGCCGGGCGAGGGCCGCGGTGCGCAGCAATTGTTCGGCGTAGGGACGGAAGGTCTTGCCGGCATCGGACAAGGTCAGGCCACGGCGGGACCGGTCAAAGAGCACGACGCCCATCGATGCCTCGAGCGCCTTGATGCGGGCGCTGACCGCGGGCTGGCTTACGCGCAGGGATTCCGCCGCGCGGTGAAAGCCTCCGAAGGTGGCGACGGCAATGAAGGTTGCGATCTGGTCAATTTCCATGGTTTCGACTCGGGGGAAGCGATGAACAATATTCTATTATCGTTGTCCCTTATGCGATAGATTTTATTTATCAGAGTGATAGAAAGGTTCCGTTTGACGGATCAAGGGAACTGTCCCAGAATCGGCTCACGTTTGTAGGAATGGCTGCTTCCGGCGTGAGCCGCCGGGAGTTGAGACCTACCGGTACCACGGTCCCGCGAGTCCCCCGGACCGAGGGAATTGCGTTGTTTACAGGGATTTCGCGGGGTGCTCCACCGCTGCGCTGCAGTGTGGCTGCAGATGACCGGCTCTGGGAGCGTTGTCTCCGGATGGCCGTTTGTTGAATTTGCGGCATCCAAGGACCGCCCGGAAGTGATCAGGGCTACAGGAAATTGCGTATGACGATTGTCTCGACTCGGAACGTGCTTTCTGGATTTTCTTTGAATCGGCCGCCGGAGGGATCCGAGCCGGAGCGCGAATTACCCGTGGGCTTTCTGGAATTCCTCGCGCCCCTGCACCGCCGGTTTACCTGCTGGCAGCAGGCGCTTATCCACGAACGCAACCAAGTGCTCGCCGAAGCGCTGCAGGGCGACAAGCCCACGCATTGCTACCCTAGGGAAGCGGTTCGCAATGGCTGGCACATTGATCTGCCGGCGTGGTGCCAGGACCAGCGCAACCAGATGACGGGGCCGGCGGATGAGGCCGAACTCGTAGTGAAGATGCTGAACTCCGGCGCGCCAGGAGTGATGCTGGATCTGGAAGATTCGACGGTCAACGAGTGGGAACACCAACGGCTGGGGACGGAGAACATTCTAGCGGCGCTGCGCGGAACGTTGACCTATTTCGACAAGAAGCGCGACAAAGTAGTGGGAATTCAGCCGAACTCGACCGTGATCTGGATCCGGCCGCGCGGGCTACACATCAGCCAGGGCGGACTCTGCGACGGGCCGATGTCGGCATCGTTATTTGATGTCGCCCGGGTGGCTTACTGCATCGATCCGGCAGAACTGAAGCATCCGCTGGCGTTCTATATTCCGAAATCCGAGTCGGCGGAAGAGGCGCTTTGGTGGCGGGATCTGTTCGAGGCCATTGCCGAAGCGCGCGGCTGGCCGCGGAATTACATCAAGTGCATGGCGCTGGTGGAGTCGCATCCGCTGGCGTTTCAGATGGAAGAATTTCTCTACAACCTGCGCGATCACATTCTTGGGTTGAACCTGGGCCGTTGGGACTATATGGCCAGCCTGATTCACTTCAATCTGAGCGATCCCGAGTGGGTTCTGCCCGATCGCAACACGATTCCGTACAACGTGCCGTTTTTCCAGAATCTGCGGGAACTGATGCCGGAAATCTGCCACAAGCGCGGCGCGCTGGCGATTGGCGGCATGACCGCGCTCTATCCCAGCCGGGAGGATGCCGAACTCAACGCGCGGGCGCTGGAGGTTTTAGCGAAAGATAAGAAGAACGAAGCGGATTGCCTGATGGATGGGGCGTGGACCGGGCATCCGGATCAGAACCAGATCGCTCTCGAACAATTTCCCAAGCCGAACCAGTTGCAGTCGCGGCGGCCGCATGCGGAGCGGTATCCGGATTTGCGGCCGGTGCCGGAAGGCGTAGGCCAGCGGACATTGGCGGGAACACGGGCGGCGGTGCGGACGGTGATCCGCTATCGCAATGGCGTGCTCAACGGCAAGGGCGCGAGCCTGCTGGATGGATACATGGAGGATCTCGCCACCGATCGCATTTACCGGCTGATGATTGCGCAGCGCATGCGGCACAACGGGCATGTCCCGGTGGTTGGGGAGTCGGGCGAACTCGTCGTCCACACTCCCGAACTCATTACCCGCCTGTTTGATGAGGAATTAGAGAAGCTGGTGGCCAATCCGGGCAAGGACTTGGGGACGCCGGAGACGTTTCGCGAGGCTCGGCGGATCAGTGAAGCAATGGTTGTGAACGGAGAGTTTGATCCGATTTAGCAGGTGCGGGCAAGTTGACCGCACGCCAGCCGCCGGGACGGCGGCGCTACGAGATTCAGTGGTACGAGGAACAACTATGGCAAGCAATGGGAATAGATCAGGTCTGGAGAAAGACTGGAAGTCGAACCCGCGCTGGGCAGGCATTACGCGGCCTTACAGTGCGCAGGATGTCGAGCGGCTGCGCGGATCAGTTCACGTCGAGCATACCCTGGCGCGTCTGGGCGCGGAGCGGCTATGGGAGCTCTTACAAACCGAATCGTATGTCAACGCGCTCGGCGCGATGACCGGCAACCAGGCGATTCAGCAGGTGAAGGCGGGGCTGCAGGCGATCTACGTCAGCGGCTGGCAGGTGGCGGCCGACGCCAATGATGCCGGGCAGATGTATCCCGACCAGAGCCTCTATCCCGCCGACAGCGTGCCCAATCTTGTGCGGCGCATCAACCAGGCGCTCACCCGCGCGGATCAGATTCATCACGCCGAAGGCAAGAATGGTATGTGGTGGTTCGCTCCGATGATTGCCGACGCGGAAGCCGGCTTCGGCGGCAACCTCAATGCTTTCGAGCTCATGAAGGCGATGATTGAGGCAGGCGCAGCCTGCGTGCATTTTGAAGATCAGCTCTCCTCCGCCAAGAAATGTGGACATCTCGGTGGCAAGGTTCTGGTGCCGACCGTGGAGGCGATCCAGAAACTGGTCGCGGCCCGCCTGGCTGCCGATGTGCTTGGCGTGCCCACGCTCATCATGGCGCGAACTGACGCGGACAGCGCGCACCTGCTCACCAGCGACATCGATCCTCGCGACCGGGAATTCCTCACTGGAGAAAGAACTTCCGAAGGATTCTTCGGCATCCGCGGTGGGTTGCAATCAGCCATCGCTCGCGCCATCGCGTACGCCCCGTATGCTGATCTGATCTGGTGCGAGACCTCGCATCCCGACCTTGAAGAAGCCCGCCAGTTCGCTGAGGCAGTGCATGCCGCACATCCGGGAAAGATGCTCGCCTATAACTGCTCGCCGTCGTTCAACTGGAAGAAGCATCTGAACGATGCCACCATCGCCCGCTTCCAGCGCGAACTGGGCGCCATGGGATACAAATTCCAGTTCATAACGCTGGCAGGATTCCACGCGCTCAATCTCAGCATGTTCGAATTGGCGCGCGGCTACAAACTCGCAGGCATGACCGCATACGCTCGCCTGCAGGAAAAAGAATTCAGCCGGGAAGCGCAACACGGTTACGAAGCGGTGAAGCACCAGCGCTTCGTCGGCACCGGCTACTTCGATCAACTGACCCAGGTCATTGCCGGCGGCACGTCTTCTATTACCGCGCTGGCGGGGTCTACCGAAGCCGAGCAGTTTGCAGGCATGAAGGCTCTGGTCCACCCGGCCAGCGGCCCGGACGCCGCTTGCCAGCCAATTCTGGGCGATTGTCCGCATCCGGCCCTGGTGCAGGACATTGCGCCTGCACATGAGGAGATGCTGCCTCCCTCAGGAGACTAAGCGGCCCAACGTTTCGCACTCTGCAGCCACCTTCCTCGGCTCCGTTCAGACCGAGAAGGTGGCTTTTCTTCACCAAACCCGGTTATCTGCGGTCCGCAACAGGTTCGCGATCTTCGATGAGTAAGAGCCTGAATATCATGCATGCCACTCGGCCAGCGTTCCCTGGCAGCGTGGTTATTGGGCGGAACCACTTCGGTTATCGCGAACAAGGCTTCCCACGCGGATTTTCACAGTTGACAATCCTTGCACACGGGCGCTAAATAGGGCCGCCGGGTCTTAAAACTCATTGCGTGCTCACCTCCCCCGGCGCGTGGTGAGGCAAGATCAGACCCGCCAGGAGAGAAGATGAACAAAGCCGATCTCATTGACCGGATTGCCGCAGGCTGCCACATCACCAAGACCCAGGCCGCCGCTGCAATCGACACCACAGTGAACAGCGTCACAGCTTCTCTGAGGAAAGGAGATCGGGTAGCTCTGATCGGTTTCGGCACATTCTCTGTGTCCCAGAGAAAGGCCCGTAACGGGCGCAACCCGCAGACGGGCGCCACCATCAAGATTGCTGCCCGAAAAGTCGCGAAGTTTACCCCAGGGGCTGAACTCAAGAAGGCAGTGAATCGCAGCAAGTAACTCGGGCTCAGGTGGAATTGAGACGGCAGGCGGTCGGGCCTGCCGTTCGTTGTTTGTGAGCGGCTTCATCGAGATTTAGGAACTGCCCTTCAGCAGTTTCCTTTCTGCGGGATATCCGAGTCTCGCGAGCGTCGCCTGAAGGCTGGCGCCGATTTGCTGAATCCTACGTAAATCCTGTAGAATCTAACGACTCGAAAGTAGGTATTGGAGACCATGAAGGCTAGCATTCATCCCGCGTACAACGAGATCCGCGTGCTCTGTGCGTGCGGCAACAGCTTCACCACTCGCTCGACCCACCGGGGCGACATCCACGTAGAAATCTGCTCGAACTGCCATCCGTTTTTTACCGGCAAGCAGAAGTTGATGGATACGGCAGGCCGCGTGGAGCGCTTCCGCCGCAAGTACGCCAAGGTGGAGACGGCAAAGAAGTAGCTGTAGAGACGCGGCTTGCCGCGTCTGGCGTGCGATATCTGAGAGCCTCCCTCGCCGGAGGCTTTCCTTTTTGGCGCCACTCGAGAGGATTTACGTGAAAGCCTCGATTGCGTTGTGGATTGTGTGGTACGTCTACTGGATCGTCTCGGCGCGTCACCGGGTTCGGGACACGAGTGAGGCTCCGGTCAAACGCGAATCGCTGACGGGACGGTTAGGCTACACGACCCTGATCGCAGCCGGCTTCGCGATGCTGTTCTGGCGGCGGCCGCCTTTTTCACTTGGTCACCTCTGGCCGTCCAGCCTAGCGGCCACAACCGCGGGGCTGGTGGTGCAGGCCGCAGGACTGGCATTCGCGATCTGGGCCCGCCACACGCTGGGAAGCAATTGGGCCGGCAGGATCACCATTGGCGGCAATCAGCAGTTGGTGATTCGCGGCCCATATCGAATTGTCCGGCACCCAATTTACAGCGGTCTGCTGCTGGGCGTGCTAGGCACGGCGATCATCGAAGGCCAGGTGCGGGGTCTTCTGGGATGGCTGCTGGTGGTGGTTGGGGTGGCAATCAAGCTTCGCCGAGAAGAAGCGGCCCTGCGGGAGCATTTCGGCGGGGCGTATCAGGAGTATGCGGCGCGGGTGCCGGGGCTGGTGCCTATGGTTCGCGGATAACCCTATACGTGTCACCCAAAGCGACGCCCGGTGCAGGCGGGCGTATTCGTTGCGGAACTGGCGATCTCTCGGAGATCGGGATGCTTCGACTCCGCCAGGGATCGCTTCAGTCCCGCCGGCGCCGCTCAGCATGACATTCCGAAGAAAATCTCGCCTCCGCCAACGAAGCGAGTCAGCGAATCGGCAGTAAACTAGCCTCTGTGCGCAAGCATTGGACCAATCCGGAGCCGCCGGTTCGGACGGGCGAGGCGCCCGTTCCTGCGCTGAAGCGAGTCCCTGCGTCGGTGGAGATTGGCGCAGTTAAGATCGCTCCGGCCACCGTGCTCGCTCCCATGGCTGGAGTCACCGACACGGTATTCCGCCGTTTCATCCGGAACCTCGGGGGATGCGGCCTGATCATGACCGAGTTCACGTCAGCCGACGGCATCCTGCGCGGCAAGGACAAGAAGGCGCAGCGCTATCTGCACTTCTATGACGACGAGCATCCCATCTCAGCGCAGCTCTTTGGCAGCGATCCCAAGGTGATGGCCGAGGCCGCCCGCGTCGTTGAGGGTTTGGGCTTTGATCTGGTGGATTTGAATCTGGGCTGTCCCGCGAAGAAAGTCGTCAAGTGCAATGGCGGTTCGGGACTGCTGCGCGATCTGCCGGCCATCGGGCGCATTTTCGAAGCGGTGCGCGCGGCGGTAAAGATTCCCTTCACGGTGAAGTTTCGCGCGGGGTGGAATGACCAGGAGATTGTCTGCATCGAGCTGGCCAGGATGGCGGAGGAGTGCGGCCTGTGTGCCGTCGCGTTGCACGCGCGCACCCGCGAGCAGGGCTACAGCGGGAACGCGCGCTGGGACTGGATCGGCGCGGTGAAAGATGCGGTCAAGATTCCGGTAATCGGCAACGGGGACATCCGCACTCCGGAAGACGCCTGCGCCATGGTGGCGCAGACGGGATGCGACGCGGTGATGATCGGCCGCACGGCGCCGTCGAATCCGTGGATCTTCCGGCAGATCGCGCAATACTGCGGCATCGATGGAGGCAGCGGCCTCCTCGCCCGTCCAGCCGATCAGAGTTTGGCGAGCAGGCGTTACGACGAACCCACCGAGCTCGACCGCTACCAGATGATCCGCACCTATTTCCAGATGCTGATCGAGGAAGGGCTGCGCGATGCCGAAGGCAAGATGAAGCAGTTTGCCTCGTGGTTTACGCACGGGGTCCCCGGTGGCGCGGCATTGCGGAAGGCGATCTACGAGTCGAAGTCGGAGCACGAGATCCTCAGCCGAGTGGAGGAATTCTTTGAGGCGCGTTTGCAAGTGCCAGTGCTCAGTGGCTCGATCAGAACTTGAAAATCGTGAACTTGCCCTTCGGGTCGCGCACCCGGGCTGACCGCAGCCACGGTTTGTAAATCTCCAGGACGGCGACGAGAAAGCCTAACAGGCAGACCGGCAAAACGACGTCGGGAAGGAAGAGGTTGTGGATAAACTGCGAAGCGGTTTTTTGCGGATGAGCTCCCGTCACGGCAGCTTCGCCACCATTTTCCCAACTTCGTCCCTTTCCACGTAGGCCCACGGGATGTTGGGGTCGTGAGTGAACATGGTCAGCCATTTTTCGGGAATAGACTGCGCGTAGTAGCGCTTGCGGCTCTCGATGGTTTGCAGCGGGAACAGGTCGAACGCCATCACCCAGGTCAGATCCATGTGCGCGGTAGTTGGGATCAGGTCGGAGATGTAGCAGGCAGTCTTGCCGCCGCTCTTCAGGATCACCGCCTGCATGTTCTGAGTGTGGCCGGGGAAAATCTTCACGAAAATGCCGGGCAGGATCTCGTCATCGCCGTACAGCAAATGCATCTGGCCACTCTGGATCAGGGGATCGTAGTTGTTGCTGATGTAGCTGATGGCATCGCGCTCATGCTGACGCCGTCCATGCTGCCACTCGCCCTGCTGAACGAAATACTGCGCCTTGGGAAATGTAGGGACGATCTGATCGCCTTTCCAGATCGTGTTCCAGCCGCAATGGTCGAAGTGCAGGTGGGTGTTGATGACGACATCGACGTCTTCAGGAGCGACGCCTGCCGCGTGCAGGTTATCCAGCAACTTTGCCGGCTGGCCGTAGAACCTGATCATTCTGTCGGGAAGTTTGTTGCCGATGCCGGTTTCGATCAGGATGGTGTGGCGGCCGGTGCGGACGATGACGGAATTCAGTCCCGTCGGTACGTGATTATTGTCGTCGGCCTTTACCTTCTTCTCCCACATGGGCTTGGGAACGACGCCGAAGAAAGCTCCGCCGTCGAGCTGGTAGATGCCGTCGGAGACAGCTGTCAGTTCGAAATCACCAAGAGTCAGGCGTTGCATGGTTCGTCACTCAAGATCA
>Ga0335076_10004064_pt1 | contig 14762 bp, 11 predicted proteins | sample Lox_Sample_25_FD_206717 | JGI IMG/M metagenome (GOLD analysis project Ga0335076, IMG submission 206717) | Soil microbial communities from Loxahatchee National Wildlife Refuge, Florida, United States - Lox_Sample_2.5 | ecosystem: Environmental > Terrestrial > Soil > Wetlands | place: USA... | reverse complement strand
GGCGCCGCGACCGGGCGCGGCGCGTCGATATCGGCTTCGGCGATGACCACGGCTGGAACGAGGAGCTGGTGCTGCAGCGCTATGAGCTGCTCTACGAGGCCGGACTCGTCGCCGAAGCGGGAGCGCGCGACGGCCAGGCGCCGCCGGGACACTCGATGATCCTCGACCATCGCCGCATTCTCGCCACCGCGATCGCGCGCCTCAGAGCGAAGATCAAATACCGCCCCGTCGTCTTCGAGCTGATGCCCGAGAGCTTCACCCTGTTGCAGCTCCAACGCGCGGTGGAGGCGCTCGCCGGGCGGCGGCTGCACAAGCAGAATTTCCGACGCCTCATCGACCAGCAGGGGCTGGTTGAAGAGACCGGCGAGATCGCGGCCGGAACCGGCGGACGCCCCGCCAAGCTCTTCCACTTCCAGCGCGAAGTACTGCTCGAGCGCGCCGTCTCCGGCACCAAGCTGCCGCTGTCGCGCTCCGCCTGAGCTCTCCGCGATCAGTGCCGGCGGAACCGCTCGGGATGGGTAAAGACCTCGAACCCGTCGTCGCGGGCGATGCCGATGAGCGTGATGCCGACCGCGTCGGCGACGCGCACGGCGAGCGCCGTCGGCGCGGACAGTCCGACGACGACGGGCGCACCGATCATGCCGGCCTTCTGCACCATCTCGATGGAAATCCGGCTCGACAGAACGACAACGCCAGCCGCGATCGGGCGGCCATCGCGCAGAAGCGCCCCGGCGAGTTTGTCGAGGGCGCTGTGCCGTCCGACGTCTTCGCGCAGCACGAAATCGCGATCGCGCTGCCAAAATGCGGCCGCATGGACCGAGCGTGTCCGCAGGTTCAAGGTTTGCCCCTGAGGCAGCGTTGCGACGGCATCTTCGATATCCCGCCGGTCAATCGCCAAACCTCGCGGCACCCGCGGTATCGACCGATTGGCTTCGGCAAGGCTCTCGAGCCCGCACATGCCGCACCCGGCCGGCCCGACATAGCGCCGACGTCGCGCCGCAAAGGCGTCGGACCGTGCGCCGCTCAGCCACATCCGCAGCACGATGCCGTCGGCACATCCGACGATGGTCAGCTCTTCGATCTCGCTTGGATGCCGCACGATCCCTTCGGTCATGCTGAATCCGAGCGCGAAATCGCCGAGATCGTCAGGGGTCGCCATCAACACGGCGTGCGTTGCCCCGTCATAGCTGAAGGCAACCGGCACTTCCTCGGCCAGGGTCCGCTCGCCGATGAGCGCCGCCGCGCCGTTGCGCCAGGACTGCCGCGCTACGCTCTGCACGGGCGACGGCGCCATTGGGGGTGCTTTTAGCGTGATCATCGGTCAGGCGCCGGGCTGGGATGCTTGACGGCGGACCAGCACCGGTATCGATTTCGCCGCCGGCGTGCCGCTCTTCACATCGTGAAACGCGAGGGGCAGAAGCGGGTTGGTTTCCGGGTAGTAAGCGCCGACCGATCCCGCCGCGATCGCATGGGGCTTGGCCCAGAAACCACCGACGATCCGCCGGTTGCCGTCCGCCAAGGACTCGATTTCCACGTGATCGCCTTCGGCGATGCCGCGCGCCTCCATGTCGGCCGCGTTCATGAACACGACCATCCGGCCGCCGAAGACGCCGCGATACCGGTCATCGAGCGAATAGATCGTGGTGTTGTACTGGTCGTGGCTGCGCAGGGTCGCAAGACGCAGCATGCCGGGAGCGTCGACGGCCTCGTCTTCGCGCAGACCGGGAAAGACGAGAAAATTGGCGCGGCCCGTCGGCGTCTTCCACACCCGTTGACGCGGCGGGTTGGTGAGGTGAAAACCGCCCGGCCGGCGGATGCGCGCGTTGAAATCCGCGAAGAGTTGCGGAAAGACCGCTTCGATCTTGTCGCGAATCCGGTTGTAGTCGGCGGCATACCAATCCCAGTCGATACCGCAATCCGGCAGCGTCGCTTTGGCGACGCCGCAGACGATGGCGACCTCCGACTTGAGTTGCGCGCTGGGCGGGTCGATGAGCCCCGAAGAGGCATGCACCATCGACATGCTGTCCTCGACAGTGATCGACTGCCAGCCGCCCGCCTGCATGTCGATGTCGCTCCGCCCCAGGCACGGCAGGATAAGTGCCTCCTGGCCATGCACGAGATGGCCGCGGTTGAGCTTGGTGCTGACGGCGACGGTCAAGCGCAGGCGCCGCATCGCCGCCTCGGCGGCGGGCCAATCCGGCACCGCCCTGACAAAATTGCCGCCAAGGCCGAAGAAAGTTTTGGCACGCCCGTCGATCATCGCCTGCACCGCCTTGACGACGTTGTGGCCATGCGCCTTCGGGGGCTCGAATCCAAAAACCTTCTGCAATTGGCCGAGGAGCTCGGACGAGGGCTTCTCGTCGACGCCCATGGTTCGGTCGCCCTGCACGTTGGAATGGCCGCGCACCGGACAAATGCCCGCTCCCGGCTTGCCGAGATTGCCGCGCATCAACAGCAGGTTCACCATCTGCTGTACGTTCGCGGTGCCAAGCCGGTGCTGGGTCACGCCCATGCCGTAGACGAGGATGACGCGGCGCGCGCGCATGTAGACCGCCGCGACGCGCGCGAGCTGTTCGCGCGACAGGCCGCTCAGATGCTGAAGCTCGTTCCAATCCGTACGCCGCAGGTCTTCGGCGAAAGCGTCGAAGCCGTGCGTGTGTTGGGCAATGAAATCGAGATCAAGAATCGCCGGTTGGCCGCTGCGCAGCGCCACCTCATGCGCTTCCAGAACCAGCTTCATCACGCCTTTGAGCGCGGCAACGTCGCCGCCGATACGGACTTGGCAGTATTCGCTGGCGATGCGCGTCGCGCCGAAGGTCGCCATCTCGACCGGATTCTGCGGCGCCGCGAAGCGCTCGAGCGCGCGCTCGCGCAGCGGGTTGAAGACCACGATCGGCACGCCGCGGCGTGACGCGTCGTGAAGCGAGGTGAGCATCCGGGGGCTGTTGGTGCCCGGGTTTTGTCCGATGATGAAGATGGCTTCCGTATCGGCAAAGTCATCGAGCAGCACCGTGCCCTTGCCGATGCCGATGCTTTCGGGCAGACCAACACTCGTCGGCTCGTGGCACATGTTCGAGCAGTCGGGGAAGTTGTTGGTGCCGAAGCGGCGGACGAAAAGCTGGTACATGAACGCCGCTTCGTTGGAGGTGCGTCCCGAAGTGTAGAATTCGGCCTCGTTCGGGTCGTCGAGCGCGTTGAGCGTGCGGGCGATCAGCGCGAAAGCGTCGTCCCAGGCGATCGGCACGTAGCGGTCGGTGACCGCGTCGTAGCGCATCGGCTCGGTCAGACGGCCTTGTTCTTCGAGCCAGTAATCGCTTTCCTGCTCCAGCGCGCGAACGCTGTGCTCGGCAAAGAAGGCGGGCGTCACGCGTCGTTTCGTCAACTCGAACGCGACGGCCTTGGCGCCGTTTTCGCAAAAGTCGAACGAGCTCGTATGCTGCGGATCGGGCCAGGCGCAACCCGGACAGTCGAAGCCGTCCGGCTGGTTCATCCGCAGCAGGGCCTTCGAGCCCTTCAGCAACACGCTCTGCTCGCGCAGCGCTTTCGCCGTCGCGTGCAGCGCGCCCCAGCCCCCGGCCGGCGCATCGTAAGGGGCGAAAACCGGCTTTGCCGGCGCGTTGCCGCCGCTACCGCCAGGGGACTGCTCGTCCATGATGGCCACCTTTCTGACTGTTTCGCTGCTCGCCTTGGGTAGACGCAATCAACGGTTGCGATTGAGAGCCGGTGGCGATGCTTGTCGCACTGCGAGCCGGTGGCGATGCTTATCGCCGAGCCGCGAACCGACTGCCCCGGTGGAAACAATTTGCAGGGCCGGTCGTCCCCAAACACGTTAGTGGTTTTTCGAAATGCGTTTGCTCGGATTGCCGTTCGCGGCGTGAGCGTCCCGCATGCTTCAAAGCGCAGCGCCGCCGCCGTCGACCTGTCGCTTCGGGCAAGGCGTCACATCGGCAGATCGGGAAAAAGCCGCGGCGCCATCTGCGTGACGAATTCCTTGAACAGACGGCATGGCTTCGAGATGTGCCGATTGCCCAGGTGGACGAGCGAGAGATCGAAGGTCGGAAAGCGCCAGTCGGGCATGACCTCGACGAGCCGACCCGCGCGAACATGCTCGGGCTGGACGACGGGAGGAAGGTCGCCGATACCGCCGCCCGCCAACAAGGCAGGCACCAGGCCGGCGAAGTCATTCATCGCCAGCTGCGGCTGAAAGGTCAGCGTTTCCTTGTCCTTGCCGTTCTTGTGAACGAAGGTCCAGCTGCTTTCGGGTCCCCTATACGAAAACGCGAGCAAGCGGTGAGCGAGCAGGTCCTGCGGCTGTTGCGGCGGCTCGCAAGTCTCGATGTAGCTCGGGCTGGCGACGAGCTGGTGCCGGTAGGTCAGGATCCGCCGTGCGACCAGCGCCGAGTCCTTCAGCGTACCGAGCCTGAAAACCGCGTCGACGCCTTCGGCGATGTGATCGACGTAGCGGTCGGTGACCAGGATCTGAACGCGAACATTGGGATAGGAAACCTGGAAGGCGGTGACCAGCGGGGTCAGCAATGTGTCGGAGATGCTGGGGGGCGCCGAGAGCCGCAGCGTGCCGGTGACGGTCGACAGCCGGTTCGACACGATGGTCTCGATCGCGTCGCTGAGCTCGGCGCTGCGGATGGCATGCTCCAGAACCTCCGCTCCCAGCTCGGTCAGTCGCAGATTGCGGGTCGACCGTTCCAGGAGGCGGATGCCGAGCTCGTCCTCGAGTTCGGCGATGCGGCGGCTGACGGTTGATATCGGCATTTTGAGGCGGCGCGCCGCCTCGGAGAAGCTGTTGGCTTCGACGACCTTGGCGAAGATCACGAGCGAATTGAGATCGGCCATCGCATTTCCGCCATTGGAAAATTCATTTCCGGCTTTGCTGTCTAATCGATAAACCGGCGTTGTCATAGGGTCGCGGCATCGGAGTGCCTTGCCGGGAGAAGCCGGTGGCGCGCAGTCCCAAAGGGAGGATCGCCGTGACGAGGGTCAAGCCGCGTTGGTATGAGCGACGCTTCCTGCTGATCGGCGCCGCCGTGGTTCTTCTTCTCGCGCTCGCGGCGGCGGCTTTTGCCGTCACAACGCTTGCTTATCCCCTCTTGCCTCGCCACCTGGCGATGGCGACCGGCGCGGAGGGTGGCGGCTACACCGAATTCGGCGAGCGCTATAAGCAGATCCTGGCTCGGCAGGGCGTCGACCTCCGGGTGCTCAGCACCGCCGGCTCCCTCGAGAATCTAGCCGTGCTGCGCTCGCCCGATTCCGGGGTGAGGGTCGCGCTCGTCCAGAACGGTCTCACCGACCCGCAGCAATCGCCCGACCTCGTCTCTCTCGGCACGGTCGCATCTATGCCGCTGTGGATTTTCTACCGCGGCCGTGAGGCGTCGCGCGATCAATTGGCAGAGCTGCGCGGGATGCGCGTGTCGGTCGGGCCGATGGGAAGCGGGACGCGGCAGTTGACGCTGGAGCTGCTGGCGCGCAACGGCATCGATGCGAGCAACACCGAGTTCCTGGCCTTGGCCCCGGCCGAAGCCGCAGCGCAGCTCGTTGCCGGTACCATCGACGCCGCCCTGATGCTGACCGGTCCGGAAGCGCCGGCGGTGCGGCAACTGCTCGTCTCTCCTGACATCCGATTGCTGTCGCTCAGCCGCGTCGACACCTATGTGGCGCTCTATCCCTTTCTGACGACGGTGGTCCTGCCGGCCGGATTTGCCGATCTGGCGCATGACCGCCCGCCGGCCGACGTGAAGATGATCGCGATCAAGATGAGCCTCATCGTGCGTCGCGACTTGCCATCCGCGGCGCAATACCTGCTGCTGGAGGCGGCGACGCAGATCCACGGGCACCCCGGCGTCTTTCAAAAGGCCGGGGAGTTTCCGGCCGCCGAGGGGACGGACCTGCCGCTGAGCGGCGACGCGCTGCAATTCTATAAGACCGGCGTGCCGCTGCTGCAGCGTTTCCTGCCGGTTTGGCTGGCGGTACTCGTCGAGCAGCTGGCGCTCGCGGCCCTGCCTCTGGCGGCCCTCGGCTATCCCTTGCTGCGGACGCTGCCGGGCGTCTTTGACTGGGGCGTGCGGCGGCGCATCTCCATGCTTTACGGGGAGCTCAAGCTGCTCGAGTTTTCGCTCGAAGATCGCAGCCGCGACGAACGCGCCATGCGGTCGGAGCTCGCGCGGCTGGACCGGCGCGTCGCCCATCTCCGCGTGCCCACCACTTACGCGCCGCTGCAATATGCTCTGCGGCAAGACATCGGTCTCGTGCGCGAACAACTGGAGAGCGCCGCTCAACCCGGCTGAAGGACGCGCCGCTCATCCGGCGGTCAGGCCAGCACCACGATCTTTCCGCCCGCCTTGTTTTCCTCCATGCAGCGATGGGCCTCGACGATCTCGTCGAGGTGGAAGGTCTTGCCGACCTGGACACGCAAATGTCCGGCGGCGATCTGTTGGACCAGCTCGTCGAGCGGCGTCCGCATGAAGTCCTCCGGCCCGCCATCATAGGTCGTCAGACCGACGGCGGTCGGGATCGCCTCCATCGGGCTGAAATGGTCGAACGACCATTTGTTGCCGACCATGCCGGTCATGCACACGATGCCGCGCTGCTTGGCGCAGCGCAGCGAATCGAGGAGCGTCGTCGTGCCGACGAGCTCGAGGACTTTGTCCACGCCGCCGGGGCAGACCTCCTTGACCTGCCCTGCGATCGATCCCGTGTCGATGAACACCTGATCGACGCCGCACGCGCGGAGCAATCTCTCGCGATCGGATCGGCGTGTGGTGGCTGCCACAGAGGCGCCGTGATTCTTGGCGATCGCTGCGGCTGCAAGACCGACGGAGGTGGTGCCGCCGCGGATCAGCAGACGCTCGCCCTTGTCGAGGCGAAGCGACTTGAACAGCGCCCCCCACGCCGTCTGCAACATTTCCGGGATGGCGCCGAAGATCTCCCAAGAGAGCGCGGTCTTCACGGTCTGCACTTGCGTTGCCGGGACGCAGGTATATTCGGCGTAGCTGCCGTCGAACTGCCGTCCCATGCCGCCCATGGCGGTCGCAACGACGTCGCCCTTGCCGAATTCGCCCTCCGGAGCGTTCTCGACCACGCCCACCGCCTCAATGCCTAGAATTCTCGGAAATTTGACGCCCGGCGAAAGACCTTGACGCGTGAACAGCTCGGAACGGTTGAGGCCGAATGCCTTCACGCGGATCAAAACTTCGCCCGGTTGAGGTGTGGGAACCGGGCGGCTTTCGAGCTTCAGTGCGTCCGGACCGCCAGCTTCGTGGATCACCGCGGCTTTCATCATTGTCATGGCGCTTCTCCCTATGATGACGAGATCGAGATCGTTCGGACCATCGCCTTCGGGCTCCGGGCGGCGGCGAATCAGCCGGCATGCCGCTTGCGCGCCGCCAGCGCGGCGTCAATGCTTCCGCCCCACGAGCCGGTTTTTGCGAGCAGCAAGAAGCCTCCCGCCATGGTCATGTTCTTGAAGAAATTCATGAGTTGATCGAGATCGGAAAACTTTGTGTGGAAGATCAGAGCCGTGAGAACGCACCAGCCGGCCAGCAGGACGGCAACCGGGCGAACACAGAAACCCAGGAGCAGCAGCACGCCGGCCGCGTATTCCCACGCGGCTGCCGGCCAGACGAGCATCGCCGGCACCCCATAGGCCTGCATATAGGCCTCGATCCCGGCCGTTTCGGCGACCTTGGTCGTCGCGGAGACGAGGAACAGCAGCGCGATCATCAGCCGTACCGGCGCCTCGAGCCATGCGAAGGTCATTTTCATGCAATTTCTCCTGGGAGACCGGCGTTGCGGAACGCAGCGGAGAATTCGGTCTAGAGCTTTTCGAACCCGCCGCCGGCTGCAGCAAAGCCGCCCATGATCTGAAGCGAGCCGACAACGCCGTGCAGCTCCAACGGATGGATGCCCGCGCCATGAGTCGCCAGCCCGCCGGCGATCGCGATCTGTCGAGCGGAGCCTCCCGGCTTGATGCTGAGCGCAATCGCGGAAAGCGTGACGACGACGCCTTTGACCAACGACTCGCCCGTGCCGCCATAGGTCTCGATCCCTCGGCGCACGGCGATCCGGCCCACCGGCTGGCTGATCTGGATCCCGACCGCGCCATCGGCATGGGTGACGATGCGGTCAAATTCCGCGGCATTCACCGTTCCCGTGTAGACGTTGAACCCGCGCGCGCCCTGGCCAAAGGTCTCGATCGGCGCGTTCACCTGGAGCCGGCCGACGGTGCCGAAATTGACGAAGCCGATGCCGCTCGGGCCGAAGGAGGTGATCTTTTCCTCGGCGACCCAGTCACTGACGGCGCCCCAATTATCCAGCGCCATGTCATTGGGACCGTATGTCATGACCGGACCGTGGTTGCGCACCTTGTCCACGAAAGCACCGGAAACGACGAACACGCCGCCGCTGATGCGGTCCGCCGTGCCCGGCGCGATCCCGCCATCGCTGTGCACCGCGCCGGTTTCCAGGCGGCTCGCAACGAGACGCCCGCCGCCATCGCCACCGCCGCTGACAAAAATCCCGCTGCCGCGGACCGGAGCGCCGGCGCGGCCCACGCTCAGGCCGGCCAGGTCGGCGGTGATCACGATCGCCGGGTCGCGGTGCTGATTCCACAGCGTGAAAGCGCCCGGTATGACCTCGACGCCGTAGCCCTTGGGACGCTCGTCATAGCCTCGCGCGTCGGCGGCCGCGATGTCGACAGTCTCGACTTCGACATCGCCGCTCCGCACCTGGTCGCGCGCCAGGAGATGCACGACGCCGGCCACGCGCAGGTTTCGCAACACCAGCCGACCCAGCCGCTCGACCCGCGTGTCGTTGTAGAGGGCGCGCCGGTCGAGGCCGGTGCTCAAGTCGAGGCCTTCGATGCGATTGTCGGTCGAGAGCTGAACACCGTCCTGGCCCGGCGCAAAGCGGAGCGCGACTTTCCCGCTTGCCGCCGTCAGTTCTTGCCCGGGCGAGAGACGAAATGTCGGCAATCCATCGAGATCGCTGACCAGGGTGAGGCGGCGGACATTCGCATCCGCTGCGGCGGCGAGCAGCTCCGCCACGGTCGAGATCTCGCGTTCCCGCGCACTCATGGCATTTCCTCCCTTGCGAGATCGAATCGCGTCTTCCGGGTTTGGATCACGGGCGAGGCGGGTTGATCGGCGAGAAGCTGTAGCGCGCGATCCGCCATTTGCCGTCGGCGCCTTTCTTGAAAATGAACAGCTCCTGATTGGCTTCCGCGGTCGTCTTGCCCGTCGAATGATGATCTGTGGTGCCCGCAGAGTTCGTGCGGACATAGGCCCAGGTGGGGGCCATCACGACGAGCTCGGCGATGGAGAATTTCACGTGGAACTTCAGTTCCTGGAAGACGGCGTCATAAGCGGTGCGCACCGCGTCCTTGCCCACCGCCGACGCGCTGTAGGGCGGCATGAAGACGCCGTCATCGGTATAGAGGGGCAGCACCGCCGCGGTCTTGCCGCCGTTCAGAGCGTCGTTGTAGGACGCCAGCACGCTTCTGATCGCGGCTTCGTCCTTGGCGATCGCCGCCTCGCTCAGACCGCACGCCGATGCCGCATCGGCCGGGGTTTGCCCGAGATAGATCGACGACATCAAAATCGACGCGGCCATCAGAACCGGGCCAAAATAGCTGGTTTTCTGCATAGGACGTCTCCATCGGTTAGCCGATGCAGGAGACGCTACGCTGCCGGCGATTCGCGCAGTAGCCGGCAAACCCGCAAATGACATTTCCAGATATGGGACGATCGCGAAGCGTGTTCGTCCGCCGCTCCGGACGGCAATCACCGTCGCCAGCCGGCGAGCCCGAGCGCGGTTCGCCATCCACGCGGCTTGACTTCGCCGGCGGTGGCAAGCACGCTAATTCGTAGCATGCGCCGAAGGCCGCGGCCCTGGCCGGGTCGACCGCGTCCGGCCGGTTACCGGCAGCGGCAGGCGCAGCGGATCCAAAATCGCGGTCGGCGGGAGTTGACTTTGCCCTTGGCCGGGACGTTGAGACTGAGCGCGGTGATGACCATCGTGTTCGTCTCGCTGAGCGTCCCGTTCCTCGTTTTCATTCTATTGTATAATTATCAACGAACGTCTGCCGACATCGCGCACACCTTGCGCGACGACGTCGCCAAGACGAATGCGGCGAGCATCGAGAGCACGCAATCGCTGTTGCGGCCGGTGGCGGGCGCGCTTCGCGTTCTGGCCGGCGCTGCGGCGGCGGATCCCGGCTTCTTCCGAACCGAAGCGAGCGCCGATCTCCTCTATCGCACGCTCACCTCCGCCGAGCAGATCGACGCGGTCTATGTGAGCTTTGAAGATGGATATCATCGCGTGGTCACGCGGATCGACGCCGACCGTCGGCGTTCCGATCCGCGCATCCCGCCTTCGGCCAATTGGCATTCGAGCTACATCGACGATTTTTCCGCCGGCACGAAAAGGGCCCGTCATCGCACCTTCTACGATACCTGGCCCCATGTCGTCGGGCGATACTCGGTCGAAACCGATTTGGACATTCGCGCCCTACCCGGATACGCCGCCGCCAAAGAGACGAGAGGGCCGATCGTCGTTGGTCCGGCGATCAACCCCGATACGGGCTATCCCATAATCTATCTTTGCTATCCCATCATGCGCGAGGGAAGCTTCATCGGAGCTGCAAGCGCCAACATCACCCTGGATGTTCTCACCCGCTTCCTCGCTACCCATCGCGCCAGCGCGCAGAGCGAGACGATCATTGCGGATGCGAATGACGGCAAGATTATCGCCGCGCCCGAGGGGGACATGGCCGTGCGATCGGAAGGCGGCAAACTCCAAGTGGCGAGCTTGGAGAACATCGCCGATCCGGCGCTGCGCGCCGCTGATCGGCACCGCCGCGAGACACACCAGGACGAATTCACCTTCCACTCTCCGGCGACCGGCGAGGAGCTCAGCGCATCGTTCATCCGGATTCCGACAGAGTTCGGGCAAAGCTGGGAGGTCGTCACGCTCACACCCGTCAACGACTTCGTGGGCAAACTGACCACGACCAATCGGCAGATGGCGTCGATCATTGCGGTACTCACGACGGTCGAAGCTCTGCTGATCTACCTGTTCTGCAGCCGCCTCGCGCGTCCGATCGAACGCATCTCGGACGACCTGAAATCCGTCGAGGGCTTGTCCTTCGACGCCCGGCCGAGACGCCGATCTCGGATCACGGAGATCGTCCAGCTTCAATCGGCGGTCGCGCTGCTGCAAAATTCATTGCGGTCCTTCTCGGCCTTTGTGCCGATGGACGTGGTCCGCGCGCTCGTGCGATCGGGCGCACCGCTGACGTTGGGCGTCGAGGCGCGGCGCTTGACGGTTTTCTTCTCGGATCTGGAAGACTTTTCGAGCCTTGCGGAGCAGGTGGCGCCAAACGCGCTGCTGGAGCAAATGTCGGCCTACTTCGAGGAAGTGTCGCGCGCTGTCGCCCAGGAAGGCGGCACCGTCGACAAGTTCATCGGCGACGGCGTGATGGCCTTTTGGGGCGCGCCCGTTCCGCGGGAGGATCACGCGCTGCGGGCATGCGCCGGCGCGATGCGTGCCGCCCGCCGGATGGAGGCGACCAATGTCGCCTGGAAGATGGAGGGTCGTCCAGCGATCCGCATTCGCATCGGGTTACATAGCGCCGACGTTCTCGTGGGTAACGTCGGTTCCTCCGAGCGGCTCAGCTATACCGTGATGGGTGACGGGGTCAACGTCGCGGCACGCCTCGAAGGCGTCAACAAACTTTTCGGCACAACCATCTGCATCAGCGACAGCGTGTGCGAGGATGTCGGGTCGCAGGTCCTCGTCAGGCCACTGCGAACCGTTCAGGTCAAGGGACGAAAGCACAGCTTCATGATCTACCAGTTGCTCGGCCTCATCGGCACCGACGACCCGGAGCTCGCGGCCCAGGACCGGGATGCCGAACTGGCCGCGCTGACGCGCGACGCCTCGCTCGCTTTCGAACGCGGCGATCTCGCCGAAGCGGCGCGGCGCTATCAAGGGATATTAGCCTCGTTTTCGGACGATCCCGTCGCAAGATCGATGCTCGCCGCCTGCGCCGAGCGGGAGCGGGTATGAGCGCATCCATCCGCCGTAGGCGAGCTTGTTGCTGAGCGGCCGATGCCGTTGAAGGAAGCGGCGCGCAGTTTCACGCTCGCGGCAGCACGCCGACAGGGAACTCTGTTGCGATGTCGCAGCAGAAGCGAGAACATGGTCTCGCTACCGCTGTTAGAAAATCAACTTAGGGAGGATCGCAATGAAACCCATTGCTATCGCACTGATGATGGCCGCTTTGGCTCTGATCGGCAGTCCTCGCGCGCGTGCCGCAGAGCCCTGCGATGCCCAGGGCAAGCTGCACTTCATCTGCGGCACGATGAACGTCGAAGACCTCGTCCAAGTCCCCGGCACCAAATGGGTGATCGGCAGCGGCTTCGCCGGCGGCGGCGCCAAAGTCGGCAAGCTCCATCTGATCGACAGCGAAAGCAAGCAGTGGAAACCACTCTTTCCCATCGGCACGCCGGCGATGCAGCTTGACAAAGCAAGCTATGCCGAATGTCCCGGCGCGCCGGACCTGACCAAGTTTTCCGCCCATGGGCTCAACATACGCGCCAACAGCGACGGCACCGACACGCTCTACGTCGTCAATCACGGCGGCCGTGACTCGATCGAGTTTTTCACCGTCGATCCCAAGGGTGCGGAGCCCAGGGTTACCTGGGTTGGCTGCGCCGTCATGCCGGCACACACCTGGCCCAATTCCGTCGCGCCGCTGCCGGACGGCGGAATGGTCGTGACCAACATGTTCGACCCGGCCGATGACAAGGCTTCGGACAAGATGAACGCCGGCGAGATCACCGGATCGGTCTACGAATGGCACTCCGACACCGGCTACAAGCTCGTGCCGGACAGCGAGATGTCGGGCAACAACGGCATCGAAGTCTCGCACGACGGCAAGTGGATCTACGTCGCGGCATGGGGCAACAAAGAAGTGGTGCGCCTGTCCCGCGACGGGCAGCCGCCGAAACGGACGGCTCTGCCCGCCGGTTTTCTCGTCGATAATCTGCGCTGGGCGCCCGACGGGATGCTGATGGTCGCCGGCCAAGATGTGGGAGCGGACAAGGTCTTCGCCTGCTTCCAAAGCGACAGCGTGCGGTGCACTCAGCCCTGGCGCGTCCTGCGCTGGGATACGGCGGCGATGAAACTTGATCCGGTACTGGCCGAAGCCGGCAATCCCGAATTCGGCGATGCAACCGTCGCCTTGGAAGTCGGCAGCGACATGTTCATCGGCACTTTCCGCGGCGACCGGATCGCTTATTTCCCCAGCAAGAGCGTGGCGCCGTCTCCGGCCGCTACCGGCAGCTCCGTACCGGCGGCAAAGTAGCAACCTGACGTCACGGGCGGGCGAGCCGGCATAGTCGTCCTCTCGCCCGCCAACGCCGATCGCGCGCGCCGGACAGTGGGGACGAGCCGGGCCTGAGCCCTCGTGCCGGCGCGCCGATCACCGCAAAAGGTCAAGCCGCTCAAGGCGTTGCCGACGGCTGCGCGGCGCGCGCGGCTGCCTGCGCAAAAACGGGCTTGACCTCCGTTATGCTCATTCTTAGCATAATGGCGAGGAAATGCTCAAACTGAGTATAAAGGTGGACCATGCCAGCCGCCCCTGTCGCCGAAGACGTCATCGCCCGCACCGCTTCGCTCTACCAGCGCGTGGAGCGCGTCATTCCGCCGATCGAATGGCCGGTCTTCGCCGGCGATGTCGATGCGATCCTCGATCTGAAGCGCGCCCGCAACGCCGTCATCCTGGCGCACAACTATCAGACGCCGGAGATCTTCCATTGCGTCGCCGATATCGTCGGCGACAGCCTGGCGCTCGCACGCGAGGCGATGAAGGCGAAGGCCGATGTGATCGTCCTCGCCGGCGTGCATTTCATGGCCGAGACGGCGAAGCTGCTCAATCCCGAGAAGCGCGTGCTGATCCCCGATCCGAGGGCCGGCTGCTCGCTTGCCGAGTCGATCACGCCGGCGGATGTAAAGCTGCTGCGCGAGCGCTATCCCGGTGCGCCGGTGGTGACCTATGTCAACACCTCGGCCGCGGTCAAAGCCGAGTCCGACATCTGCTGCACCTCCGGCAATGCCAAGAAAATCGTCGAAGCGCTCGGCGTGCCGCGCGTCGTCATGATCCCCGACGAGTATCTGGCGCAGAACATCGCGCGCGAGACCGGCGTCGAGATCATCACCTGGGCCGGCCATTGCGAAGTGCATGAGCGCTTCACCGCCGCCGAGATTCGCGAGCTGCGCGCCCGGCACCCGGGCGTCATCGTTCTCGCCCATCCCGAATGCCCGCCCGAGGTCGTCGCCGAGGCGGATTTCGCCGGCTCGACGGCGGCGATGAGCGACTATGTCGACCGCAAGCAGCCGGCGCGGGTCGTGCTGGTGACGGAATGCTCGATGAGCGACAACGTCGCCGTGCGTCACCCCGAGATCGAATTCGTGCGCCCCTGCAACCTCTGTCCGCATATGAAGCGGATCACGCTGGGCAAGATTCGCCGCTCGCTCGAGACCATGACCACGGAAGTGACGATCGATCCGGCGGTCGCGGTGCGCGCGCGGCGCGTGGTCGAACGCATGTTGGCGCTCTAGGAGGGGATCATGGACCGTCTCGATCGCAGCGACACTCCGGTCGTCATCGGCGCCGGTCTCGGCGGGCTGATGACGGCGCTCTATCTCGCGCCCGCGCCGGTCATCGTGCTGGCCAAGACGGCGCTCGG
>Ga0335076_10004063_pt1 | contig 14763 bp, 12 predicted proteins | sample Lox_Sample_25_FD_206717 | JGI IMG/M metagenome (GOLD analysis project Ga0335076, IMG submission 206717) | Soil microbial communities from Loxahatchee National Wildlife Refuge, Florida, United States - Lox_Sample_2.5 | ecosystem: Environmental > Terrestrial > Soil > Wetlands | place: USA... | reverse complement strand
CCCTCGGGGATCTGTCCCCGGAGGAGTTCGCGCTAAGAGCGCTTCACGGACCGGAGAAGACAAAAGCCGGAGAACTCTCAGCTAGAACTGGCCAGTGAAGGGGGGCACGTCAGACCCAGCCTCGTCACAGCGTCCCCTCAATGCGTTGCGGGCAACCCGAAGTCGACCTTGGTCGGATTTCGTCTTCGGTACCCATCGGCAGACCACTTCGGGGTGACTTACTTCGGCTCCGGCAACGTCTCGAGAAACTCGACCGAGGTCTGCGCGCCGGCTTTGTCACCGCGCAAGAGCCGCATCGGCTCCCGCAGCGTAGGGCCCGGACTCAAGCCACCGGTTACCCAGATCCGCCCATCCGGAGTCACAGCCGATGCATGCCCCTGGCGAGGACGACGCAGCGATGGGCCTTCAGACCAGGTGTCGGTCGCGGGGTTGTAGATCTCGACCGTATCTACACCCGGTTCGGCGTACCCGCGCGAACCCCCGATCACGTAGATCAGACCATCTCTGCCCGTCGCAGCGGTCAATTCCTGGCGCGGTGTCGGCATAGGCGCCCGGGGCTCCCACCGGTCGGCGGCCGGATCGTAGACCTCGGTGAGTGCGATGCTGTGACTCTCCTCGAGCAGCTCGAGGGCGGCACGAGCGTTGACCGCCGGATCGCTTCCAGAGGTCGCGACGAGGCCACCGACGCAGGCACAGCCGCCGAATACATACAGCTTTCCGTCGGTGCCGAATGTCGAGGCGTGAACTTGTCGCGGTCGACTCATCGGCGCGCCGATCGTCCAGGAGTCCGTTCGCGGATCGTAGATCTCGACAGCCGAGAGCACCACCTCGGGGTGAGTCGCACCGAACTCGCGCCCGATTCCGCCCGTCAGGTAGATACGACCGTCCGGGCCCCTGGCCGTCGAACCGCCACCGCGCACCCAAGCAGGGAGTGAGTTCGCGCGATCGACACGTTTCGTCCAGAAGTCGCTGATCTGGTGGATCACCGGGCCTTCGGGCTGTCCCCAACTACCACCCGCTGCGTCGAAGTAGATGGGCCCGGTCGGCGCGAACCAGTAGACGCGCGTTCGACCATCGCTCTCGGCAAAGAGGCCCTCGAAGGGCAGCTTCTCTTGTTGCACATCATGACGCTCGGTCGGAATCTGTGCAGGAGGCGCGCCGTACGACAGTACTTTCCGATAGAAATGCGCGACCGATCGAAAGTGATGGTCTGGCGGCGTGGGTCGCTGCCGCCACTCTTGACCATCGAGAACCAGGAGCGCTCTTTTTCCGACAGCCGGAGCGCGAACGTAGTTGGGTGGGCCCTCCACCCACCCTCCAAGGACGTAGACCTGCCCATCCGACGTCGCAGCCGCTGCGTGAAAGTAGCGTGCATCGGGAAGCGGAGGACCTTCCTGCCAATGCGCGCCCAAGATCGAAGGCGCAGCAGAGAGCGCGATCGCGAGCGCCCATGACCGCCGGCCTAGCGACCGGCACCGTTCATTGACCTGGCACTCCAAAGTCTAGGTTCTCCGGCGTACTCGGGACCTTCCCATCCCCACTTGTGATCGGAAGTTGGACGGGGACGACAACGATCTTGCGAATGTCTGTCTCAGGCTTATCGGCGGCGATCTCGGGGATTTCGAGCTCAACGTGGATGGTCTTTTCGTCCGCGTTCACGATGGTCTTCGAGTTTCCACTGATCGAGAAACCCGTGCTCGGTTCGAGAGTGCTTGGGTCCGCACCGTCGAGGATGTGCCAGTTCAGTTGGGCGTCTTGGCCGTAGACAACTGCGGCTACGCCGCTGACGGTTCGCCCCGCATCCTGGTAGTCGAGGAGCAGATCTAGCTTGTAGCTCCCTTTTGAGCTCAGCGTCGGGTGAACGAAACTCGGCGGTTGCAAGGCGGTCTCGACAACCCAGTCTGTGAGTGAGGCAACCACCTCAGGAATCATTCCCCTCACCTGCGCTTGATCCGCGGGCGCTTGGCGCTTTCCGACGTCGTCATGGGAGAAGCGGAACGTCGCCTGCTCCACAGAGTTCGGGTTGAGTTGATCAAATGCCCGGATGAGGTCTCCGCTATGAGTCATCGCATTCGCGCTTGATACCGGCACTACCCCGTCACTTGGTTCACTTGAGCTGACTAGGAATCCTCCAGAACTCAGCGCGTCCTCGATCTTCTGAACGTCATCACGATCCGCGGGTGAAATGACTCCGTGCGCGATCAATTGGTCGACGACAATTTTCAGCTGAGCGTCGGCGACGATGGACACCTTCGTATCTGGATCCGTCCCGGCGATCAGCGAGATTCGTGTAGTCGGCGCACTGCAAGAATCGGAGTTCAGCGCGCTGAGGTATGGATTTGCGGCCTGCTCGATTGGGTCATTGTCGTCATAGTCGAGAAGTTCTGCAGTACCAGGAGACACTTTTGCGAAAAACTCTCTCAGACCGCCTCTCCAAAGACCAAAGCCAGTCAGAGTGTTCTCAAGGTTCTGTAGTGCGCCGTGGTGCGGACCAGCGATCGAGACCATGCCGTCAAGAAAGTTGCTGCCGCACTGGAGTTCACGCTGGGCGAGCGCGCCCTTGCTGTATCCGAACCCGTCTAGAACCGTGAATCGCGGCTTTGCATTCGGATTGCCAGGGAATGGCTCACCCTGGATTCCCCCGGCTCCACCATTTCCGAGCGCCCCATTGAGCTGTCTGAACACCTCGTTCATTGCGGCGGCAACCGGCGCACGCGTGTTGTAGGTAACGAAGACCGGCCGGTAGACGCCGTCAGTCGCCAACAATAGATCCGTAATCATCGGACCGAACCGATCATCCCCCATCGGATCTGTAATGAGAGAATTGGCGAGGAGAATGTTGCGTTCGTTCCATCCATGGAACACGAGTAGAGGTAGACCATTCGCATGAACTGGAGCGGACGTCTCGCCCGTGCCCTCATCGGACACTATCTGATCCTTGAGATCGATGATCAGAGCCGTTCCCGCTGTGCTGAATGGTGCGATCAGCTTTGAGCCAAGCACTATGAAGAACGTACGAACCGCGTTTGGGATACTATTCGGGTCATTGGCATCAGCGAGCATCGGCGAACCCAGTGCAGTCGCCGCGACCTCCACTGGAGTCCCAGATTCCGTCGAGGTGAAGTCGAGCCCAGCTACGACCTCCTTCGCTACGTCATCAACTCCGTAGAAGTACGGCACAGCTTGCAGCATCGTGAACTGCTCCCCGTCGTACCAGAATGGAAACAGTGATTGCTCGTCTGAGCCCGCGGCCACAGCGTCCGCCGCGGGGTAGCGTAGCGTCAGCACTACCGGGCCTATGAACTTGGGCGGCGGGCTGCCTGGAGTCGCGGACTCAAGTTGCACCGACAGCTCTGGTCCCACAGCCGTCACCGGAGGGGCACTCAAGCTTGGATCAAGCGTGAGGGGCTGGCCCGATTGCGAGTGCGGGGTGTCGGCGAGGCGAAGATCGACAGTCGCATCGTCAGTCAATGCGAACGGAGGTATGTCGACTCGCAGTCGGCCGCCGAGCATCGAGATGGACCCGCCGGACGCGGCAGTGATGAGAGCGCTCGCCTCCTCGTGGGAGCTCGTATCGGTGTCGAGTTCGATGTCGAATGCCGTGACGCTGGGAGTGTTGGAGTCCGCATCGGGCGCGACCGCGACCGCTCGTGTGGAGTCAGGGAAGCCCGTCGCGTGGATCGATAGGCCGATCATTCCACCTGAGATGGCGGATAGCCGATAGCCGCCGTCGTCCTGGGATGTCGTCATTTGTCCAGAAGAGGCGGTGATCTGTGCGCCCACGACGGCAGCGCCGGTTGCCCGACTCGTCACTTTGCCTTGGATCGCGCCGGTCGTAGGCAAATGCGCAATGGTGGCGTTGGCGGTGGTGCCCTGCTGATCGACGACGGTGACGCCCAGGATGGTCGTGCTCGTGTAGCTCGGCTGGGTGATCTCGAGCGAATAGGTCCCCGGCGGGACGATCGCGATCGTATAGGCGCCGAAGCCGTTTGTTCCGGCCATGAGTCGTCGGCTACCTGCGATCCCGACGATCGCCCCCTGCACCGGCTGGCCGGTGACTGCGTCGACGACGGTCCCCGAGATGAAGCCTCGTGTCGCGGAGCGCAGCTGGAAGTTCAACGGATCCGCGCCGTTCGGAACGACCACCGCCGACAGCGTCTCCGACTGATGATCGGGCGCGGTCGCGACGATGAGGAGCGCCGAGGTCGGCGGGAGTCCATCCAGCGTGAAGCTGCCGTCGGCCGCCGACGTCGCAGTACGCCCGCCCGCCGTGATCGTGGCGCCCGCCACCGGCGAGCCGGCCATCAAATCGCGGACGTTGCCGGTCGCCGTCGTTCCGATCGTGAGCGGGCTCGCCTTCCCCGCCTGCGACGGGTAGGAAACTTGAACGATCTGCGGATTCCCATTGATCCCCGGGTTCGCCTGGAAGGCGTAGAACCCATCCTGGAAGCCGGTCTCCTTGAGATGAAGCGTTTCGGTGCCCGCCGGCACACTCAAGATGGTGAAGCTTCCGCTCGCGTCGCTGGTCGCGGTGAGAGTCGACCCGACTACGGCGATCCGCACGTTCGGCTCGGGTTGGTTGGTGAGCGCATTCGTGACGATGCCCGCGACGGTCACCGTGTTCAGTCCTTCAGTGAGTGGGACGCTGGCCGAGTAGCTGCTGCCGCTCTTCGTCGCGGTGACGCCGTTGACCTTCACCGTCACGGTCGCGGAGCCGCCGAACGTGCCCGACACGGTGATCGGAGTGGTCTTGGTCAGGAGACTGTTCGCGGGCGATCCGATCGTGACGGTGGGAGGGGTCGAGCTCGCCAGAGCCGAGCTCGCCAGCGCGCAGACAGTCGCAACCGCAAGCACGCTTGCAGCCCGACCCACACGACGACACAGCATGGCCACGACCCGACCCCAGTCCCAGAGACCCCGTGGGATCCTGCCGGTCAGTCGCCTGAAGACTCAAGCTAAATCTCCCCTCGACCACGAAATAGAGTGCGAGTGACTCGCGGTGACCCACTTGGCGCCCTGCGCGTGCGCCGCTGGCAGTCGACGCAGTGACGGTCCGTCGGGGGCCTCCTGGGCGCAGTGCCCTAGCTAGCGGAACAGGTCGCGCGTCGGGTCGCGCAGCAGATCGCGCAGCCCGCCGCGGCCCTCGATCGCCACGCCCTCGATCCACACCGCGGGCACGCCGGCCTCCTTCTCCATCAACATGCCGGCGGCCGCCGCGAGCTGGTCCGCGCGCGCCATCACGGTGACCTGCAGCTCGCGGCCCGCGCGGTCCTTCTCGCCGATGTAGCTCTTGAGCGGCGCGAGGCCGGCGACGCCGATCGCGACGTCGACCAGGCCCTCGCGCCACGGCCGGCCGAACGTGTCGCTGATGATGACGGCGCGGCCGGGCCCGAGCGCGGCGCGGATCCGCTCGGCCGACGCGTCGGGGTCGAGCGGCAGGAGCACCGCCACTTCGTCGCCGGGCGCGTTCGACAGGTCGACGCCGGAGTTGGCGCACACCAATCCGTGTCGGGTCTCGGTGATGAGCACGCCGGGCGCGGTGCGCACGACGCGCTTCGCCTCGCGTAGCACGAGCTCGGTGTGGCGCGGCTCCTTGCCGAGCTCGCGCGCCAGCTCGATCGCGCGGGGCGACGGCGCCACGTCGGCGAGCGAGACGAGCCGGCCCTCGGCCTTCGACACGATCTTCTGCGCGATGACGAGGACGCCGGGCCCCGGCGGCACGATGCGGGCGAAGCGGGCCGCGAGGTCGTCGCCGAGCGGGATCTCGGGCAGACCCTCGAGCGCGCGCAGGCGGATCTCGCTCATCCGAGGAGCTCCCGCAGCACGTCGCGCGTGCGCGACGCGCGCGTCGAGCGCGCCAGCCGCGCGGCGTCTTCGGCCGTGTCGAGGTCGATGCGCGCGTCGGGCGGAAGACCGGACCAGAGCGCGTGCGCGATGCCGCGCTCGCGCGCGGCCGCTTCGTGCGCGCTCGCGCTCTCGGGCCCGAAGCGCGCCGGGATGGCGAGCGGCGGGCGGCGGAAGAGCAGCGCCGTGCCGCCGTCGTCGGCCGCGGCGATGACCACGGGCGAGCGCTCGCCGGCTTCGACCACGGCGTCGATGTCCGCACCGGCGAGCAGCGGCAGGTCGCCGAGCACGACCAGCTGAGCGTCGAAGCCCTCGGCGCTGCACTCGGCTGCGGCGCCGTCGATCGCCGCGTTGAGCCCGGGGTCCGGCACGCGCAGGCGCACGCTCGCGCCGCCCGCGCGTGCGGCTTCGGCGACTGCCGCGTCGTCCGACAGCACGAACACGCGCTCGATCCGCTTGGCGTCGGCCAGCGCGGCGAGCACGTCGCCGAGCAGCGCGCGCAGGATGCGGTCCACGGCGCGGTCGTCGAAGCGTGCGCGCAGGCGCTTCTTCGCGCGCGCGAAGTCCTTCACCGGCACGGCCGCGGCCGTCCTCACGGCCGGCCCGCCAGCTCGAGCACGCTCTTCGCGAGCGCCGCCGCGATTTCCGGCGTGCGCATCAGCGTCTCCTCGACGCGCACGCGCAGGCCGAGCGCTTCGATCGCCGGCGCGAGCTCCGCGTCGCGGCGGTCGATCACCATGCCGCGGCAGAAGCCGCGGTAGAGCCCCGCCACGCCCGCCGCCGAGACCTCGGCGCCTGCCGCGCGCAGCAGCCGGTCGGCGGGACCCTTCACCGGCGCTCCGGCGACGATCGGCGAGACCGACACCGCATCGTGTCGGGCTTCGAGCGCGGCGCGCACCCCGCGCACGGCGAGGATCGTGCCGATCGAGACGAGTGGGTTCGACGGGCACACGATCACCGTCTCCGCGCCGCGCAGCGCCTCGAGCACGCCCGGCGCGGGGGGCGCGGCCTCGGCGGCCGACAGGTCCAGCCGGGCCACGTCGTCGGGCGCGCCGTCGCGCACCATGTATTCCTCGAAGTCGGTGCGCGTCCCGTCTGACCGCACGACCATGGTCGGCGTCGGGGCGTCGCTCATGGGCAAGAGCTCGAGCGCGAGTCCGAAGGCGCGCGCGAGCTCGCGCGTGACCTCGGACAGCGCGGCGCCCGAGCGCAGCCGGTCGGTGCGATGCACGTGCGTCGCCAGGTCGCGGTCGCCGAGCCGGAACCACACGTCGCTGCGCAGGCGGCGCAGCGCATCCAGACACTGAATGGTGTCGCCCTGGAAGCCCCAGCCGGTCTCGCGGTTCACCAGCCCTGCCAGCGTGTACGTCACGATGTCGAGGTCCGGGCAGACGCGCAGGCCGAAGAAGTCGCGGTCGTCGCCGGTGTTGACGACGACGGTGAGCTCTTCTTGCGGCACCACGCGCACGAGCCCCGCCAGGAAGCGCGCAGCTCCGACGCCGCCGGCGAGCGCGACCACGCGGCGCGGCACGCTACTTCCCGGCCTCGTTGCGCAGCGCCGCGAGCTCGGCTTGCATGCGCGGCAGCCGCGCCGCGATCTCGCGCACGCGCGGGTCGGAGGCGAGCTCCGCCGAGTCCCAGCGCGGCGTCGAGATCAGCTGGCGCAAGGTCTCGCGGTCCTTCTCGATGCGGTCCTCGAGGTCGGCGATCTCGTCCTTGCGCGGATCGTCGTGCGAAGCGACTGCGGCGTCGTGCGGCGCCGCGGGAGGGGCGTCACCGTGTGGTGTAGGCAGAGCGGGCGCGGGAGCCTCCGGCGCCGCCGCAGGGGCGGAGTCGGCCGCGGGCGCGGCCTCGACCGGCGGCGGTGCGAACTCCGAATCCGGAGGTGCGCCGGGCGCGGAGGGAGCGGGCGCGGGCACGGGCGTGGCGGGCGCCGGCGCGGGCGCGGCCGCGGGCGCGGACGGCGGCTGGGGCGGCGGCGCCGGTCGCGGCGGCGGCGCGTGCTGCGCGCTCGGGTTGCCCACGACCGATGGCGGCGGCTTGATCACGACCGCCGAGTCGCGGAAGCGGCGTGGGATCGCGTCGCGGTCGGTGGCGAAGTGGGCGGTGCCGCTCTCGTCGACCCACTTGTACACGTCGGCTCGCGCCGCGAGAGGCGCGAACGCTGCGACGCCGAGCGCCGCCGCGAGGAGCAGTCGGAGCGCAGCGCGGAACACGCGGCGATTCTAGGTCCGGGCCCCCCCGCGTTCAACCGAACGCGCCGTGTGCCGCGCGCTTCACCGCGCGAGCGCCGCGCGTTCACATCGGCGCATGCGCGCGGCGAGTCACTCGGCTTTCGCGCAGCTGCGCGCGGCATGCGCCTTGCTCGAGAGGTCGGCATGCACCGCGCGCTCGCACCGCTGCTCGCACTCGTCGCCGGCGCGGCGATCCCCGACTGGGACGGCATCGCGCCGCCCGCGCGTCCCACGCGCCTCGCCGCGCACGGCGGCGCGCTGTTTCTCGGCACCGACTCGGGCCTCTATCGGCGCGGTCCGGGCGACGCGCGCGGCTGGTCGCTCGTGCTCGCGAGCGAGCCGGTCGTCGACCTCGCGAGCGCGGGGGACGAGCTCCTCGTCGCGACGCCCGCGGCGCTGTGGATGTGGACCGATGCGCGCGGCGCCGTGCAGCGCACCGAGCTCGGCGCGGGCGCCGCACCGCTGGCGCTCGCGGTCGACGCCGCCGGCAACGCCTGGGTCGCGACCGCCGCGGGCCTGTTCGAGCGCGCGCCCGACGCGGCGACGTTCGCGCGCGAGCAGTCGCTGCCGGCGGGGCCGATCGGCTCGGTGGCGAGCGCCGGCGACGAGGTGTGGGTCGGCAGCCAGGGCGCGCTCTTCGCGGGTGGTGCAGGCCGCGAGTTCACGCAGCGTCTCGGCGGGCTCGAGCCGGGCTGGTGGGACCTGCGCGGCGCCGTGCGCGCCGACGGACTGACACTTATCGGTGTAGCCAGCGGGCTCTGGCGCATCGACGCGAGCGGCGCGCGCAGGGTCGAGCTCGGCGTGGGCGAGATCTTCCGCGTCGCGGCGGCGGGCGAACGCGTGTTCGTCGCGGCGGAGAACGGCCTCTACGCCTACCGCGCGGCCGAGCTCGGCAGCGGCGGCGGCCGGCAGGCACTGTCGGGGGCGGCGCTCGGGCTCGGCATCGCCGACGAGCGCCTGCTCGTCGCGACGGAGCGCGGCATCGCCGCGTTCTCGCTCGACGCCGAGCCCGTGCCGCCGCCGCGCCCGGTCGCCGCGCGCGTCGATCACCGCGCGCGCATCGCAGAGCTGCGCCGCGCCGTGCTCGAGTACCAGCAGCTCGCGCCCGAGCGGCTCGCCGAGCTCGAGACGCGCACGCGCTGGGCCGGCTTGTACCCGGAGCTCCGCGCCGCCGCGGGCCTGGACCACGACCGCGAATGGGACGGCGACCACAACACCACGTTCACCACCGGCGCGCTGCACCACCTGGCCGACGAGGACCGCAACGGCAAGCACGCCTACGACGCCGCCGTCACGCTCACGTGGGAGTTCCAGGACCTGGTCACGCCGGACCACGCGCTCGACGTGTCGCGCGAGCGCCGCCTGGTCATCTCGCTGCGCGACCAGGTGCTCGAGCGCGTGAACCACCTGTACTTCCAGCGCGTGTCGCTCCTCGCGCAGCGCGACGCGCTGGCGCAGGAGGACGCCCGCCGCGCCGAGCTCGAGCTCGCCGCCGAGGAGATCGCGGCACAGCTCGACGCCTGGAGCGGCGGCGTGTTCTCGCGCCTGGAACAGAGCTCACCCCTCGTAGAGAGGGAACCCTGATGACACGTCTGCGAACGGCTCTCCGCACGGCGCTCTCGCTCGCCGCGCTCGTGCTCGGCGCGCGCAGCGCCGCCGCGGTCCAGATCAGCGAGGTCTTGTACGACGCCACGGGCTCGGACAACGGCAAGGTCTTCGTCGAGCTCTGGGGCGCGGCCGGCACGTCGCTCACCGGCTACACGCTCGAGGGCGTGAACGGCGGCGACGGGGCGATCGGGCCCACGCTGCAGCTCACGGGCTCGATCCCGGCCGACGGGTTCTTCGTCGTGGCCGACACGGACGGCACGGCGACGCAGGTCGCCAACGTCGACGAAGTGCTGAACTTCGACCTGCAGAACGGGCCCGACTCCGTCGTGCTCAGGAACGCGCTCGGCGAGGTGCTCGACTCGCTCGGCTATGGCGAGTTCGGGCCGGTCGACGTGTTCGCCGGCGAGGGCCATCCGGCGCCGGGCGCCGCCGCGGGGCAGAGCGTGGCCCGGCGCTTCGCGAATCGCGACACGAACGACAACCTCGCCGACTTCGTCCTGCTCGACGTGCCGACGCCCGGCACGGGCCCGCTCGCGGCGCCCGAGCCCGGCGCGGCGGTGCTGCTCGCGCTCGCGCTGTTCTGTCTCGGCGCCGCGCCCTGGCGCCGCTCGCCCGCTCCCTCGGCGGTCCACTAGGGACCGTCCCCCCTCGTGCCCCGGGCGCCGGCCCGGGGCACCTCTCGGGTCGAGTCTCGCGCGCGCGCCGCCGATACATTGCGAGCGCATAGGGCGTCTCGCACAATCGGCGCTGGAGGGGTTGGAGAGGCGATGGTCGGCGGTTTCAACACGAACATCCGCTACCGCGGGCACATCTTCCACGTCCAGACCGAGGACGGCGGCAAGGAGAGCCCGAGCATCATCACGCTCTTGTACTCGGGCGGCGCGATCCTGTTCTCCAAGAAGACGGGCTACGGCAACCAGGTGAACGCCGCCGACCGCGAGGTCGTGGTGCGCCAGCTCATGGAGCAGCAGCACAGCGCCATGGTGCAGGCGCTGAAGTCGGGCAAGCTCGACGACAAGCTCGGCCTCGTGTCGCCGGACGCCGTCACGAATCCGTCGGCGGGCACCGCGACGCCCGCCGCCGAGTTCGGCGCCGGTGTGATCACGCGGCGCACGCTCGACGAGGTCGTGCTCGCGCATCTCGCCAGCCGCTAGTCGCTGATCGATCGCCTCCCCTCCGCCGGAGGCGCGCATGATCCAGATGTACCACGTCGACCTGCGCTACGCGGGCGGGACGTATGGTCTGCGCGACGTGTCGCTCGTGCTGGAGCGCGGCGACTTCGTGTTCCTCACCGGCCAGAGCGGCGCGGGCAAGACGTCGCTCCTGCGCCTGTTGTTCGGCGCGGAGAAGCCGAGCGCCGGGCAGATCCTGGTCGCGGGCCGCAACATCACGCGCCTCAAGGCGTCGCAGGTGCCGCAGCTGCGCCGGCAGATCGGCGTGATCTTCCAGGACTTCAAGCTCCTGCCCGAGCGCACGGTGTACGAGAACGTCGCCATCGCGCTCGAGATCGCCGGGGTGGCGCGCAGCGAGATCCGCACGCGCGTGTGGAGCACGTTGAAGCGGCTCGGGCTCGCGCACCGCATCGACCACAAGCCGCGCATGCTCTCGGGCGGCGAGCAGCAGCGCGTGGCCATCGCGCGCGCGCTCGTGAACGACCCGCCGCTCCTGCTCGCCGACGAGCCCACCGGCAACCTCGACCCGGCGCTCGCGCTCGACATCATGGACATCATCGCGGACGCGCACGCGCGCGGGACCACGGTCGTCGTCGCCACGCACGATCCCGCGCTGCTCGAGCGCTACCGCCACCGGCGCGTGGTGCTCGAGGGCGGGCGGCTCGCCTCGGCGCGCAGCCCGTCCGAGTACGCGAGCCCGGCCCGCCACGCGGGGGCGATTTGATCGACGCGCGCTCCACGCGGCGCATCGCCGCGGCGCTTCGCGCGGGCGCGCGCGGCGCGCGCGAGCGGCCGCTCGTGTTCGGGCTCGCGGTCGCCACGATGGCCGCCGGGCTGCTGGTGCTGGGCACGTATCTGCTCGTGATCGCGAACCTGCGCGGCGTGCTCGCGCGGGCGGGCGCCGACCTGCGGCTCGTCGCGTTCACCGAGCTGCGCGGCGCGGAGAGCGACGACGCCGTGACCGCGCTCGCGGCGAAGCTGCGCGCGCAGGACGGCGTCGCCTCGCTCGACTACGTGTCGCCCGCGGCGGCGCTCGAGCGGCTGCGCAACGACCTGGGCCAGGACGCCGGCGCGCTCGACGGGCTCGACCGCAACCCGCTGCCGGGCTCGTTCGAGCTCGCGCCCGCCGCGGGCCCACGCGACCCGGCGTCGCTGCGCGGGCTCGCCGACCGCGTCGCCGCCGTCCCGGGCGTCACGGAAGTGCGCTGGGGCGAGCCCTGGGTCGAGGGCTACGCCCGCGCGGTGCGCATCGCCGAGTGGATCGGCGCGGCGCTCGGCGTGTTCCTGCTGCTGGTGCTGGGCACGATCGTGGCCAGCACCGTGCGCCTGTCGCTGCACGCGCGCGCGGACGAGATCCAGATCCAGCGCCTGGTCGGCGCGGGCGGCTGGTTCGTGCGCCTGCCGTTCTGCCTGGAGGGCGCACTGCAGGGCCTGCTCGCGGCCGGGCTCGCGCTCGCGGTGCTGCGCGGGCTGTTCGCGCTCGGCCTGCCGCTGCTCGGCGACGCGCTCTCGTGGCTGCTCGGCGGCCAGCCCGCCGTGTTCTTCGGCCCGGCCGAGAGCGCGCTGCTGGTCGCGCTCGGCGTCGCGCTCGGCACGGGCGGGGCGCTCGCGTCGCTCGTCAACCTGGACGAGCGCGCGTGACGCGCGCCGCGCTGGCCGTGCTCTTGTGTCTCGTGCCGTGTCTCGCGCGCGCACAGGCGTCGCGCCTCGAGCAGCTGCGCGTCGAGATCGAGGCGCGCGAGGCGAAGGCGCGCGAGCTCGGCAAGGAGGCCGACGGCTACCTCGGCGAGATCGAGGCGGTCGACCGCGAGCTCGCCGAGACGCGGAAGGGCGCGCAGCTGCTGCGCGCGCGCGAGCGCGACGCCGGCAAGGAGCTCGTCCTGGCACGGCGTGGCGCCGAGTCGGCCGGCCGCGCGCTCGCGTCCACGCAGCAGGGCCTCGAGGCGCGGCTCGTGGCGCTCTACAAGTGGGACGCGACGGGCGGCCGCAGCGCGCTGTTCTCGTCGGCCGACTTCATGAGCTTCTCTCGGCGCAGCGAAGGGCTCGCGCGAATCGTCGAGGACGACCGGGCGCTCTTCGCGCGCCACGCGCACGCGCGCGCCCAGTTCCAGGCGAGCCGCGAGCGCAGCGAGGCACTGCTGAAGGAGGTTTCCGAGGCGCGCCAGGAAGCGTCCGTGCACGAGCAGCGCGCGCGCGAGAAGTTGGTGCAGCGGCGCAACCTGGTGGCGCTCTTGAAGACGCGCGCCGCGCGCGAAGAGAAGGCGGCCGCCGAGCTGCGCTCCGCGGCCGCGCACCTCGAGGAGACGCTCCGCCGCATGCCGGCGACGCTGCCGCCGTCGCACGGCCCCGGGCTCGCGCGCGGCGCCGTGCCGCGCCCGGTCGGCGGGCGCGTCCGCGCCGGCTTCGGCCGCCAGCTCGACCGCGAGTTCAAGACCGAAACCCTGCGCACGGGCATCGAGATCGCCGCGCCGGCAGGGACCCCCGTGACCGCGATCGCGCCGGGTCGGGTATTGTTCGCCGGCTGGTTCCGCGGCTACGGTCAGATGGTGATCCTGGACCACGGGGCCGGCGATCTGTCGGTTTCGGGCTACCTGGACGAGGTCCGCGTCTCGGCCGGCGACAGTGTCGCGGCCGGCCAGCCGATCGGAACGGTCGGGGAGACTGGATCCTCATCGGGACCCGGGCTTTACTTTGAGATCCGTCACGACGGAAAGGCCGTCGATCCGACGCTCTGGCTCGCCAGGTGAGCCGCACAGAAAGAAGGCATTTCATGAGCACGCAACGCACCCGGCTTGCCGCCGTCGCGCGCATCGCCCTGCCGCTCGCGCTGCTGGCCGGGCTGATCGTCGGAGGCGCGTCGACGCTGCGCTCGAGCACGAACGGCCCGAGCTACGAGGACTTGGCCCTACTCACGAATGTGTTGCACCTCGTGCGGCAGAACTACGTGAAGGACGTCGACGAGCACCAGCTCGTCGAGGGTGCACTGAAGGGCATGCTCGACACGCTCGATCCGCACACTTCGTACCTGTCGAAGGAGCTGTACAAGGAAGTGCAGCGCGACACGAAGGGCGAGTTCGAGGGGCTCGGCATCGAGATCACGAAGGGCGACGCGGACAAGTCCGAGGGTTTCGTCTCCGTGGTCTCGCCGATCGACGGCACGCCCGCGGCGCTCGCGGGCATCCGCGCGCGCGACCAGATCGTGGCGGTGTGCCCGGACGGCACGGACAAGACCTGCAAGTCGACCGCGGACATGAACCTGCTCGAGGCCGTGAAGATGATGCGCGGCCCGCGCGGCACGAAGATCCTGATCCAGGTCATGCGCACGGGCTGGACGGCGCCCAAGCCGTTCGTGATCAAGCGCGCGTCGATCCGGGTCTCGAGCGTCACTGCACATATGATCGACAAGGACCTGCCGTACATCCGCATTTCGCAGTTCCAGGAGCGCACGGCGGCCGACCTGGACGAGGCCCTGGCCAAGGCGCACCAGACGGCGGGCGGGAACTTCCGCGGGCTCGTGCTCGACCTGCGCGACAACCCCGGCGGGCTGCTCGACCAGGCCGTGAAGGTCGGCGACATCTGGATCGACGAGGGCATGATCGTGTTCTCCGAGGGCCGCGGCGGCGGGAACCGCATGGAGTGGCACGCCAAGAAGGAGGGCACGGAGCCCGACTACCCGATGATCGTGCTCGTGAACGGCGGCAGCGCGTCGGCGAGCGAGATCGTCTCGGGCGCCCTGCAGGACCACAAGCGCGCGCTCGTGCTCGGCACCGAGACGTTTGGCAAGGGCTCGGTGCAGACGATCATCCCGCTCGAGGACGGCTCGGGGCTGCGGCTGACGACGGCCCTCTACTACCTGCCGAGCGGCCGCTCCATCCAGGAAGTCCGCGTGCAGCCCGACGTCGTGG
>Ga0335076_10004062_pt1 | contig 14766 bp, 16 predicted proteins | sample Lox_Sample_25_FD_206717 | JGI IMG/M metagenome (GOLD analysis project Ga0335076, IMG submission 206717) | Soil microbial communities from Loxahatchee National Wildlife Refuge, Florida, United States - Lox_Sample_2.5 | ecosystem: Environmental > Terrestrial > Soil > Wetlands | place: USA... | reverse complement strand
TCGGTTTCGTTGGGAGGAGTCGCTCCCTCGTCGTGTCCGTATCCGCTAAAAGCTATTGTGACTGTCAATACGCAGGTCAGCGCCGACAGTCTCACGGCTTTCGCGGTGCCAATCACAGGGTCTGGTCTGAGCGCAATCGTGCCTACAACTCCGGAAGTCGATTTCGGATCGGAAGCGCTCGGCGAATCGAGCGCGCCTCAGACCTTTTCGTTTATGAATCAAGGCAACACGCCTGTTCAGATTCTCCCGGCGCTGAACACTCCTTGCGTGAACCCAACCACGGGAGTGCTCACGCTTGTCCGGCCTCCTTTCCCAGGGTTGATTGGAGGCCTGCAGGTCGACACGAACGCCATTGTTCGTAACGGCAATACGATCAATTACAGCTGCGACAGCGACCTGACCAGTCAAAAGCCCAACTTCCAGATCTCAGGCGACAACTGTTCGGGCACCCTGCTGGGACCGCAGAGTTCATGCAGTGTGCAGATCATGTTTGTGCCGCAGCCGAACACTTCGCTAGCTTCGGGACTCGACTACTTTTTGGAGTTGAACACTCAGCAATGCAATAGCACTACCACCGTGGATTGCGAGATCGACAGCGGTCGCTTTCCGGTCGAGCTGACTGCAAATGTGGCTAGCCCGCTCAGAATGACTCCGGGTGCTGGTTTGGATTTTGGTCTGCAGACGCGTGGAACAGCGAGCGCTCCATTAACCATCACGATCTTTAACGATCCTAAAGACCCGCATGCTGGCATCGTGAACTTCACTGGAAATTCCGTAAAGGGTGATTTTCTCGAGACAGACAACTGTTTGGGAAGCTTGGCGCCGGGTGCAAGCTGCACAATGAACGTAACTTTCCAGCCGCGAGTCGTCGGCTTCGATCAAGGCACGATCACGGTGACCTATGCCGTCCAGCAAACCCAGATCATCCACCTGCGAGGGATAGGGCAGTGAAAAGAATGAGAACAAAGCGGACGGTATGGCCGAGTAGCGCAGTTCTAGTGCCTGCGGCTGTGCTTCTCATTCTTGGCGGATGCGGCGGGAGCAATAATCTCACGCTACAGAATCCTGCAGCGCCGCCTTCAACGCCAGTATCGATCGCATTTAAACCCGCACCTGCGAAATCGATCAGTCTAGCGACAACCGCGGCGCTCACGGCTGTTGTGGATGATGACCCGGCCAATCTGGGAGTGGACTGGTCTTTATTGTGTCCACCGAATGCTGCTTGTGGGACCCTCAATACGTTGCACACGCCGAGCGGGACCGCAGTCACTTATACTCCTCCACCGACAATTTCCGGGAACAGTCAGACGTTTACGATCCAGGCGTTCGCAGCCGCTGACAACACAAAAAACGTCGTCGCGAATATCGCGGTGACTGGTTTCGCCAGTGCCCTGAAGGGAACTTATGTTTTTAGCAGCAAAGGCATTGATGCGAATGGTGACTACCAGTTGGCGGGAGTCGTTGCACTGGATGGAAATGGGAAGATCATTTCCGGAGAGCAGACGGTTAGCGACCCGCTGTTCTCGGTGAGCGATGCAATCACGGGCGGGTCATATTACATCGGTCCCGATGGCCGTGGCTCTCTCACGATCAATACGACCGATCAGAATATTGGACAAGGCGGCATTGAGAATTTCAGTCTGGTCGTGGTGTCGAATGCGCGCGGTTTGATCGGGAATCTGGACGATCCAACTCTTTCAACCCTAAGTTATGAAACTTCGTCAGGATCGCTCGAACTTCAGACCAGTAAGCCCGCTCTGACTGGTGGCTATGCGTTTGTAGTGAGTGGCACCGGTTCCTTCAGTGGAACGCCGTCGCCAACGGCATTTGGCGGTATTCTGAACGTTGATTCGCCGGGGTCGATTTCCGGTACCGGCAGCGTCGCGGATGAATTCGATGGCTACAACGGCGTAGTAAATTCAAACGCCATAGTCTCTGGAACAGTGACGAGTCCGGATTCTTTCGGATCCGTGAAGTTCAATTTGACGGCATCGTTTGCACCGACTCCAATCTTGCTCACTGGATATATCGTCGATGCGCAGCACATCAGGCTGGTTGAAACTGACGTTGCGGCTGCGGCCGCAGGCTTCGCTTCTACGTCTGGACTCGCGATTAGCCAAGGCTCCGTTACGGGCACGTTCACTGCGAACCAGGCTTTTGCGGGGAGTTACGTGTTTGGGATTCTCGGGCAAGATTTCGGGGGCTTGCCAACGTCGATGGCGTCCGCGGGCACACTTACGGCGGATGCGAACGGCAATTTGTCCAGTGGATTCGCCGATGAATTCGTTCTGGGAGCGGGCAAGAATATCAGCGATTCGCTCAGCGGTACTTATACCCTGGATCCGAGTGGCACCGGTCGGGTCGATACACAAGTCGGCTTTACCAGACATGAGCCAGCACCGGAGTTGATCTTCTACCTGACGGGAAATGGGAATCCTCCGGTTGTGCTCAGTGTGGATACGACGCTGGGGGCGCTGGGAATCGGAGTGGCGAATCCGCAGACTACATCGAAGATTTCGTTCAACGGGAAGTACGGCATGCGGTTCACTCAAGGTGTTGCCTCGAACGGAGTGGAAAACGACAGCACCGCTCAATTCACAGCCACAGCGACGAAGGGCACCTTCGTGGGAATCGTGGATAGCGATGTAGACTTCAACGGACAGCCCAACAGCCCGCTCTCGGGAACTTTCGCTCCGGGAAGTGCGGTGGGACTTTTCAGCGGCATTATGACGGACCCGTTTTTCCCGACAATCGCTACTGCGGAGAACACGCTCAGCATGGATTATTTCCTGGTTGATTCGACGCAGGGATATTTCATCGAAACCGATTCATTAGTATCCACCGACCTGACGTTTGGATATTTCGCAGCAAGAACGCCAGTGTGTGCAAGCTGCCAGTAGCGGTGAATCTCTCATTGCGCTAATTCTGCGAGCGAATTGTGCCCGGACCGACGTAGTACAGCTTGATCGTTTTCCCTGCTTCTGTAACGGGCGAGTAATGTTGCAGCCAATCGAAGGTGTGGGGCGGAACTGATTGGTGCAGGAAGTCTCCGACGTAGAATGCGCGGGAGCTTACACCGAACACAATCATGTTCCGGACTTTGGGATTGGTCAGAAAATCTCGATACAGTTGGTCGCGTCCAAAAAGAGCGCTTAACCGAGAACAATTACGTCGGGCCTCTTAAGCAATATGCTCGCTTCCCGGACCACGGAGAGCTCATACACTGATTCATCCAAAGAATACTGCTCCTGTACCACGCCCTGCTTTGAAAAATCCTAATTTGCTAAGTAGTAGACCGTCCCGCCTGTCAATTAACGTGATGCCTTTTCCATCGAAGTCACCGTGGCCAGGAGCGGCCAAGACAGGTAATACACTTCCGCCGTTGCTGATTCTCAGACTCATCCTAGGCGAGCAGTGATCGCAAAGCCAGAAGTACTCCAGTTTATTGGGCTTGGAAGTGTGCACTCTCGGGTCAGCTTCAAGCCGAAACAGTTTTCCGTTGCGAAGATAGCGAAACGGAGCAGAGCAGGAAGGATTGCTGCATTTCCCAAGCATTACCGGCGGCGTCCTTAACTATTTTTCTCGTCCCGAGACGACGCGTTAAACTTGTCCGGGCAGATGTCTCGAATTCTTCCGCCCGGATCGGAGTTGGTTTCTCAATCGCCACGATTGAGGTTTGTACACTCGCGAAACTCTCAGCTCGTCAATCCTTCTCTGGCTCAACTACGATGAAAGTCGTGTTACCGTCTCGACTCACCAACAGGACTACGCTCTGGTTACCTGCCCGGCGAAGCGCTCCTCGGTACTCGGAGACCGAGTCAACGGCTTGCCGGTTCACCTCTTCGATTACATCGCCACGGCGTAATCCAGCACCGGCGGCCGGGGAATCCGGCGAAACATCGGTCACGACGACTCCCTGAATGCTGGGACTGAGGTCTAATTCGCGACGCAGTTGCGCTGTCAATGCGTCCACCTGGACCCCCCTCATCGGAGTGCTTTCGCTTTCGTTTTCACCGCCACCGAGCGGACCTTCATTCGCTTTTTCTGGCAATTGGCCGAGGGTAACCGATACATTGCGTGGTTCGCCGTTGCGAAAAACCTTCAAATGCACAGTAGTTCCCGGCGCTGTAGAGGCGACTCTCAAGCGTAAGTCGTTGACTCCAGTGACTGTCTGTCCGTCGATTTCTTCGATAACATCGCCCTTTTGCAAACCGCCCTTTGCGCCTGGCCCATCCGAACTCACATCGCCCACCAATGCGCCCTTGCCCTCCGGCGCTTTGAACGCTTTCGCCAGATCAGGAGTCACTTCCTGAATTACAACACCTAAATACCCACGAGTAACTTTACCGTTTTTCAGAATCTGGTCCATTACACGCCGAGCCATGTCGATGGGAATGGCAAAACCAATGCCCTGATTTCCGCCACCGTTGCCAGCCAGAATCGCTGTGTTGATGCCCACGAGCTCGCCACGGGCATTGATCAAGGCTCCGCCAGAGTTTCCGGGATTGATGGCAGCGTCAGTTTGGATGAAGTCCTCATAGTCCTCGATGGCAAGACCACCTCGGCCTTTGGCGCTCACGATGCCCATGGTCGCTGTCTCGCCGATTCCGAACGGATCGCCGATGGCAAATACGTAATCGCCCACCTGCAGCTTGTCGGAGTCGCCGAACGCCAAAGTGGGCAGACCCGTAGCCGAGATTTTGACCACTGCGACATCGGTTTTTGGATCGCTTCCCACCACTTTGCCCTTGAACTCCCGCTTATCCGGCAGCGCGATCTTGATGTCGGTCGCTTTGTCGACGACGTGGTTGTTCGTAAGGATGTAGCCACCCTCACTCACGATGACGCCTGAACCCAGGCTGTGCTCCCGTTGCTCACGAGGCATCTGACGGAAAAACTGGTCGCCAAAGAACTGGCGAAAGAAAGGATCCTGGAAAAAGGGGCCGGATGGACCGCTCGGCGTCTTCACAAAGCGCGAGGAAGAGATGTTCACGACAGCTGCCAGTGCAGGCTTCAATATGGGCGCAAAGCCAAGCGCGTTCGGAGGCGCTGCCTCAACGGTTTTTCCAGCATCAACGACAACTGCTGGCACCTGGGAGAGGGACGAACCGTGCTTTGCCCACAACGATAAGGCAGCACCGCTTACGCCACCAGCAATCAACAGGCCGGAAATCGCCGCGACTGCGATCGAGCGGCGTATTTGCAACATTCCCTGAAGCATTGCCCCTCCTTGTTAATGACAACCTTCAGTTGCTCGGCGCCCAAGGCAGTTGTACGTCAAGTCGCTACTCGCGTGAGATTTTCTCTCCGGGCGCATCTCATTCCTGGCGAGTCTGCTCACCAGCAAATCTCTCTGTAGTCAACCAGCGCCGCCAATGTAGCCAGAAACTCTTCGGTGTCGATGGGTTTAATGGCTGCCGCGAACCCCTCCTGCCTAGCGGCACGCATGACTTCCTGCGATCCCCGACCACTCAGCATCAAAGCGGGGTGCGAGCTCACTTGTGTTTCTTTCACAAACCGTACGAATGTCGACGGATTCTGCCTTAACTCCTCAGAGATTTCTACGAGCAATCCGTCGAAAGAATCCTCTTCAGCCTCCAGTTTCAGAATCATCTGCACGATGGAATCGACCGTTGCCACTTCATAGCCGCGGCACTCCAGCAGCAAGGCATGGGTCCGAAGTATCGGCTGATGAGGGTGACGCATCAAAAGTCGTTTCCTGCCAACATTCAGTAGCTCCCTCGAAGTGATCCGAATTTCATTTCTTGCCTCCGGATGGTCATCTAACCGTCGCGAGAAATTCCATTGGCTCGCGTAGCGCGAGTCCGCATCTGCACAAACCGGCGTTGACCCCAGTTTGACTTCCTCTCTCATGGTGAACTCTCTAACGGGAACTCAAAACAGACCACATTCCAACCTGCGAAGCCTCAGACTTGATGAAACCTCCGGTTTTGGAGGGGGTATTGCCTTTGCGATCCTCAACCCAGGACCAGACAACAATGCCCGTTCGTTTTGTGTTTTGGAACTACTGACTTTCAGCGGCTGTTGTCGCGCCCCGCCCTGATAGCCTTCGGACCCGTTGTCGTCGGGATCTGCTTCGGCCTCGCTTCAGCACGCTTCGCAGCCGCGATTATCAATACACCGTTCACGGAGTTGGCAAGATGTGATCGGTGTCTGCAAACTAAAGCAGTGTGAAGGAGCAACAGAACGCGCCACACGGCCGCTCCACGCGAACGAAGTTTTACTCTTTTCGCACCTATTTCCAGTTGCAACCACCGCGAACGGTCAGGCCGCTGCGGAACGGGCGCTCCTCAACTGCTGGGGCTATCAAACTGGAACGGGTTTGCGTCTAGCAGACCGCGGTTGTCAGTTGCGCGACCACAGGTGCTGCCATGGGCACGTAGGGCGATTCGAGTCGATAGAAAACACCCCCAGCACAAACCTTGCAGGCCGGGAAATGACTTCCTTCGAAGTAAAGCTCACGCTCCTCTCCGGGATGTGGCGGCACATGCGACACTCGATAGACCCCCGACACCGGAACCTTATCTCCATATTTGAGAGCTTTCATGACTTCAGCCTCCAAAGATGATTAGTCTCGATGCTACAGGAGGTTAGTCGCCTGGGAAGGCAGCGTAGGGCTGCCTCCCCGCGGCATTACGGCAACACCCGCCGGCGGTTCGAAGTCGGGGTGGCACAAGTGGCAATAACCACACTTAACGCACCACCACCGCTCACCGCAGTCGGGGCAGATCCTCGCCTTCATGATCGCAACCTCCCATGATGAGCACCGCAAAAGTACTTTTAAGCGCTTAATTACCAATATTTTTGTGCTCTGTCAAGAGCACTTTTTTTCTATCGATTTGTCTCTCCTAAATCGCGATGCATCAAATATTTACGAACGCCTTATTTAGTACTATAACTTGACAACATGACGGTGATTGCCTCATATTTTTTTCCGAAATCGCAGTGCGGGAGCTATTTGAGGGTGCAATGACCACAATCATGCTTCCGGACTATTGAACTGAGGTGAGAAAAAACTATGCTTCGGACCTACTGGTATGACACGGTCGATCCGCTTCGGGAACTCACTTCCCTTCAACAGTGGATGGATCAGACTCTTCAAGCCACACTCAACTCATTTGCGCAGACTCCTCAAGTCGCCACGAACACTGCATTCGTGCCGAGGGCTGAAGTGTTCGAAACCGGCGATCAAGTAACCCTCAAGATCGAAGTTCCTGGCCTGTCGGAGAAAGACTTCGAGATCACTCTGAAAGAGCGTGTTCTGACAGTTCGCGGGGAACGGAAACTTGAGAACGGCTTCAAACAGGAGAATCTGACCTGGACTGAGCGCCCTTATGGGACGTTCATACGCACATTCAATCTGCCCCAGACGGTGGATGTGAATACGATCAATGCCACCTACACCAATGGCATCCTCCAGATCGTGTTTGCGAAGCACGAGGCAGCAAAGCCGAAACAGATTCCAGTCAATTTTGCACAAAAGGAATTGACGGCTTCGGCGTAGTCCGGTGAGTTGGCGGCAGTAGCACTCTAAAGCTACTCCCGAATTGGGGTTGCGGGGGGTGACCCTCCTCCCCGCCTCCCGTAACCCAAAACAAAGGCGCCCACGTGTGTATCGTGGCAGATTGCAGCCAATCCGGCGGAGGTAATTGCCAATGGTTGAAATTCTGCTATCGCTGGTCCTCTTGGTCGCGGCCGCCGCTCTCGCCTTGTGGCCCTGGGCCGGCATTCACGACCATACGGTTGATGGTCTTTTTTTAACTCTCACGGGGTCCGTTATGTTCCTGGTATTCCTGTTCAATTTCATCTGGCAACTGCGCTCGCAAGGTGCGGAAGAGAAGATTCGCATTCGTAATGCGTGGCAACAACTGGCGCACGGTATTGCTCCAAAGTTCTCGAACGGAGGCAAAAGTATGAGGACAATTCCGCCTAGAGTAAGCATCGCGCTGGTATTAGGGATCGTGCTGTTGCTGATCCTTGCATTTCCAGGCAGTTTGTATGCCAGCGATCTTTCCATCCCGCAGGAGAGTCGCGTCCCTGCGCACTGCCCAGAGCTACTGGCAGTTTCCGTAACCCATCGCCTTTGGCTTTGCAATCGTGAGCGTCGCGAAGCGCGGGTGCTGTTAATGGATGCCGATATTCGCCTGCGAGCAGCCGCCGCGATGTTTGGCAATCCAACGAGTGAAAAAGCTATCGAGCACGCAGGCGCTCCGCTTCGAATGATCGTCATTACGGTAAGTCCATTACTGGAGGTGTAAGCTGTCGGCCTATTAGTCTTGGTGGGACTGCTCGGAGGAAACTTGATGACGAAGGATTACTATGCGATTTTGGGCGTTCCTCGCGCTGCAGATGGAGCAACCATCCACAGCGCATTTCGCGCACGTGCGCGTCAGTATCATCCTGACGCTGGAGCAGGGTCCTCAGCCCCGAAGTTCAGCGAAGCGCTTGAGGCATATCACACCTTGAGTGACCCTCAGCTCCGCCGCCAGCACGACATCGATTTAGGGACGCCGACCAGACAATCGACCATTATTCCCGAGCCGCTGTTTGCACCGGAAAGATCCTGGCCCGATTACCGTCCCGCGGGTGCATACCAGTTTGACATCGTGAGGGAACTGTTCGAGCTGATTGAGTCCGACCTCGATTTTTCGATACGTGTGTCTCGAATATTCTTTTAATGGCATCTGCAGAAAAGTGGATTCTCGAAACTGCGGGATTGCAAAGCGAAAAGATTCTTGGTGAAAGCCGCACTCAGGGACAGAACTAGAAAATTCACTTCGATTCCGTCGACTCAATCTCGCTTGGAGGCTTTAATAAGCGCGATGGCTGAGAAACAACTCATTATGCTCAAGCTTGTGGATCAGACCCCGGTGCTGGCTGGGTGCTCCGGTTGCAATCTGAAGTTTTTCGTTCCCAAGGGACTCATGAAAGACCCGTTTCAGGCGAACAACTACTTATTGTCGAAGTTTTACCGGCACGTTTGTACAGGCGAAGATCCGTCGCCAAAAAAGCGCATCGACAAACGAGGCGGGTGCAAATTCGAGACAGAGCTAATGCAGAAAGCGGCAGAACGACGCTACACACGCGGCCCCAGTTGGCAGCATTGGCCCAGCTCGTGCAGTGGCCAGAAGTTGTGAGCCCGTCTTCTGTAGATGAATAGAGACAAGGATTGTAAAACGATGGCCCGAATGGCAAACGAATCCCGATTGAACAAAAGGCAGATCGCTGAATTTCGAGCATGGCTGGAGCGCTGGTTGGCGGAACTTCGCGTGGCTGCCGGTCAGGTGACGCGGGAAGGGCGCGAACTGGTCGATGAATCCGCAGTGGATGTCGCCGATCGTGCTGTCAATAGCACGACCAAGGAATTCCTCTTCCGACAGGCTCATGACCGTCATCGGATGTTGCAGTTGGTTGAAGCCGCTCTGGGCCGCATTCGAGATGGGAGTTTTGGTGAATGCCTGGCCTGCGGAGGCTTGATTGGGCTCAAGCGCCTGGAAGCCGTTCCTTGGACCGAGTACTGCGTCGCCTGCCAGGACAAATTAGAGCGAGGGGAACTCTCTGGAGTAGACACATCGGGTAAGGACAAGGCCTCTCCCGAGTTTCGTTTTAGAACGAGAACCGCAGTACGGTGAGCAAGTTGGGAGAGAAACTACGCTTCGCCAAGAAAGACTCCGCGCGACGGGCGTCGGCTTGCAGTTATAGGAAATACTGTCGCGCTGACAATGCGCTTCAAGATTCTGCTTCCCACACGTAAAAGTTTTGCTCGTCCGAGGAAGTCGAGACCTTGGTGCCGTCCTTATTCGCCGCCCGCACTATAGCCGAGCGCAGATTGAGAACGGAAATTCCTTTGACGCTGGACAAAGGGATTCGGACGGCATAACCGGGCGCTGATTTCTTCAGGTCTTCCATAATCCTTCCCAGCAACTCATGATGCTTGCCCTTCCTCGACTTCTTGAGCGCCGATATGAGCACCCTCCCATAGTTGGGGTACCTCTTCTCTTCCTTTTCTTCCTTTGCCACGGTGCTCAGCATTTCACAAGAGCGATGGTACGTCAAGCATATGTCTGTTAACAACATATTCTAGCAATATTTTTGTCAATATTGTCTTGACATGTTTTGAGCAATAATTATTATTTTTTAGAGCGTTGCAATAGCTTTGACATGGAGAGCCGGGCGTCAGTTCGGATGGACAGTGAAGAAAGCGCCAAGATCAGTATTGAGCGTTTTGCCGCGCAGCTTCGCAAGCCCGAAGCTGTTCTCTTCTGGCAATACCTGGACGACAAGCCCAGCGAAAAGCAAATGCTGGCAGGTCTCTACCAAGCGGGATGTGACCCCCTGACGTTGATGACATTGGCGGTCCTTTACTGCAAAGGCGAGGAACTGGGCGTAACGGAAACCGCAAAGAAGGCGACCGGGTACTCTGCGCAACAACTGGCGAGTTTTTCCGAGCGCCTGCTGCAAGCCGCAAAGGACATTCAGGCGCTCAACGAAGCCGCGATGCCGGGCGGGGTCAATCTTTGGAAGCTGATTCGAGTCCTCGGCGGTGGTGAGCTCTTGGAAGAAACCGTTGCCCCAGTGCTCCCGTCAGAGCAACTGGACTTTGAATTCACACGTCTGCCTGTCATTCTGGCAGCGTACTCTGTCTTCCTGAAAGGATGGCCTCACCCAACCTACCGGGCCTTGATGTCCGAGCGCAACCTTGGCAGGAAGTTTTTCCTCGCCGAGTTCGTTGTTTACATCGAAACGATTCTCGGACACGCAAATTGGAGCGCAACCGCCGCTGTCATAGCGGCAGTCCATTTCGCATTGGGCAAGCCGGAAGCCGTCAGCACGGATACGGAAAGCCTCCGGTCAGCAGTCGAGGCATTTCACACGCAGAATCCCGGCATTTACGCCGACGTAAAGAAGTGGGCGGAAACAGCAGTAGGTTCGCGCGGTCGCAGTATGGCAGAAAAAGGTCGCAGGCCTACTGAAGGTTAGATCGTTGAGCGATTGATACGTATGCCGTCTCAATCGTCTCGTGCCGGTTCTTAGAGAATGTCGAGTGATGCGGAATCTCCTGATCGAACCCCCAGGCCGGTGAACCAGCGCCACGCCAGATGCATGCGCAACTCTTCCACGAGCTTCCGCTCGCTGGTGATGCCGTACAGATAGCCAATCAGCAGAATGCGCAGCAGCAACTCGGGATCGATCGACGGCCGTCCGGTTTCGCTGTAGCGGTCTTTCAGTTGCTGCCGCACAAACTCGAAGCTGATGTGCTTGTCGATCAGCCGCAGCAGATGGTTTTCCGGGATCTGGTCTTCCAGGCGGAAGTAGTAGGACAACGCTTCTGAGCGGGGGGATGCCCCATCATGATCAGCAGGCCTCCGACCATCTAAATCCAGCAGAACATCTCGAGGTTCTAACATGCTTCCGCTAAATCTCACCTGCTAATCTCAGTGACTTTTTCAACACCCACGCCTGTCTTCAACAGTTGCGGTTCGCAACAAAGATTGGTTGATAAAAATGGCTTTCAGAACGCAACAGCCATCGCACATTTGTGAATCCTGCCTGTTCCAGAATGTCGCGCAGTTCGTTCCGAAGTACCGCACGATAGGTCGAGGTGAAATGGAACGTGTGCCACGCTGATTCCATACTTCGGGTGATGTACAGATGGAAGCGATAATGTCGCTCATCCAGCCAATCCCAGATATTGGAGTGCCTAGATACGGCATTTCGGCAAAGGGTTTGACATTGGGGTAGCACAGCAAGGTAGAGGGTTGGGTCTCACGAGCATGCAGGAGCGGGTCAGGCTAGTGAATGGAACCATTTCCATTGAATCGAAGCCGATGGGTGGAACCACGATTCACGTGCGTGTGCCGCTTGGGTCAAAGGACAGTTCTCAACGTGCCGCTGGATGAACGTGAAAGCCGTCACCGGGAATGGACAGCTGAATGCGCTGCACAGATTTTTCCGAATATGTGGCTGCCCACCCCACTCTGAAAGCTACCCAATGGGTAACCGCAGAGAACACGGATATTGTGTGATTTGGCTATATCGTCCCAGAGGTGTTCCAGTCGAATCGCCGCCTCTGCATTACCTCGTGCCCAAAGGAGAGGTGCACATTCCCCGCAAGCTACAACATGGCGAGGATCTCCTTTCGCAGCATCGGCGGCTCCTGCAATGAGATCGCCTGTGACTTTCAAGAATTTCCACGGATCAGGCAGATCGTTCACCATGAAGGTCGCGAGGATCTCGGCGGCATCTAACGAGACGTACCTCCCCTGCTCAATGGCGGCACCTATATCCAAGCCATGTGCCTGCAGTCTTAGGAGAAGGCTGTCACGGTGTGGCTCGGTGGCGACAACAATCACCGCTTTTCCTGCATTGAGCGAAGCCCCGATGAACTGTGTAAAACTATCAAGAAAATACTTATCGTCAGAATAGAACCGAACCTCGTGGCGGTGGGTGTTTTCTATATTTTGCTGGAGCGGTGCAAAGGTACCATTGGCTCGGAACTCTTGGGACGCTCTAGCGTCTGCAGTTCCGACGAAATTATGCCCAGAGAATCTCCTGCCGACAAACTGCTCGCCCCGAAGAACGGAGTCCACAGCCTTCAATAGCTCCCTCCCGGCATCAGTCTTGACGATGTAGCCGTGTGCTCCTGTGCCGAGGGCTTCCTGTACCACATCGGCACAAGATTCTTGGCTCACGAAGAGGATTTTGGACTTTGGGGAAACCTTGCGAACTCGCCGAGCGACCTCGATACCATTCAGCGACGGAAGCCCAATGTCGAGCACCACTAAGTCTGGTTGCAGTTCTTCCGCTTTTTGAACCGCTTGTAGTCCGTCTGTGACCTCGCCAACGATCTGCAATTCTGGTCTTTTCCCAAGTGCCGAACAAATGAATTTCAGAAAAGGTTCTGAGTCCTCGACCACAAGAACCCGGCTTGATGATATTTCCACTTTCGCCCCCTCAACACACATCCAAACCCGACTCTGAGAGCCTAGTTGCTGATGCCGTTTCAGAATCCCATGCTCCGCATCTCATGTCGTTGCGCGGGCGCATGGATAAATCAGCGATTCTGGCTGGGGACTGATACGAAAAGGCCTATAGGATAATAAAACGATTCGAACCGAAGGCGTCTGTGATCGAAATCCCAGACGGCGTCGGCTCGACCAACGATATTCGTACTTCTCTAGGAACACAACATGCTATCCAATCGCGCTCGTATCCTGATTGCTGACGACCACAATCTCGCGGCAGAACTCTGCAAGACACTTCTGGAACCTCAATTTGATGTGATCGGAAACGTCAGCGACGGACACGCCCTGCTCCGCGCTGCCGCGGAGCTAAAGCCGGACGTGATCGTATTGGACATTGCTATGCCTTTCCTTCATGGACTCGATGCCAGAAAACAAGTGAAGGAAGCTCTGCATGCGGTCAAACTGGTATACCTCACCATGAATACCGATCCTGAACTGGCAGTGGAGGCTTTTCAGCGGGGAGCCTCCGGGTACTTGCTGAAAACTTGCCGCGTCTGAAATGGTGCTCGCTGTTCGCGAGGTATTGCGGGGCAAGACTTATCTATCACCGACTCTGAAACAGAAGGTCAACTATTTGCATTGGGAGCAGAAGGAGATCAGAGACGAGGCAAATCGGCTGACCGAGAGACAACGGGAAGTTCTGCAATTGCTTGCGGAAGAGAAAGTCTCCTGGTAAGAGGTGAGCAACCAACTATCCAACGTGTTTCAAGAGGCCGGAGTAACCATGGTTATATTCCGGAGAGACAAGAACTAGGGCGTCTGCTCTGTCCATGTCTGCTGAGAATTCAGCTTGTTTGATCGCCTCTCCAGCATCGTTTGTGGGCAGGCAAAAGCTTCGCGATATCGATGAGATTAGTATCAATTGCTGGACGCTTGCGCAGTTCGTCGGCAACTCCTCGTGCCGCATGTGCGCTCATACAACCCATTCGGGCCGTGCCCAGGACCACTGGAATATAGAGGTTTCGGTTTTCCACTAATCGGTAACTGTTGCAAACCCAGTGGATTATGAATATCGAAGATCGTCGATCTTTAAAAATCTCGATGGATGTTACGGCTTAACACAGGAGGCAAACAATTGACTGTCGAGGTTTTGGTGGCCAGGGAGGGAGTATCGAAGCGCAGTACTGGGAAACTGGCATGAACCCCCCGAATATGTCGTAGAGAAGCATGGAAATCCGGTGAAACTCCGGTGAGTTGAAAGCGACGTGCTAGCCGGGCACGGCTCGATCAATAAGGATTAAGATGTCAATGTCAGGACGGTCCATTATCGGTTCCGCGGACGCTACGTCGATCCGGTGATAATTCTCTGTTTTGTTATCTTGCCACCTTGAACTGGCCGATCATCCTCGCCTCGCGCCTACCGCACGCTGCTCAGCATGGCTATCCACCTGAATCTGATTGCAAAGAGAATGCACCCATGACAAAAACTCATTCGAAGCGCACCATCCAACTCGCAGGCTTGCTGTTCATCTGTTTCATCGCCCCGTCTATGTATGCGGACGAGGGCATGTGGACCTTCAACAATTTTCCCTCACAAAAAGTCGGGGCGAAATACGGCTTCACGCCCTCGCAGGCTTGGCTTGATCATGTGCGATTGTCATCTTTGCGCATCGCAGGGGGATGCTCGGCCTCCTTCATTTCTCCTACGGGGCTGGTGATGACGAATCATCACTGTGTGGTGGAGTGTGTGGAACAGCTTTCCACGGCGAAGGAGAACCTG
>Ga0335076_10004061_pt1 | contig 14767 bp, 17 predicted proteins | sample Lox_Sample_25_FD_206717 | JGI IMG/M metagenome (GOLD analysis project Ga0335076, IMG submission 206717) | Soil microbial communities from Loxahatchee National Wildlife Refuge, Florida, United States - Lox_Sample_2.5 | ecosystem: Environmental > Terrestrial > Soil > Wetlands | place: USA... | reverse complement strand
TGCCGGGTAATTCTTTTCCGTGTTTGGATCCGATCTGCGCAATCTGGCCGTCTTCCACGACCAGAACTGGGTCGGAAATCTCTTGCAGCGGGGTAAAGAGATAGCGTGCTGTGTAGGCGACTTTCATCGACGGAAGTTGCCAATAGCTTGAAAAGAATGGTCGGGGAGAGAGGATTTGAACCTCCGACCCCGGGGTCCCGAACCAAGCAGGATCATTATCTAACTAACTGGTCTGGAATCGCTTAGTATTTTTAAAACTGGCTGAGTTGCACCCTTGTACCCAAGCCTTAGGCTGTTGCAGGAGGAGGAGGGTCCGGAATTCTCTTCTTGGCTCTGAGAATCTTCTCAACCGTTTCGCGATCATCATAGAGGTCTTCTAGTACTCGTTGTGAGTAGATATGGGCATCTTCGTACTCTTGCACCTCGACCTTGCGCCACTCATCGTGGAGAATATCGTTACCTAGAACCCGGATATTCTCGTGGGCGCGTCGTTTCCTCGCTTCAGTGATCACACCATCACTCGCGGCTGCATCGATTCTGTGCTTGAGGCTCTTGCTTTTGAACTTCTTTCCGTTCTCATCCACTTCAACTTCGACGTAGCCGTTCTTAGTAAGCACCTTTTCTAATACTGATCTGAGAAGAGCGGAGGCTGCTCGAAACGCTGCATGGGAAGCAACCAACTCCGCCTCTCGGAACTCTTCGCGAATGTCATCCGGAACCTCAACCGGCAACTTGGCGTGCTCAACAGCAGTAGGATAGAACGACTCCAACACATCGTGTCCTTGTCCCTTGTCATGAAACTTCGCTACCCCTCCATGGCCGCAGTTGTTGCAACGAAAGAAGCGCCACAGGATACGGGAATAATTGGTGCCCTGATAATTGTGAAATTGGTCTTTGATGCAGATACCAAGTTGGGAATTGCCGGGGCCCTTAGTGTCAAAACTAGTAACGGCGTCACAGGTTGGACACTGTGCCAAGATCGTGTGTTCTTGGTGGTTATAGATCGGCTTTCGCATGTGACGCGAGAATTGTAGCTGAAAGGACCTACCACAGTCCCTGCTACTTCGACTCCTTGGCCTTCAGGAGGCCGAGCCGGACAGCGTAGCCGAGAATCCAGGAGCAGGCTTCTCTCGGGTCCATCTTCGAGCCGGCCAGGAGCTTCTTCTCCTCCACGTAGTCGGCGATGGCAGCTCCTGTGGCCTCGCCCTTCAGGGCCTTCAGCGCCTGGAGCACTGCTGTCAGGTGCGTGCCCCTGCCCTTCCACTCCTTCGCTTGCTTCGTCAGGCTGTATGTGGTCATGAGAACTCCTCCTGAGAAGGAATCCTCACGTGTCTTCAGCGAAAAGCATGTAGCTCGAAAGCACCATGACCGTTGTAACGAAAAAAAAGCCCACTGCCAAAGCAGCGGGCCTTAAGGCGCTTTCTAATTTAGAAATCACTCAAGCGGGACAGTAGTCTCCAAGCGTTGACGTTTCGGGCGCCTCAACAACTACGACGAGCGCCCCCTTTCTCTGCCGCCTGATCCATGCGACCCCGCGGTGAGCGACCTCGGCCGAAGCGCTAGCCTTGTTTAGCACTTCAAACAGAAAGGTCAAGCCGGAGTGGCGCTTCCTCATAAACTGCCCAACTGTGGCAATGATCTTCATTTCAAGTTGTTTGAACTTTGCATTATGGGGCTTTTGATATTCGCGTTCCAAATGCGCACGGTGCACCCTGAAGCGATAGTCGTCCTTGTGTGTGAGCATCAGCCCCAACATCTTCCAGATAGTCATCTTCGGCAAAACCGTCACGAACTTCGTGAGAGTGCTGTCGAGATACATGAACAACCATCCCTTCGCGAGGCTGGGATTTTCAATCGCGCATTGCCTCAGCTCGTCTCTCAGAGCAAAGAATTTGTACTGATATTCCATAATCAGCACGTCCTTTTTGCCGCGACGTACTGACTCCAACAAGACCAGCGATATAACCACGAACACAATAAACATATTCTTAACCACTCCTTTCCGGCGAGTGGTGTAGTTTCACTCCCAGAGCACCTTCCTGCCTATTGCTCTTCTCGCCTCCGATACGCGCGATTTCTACCCGCATTTGAGTCTCTTTTCTCTTATAAAGATGCCGTTGAGCAAATAAAACTGCTAAGAACAGCACTCCCTCTACAATCATCGGATACGTTTGGTTAAGCCCGCGCCCTAACAAGTACATGTCAATCAGGGTGTGCACTTGTTCCTCGGTGGCACGGTACTTCACCAGATACATAATGAACAGGACGATGAGACCCGGCCAGCCAAACTTCTCAAGCAGCGAATCAACGACGGTCGCGGCCGCCATCCACCCGCCTGAAGGCTTTTTCTCGCTGTCTTTATTCTTGGCCAAAGCGCACTATCAATCGCAGGAGCTCGGTTAGGAATATCACGATGCTCATCAGCAAGGCTCAGGGGCATGGTCCTGAACCTCCACAAAAGACAGAGTTCAGCAACCACTAGGGGCCTACGTTGTACTTGTGATGACCTTAGTATACCAGTGAAAGTCAACTTTTGGGAGCCTCATCGGGCTTGTCTAATCCAATCTGTCGTTTCAGATTGGGAAAACGTCAGACATCCCTTCCCATCTGTCTCGGATCATTGAAACAGGTCACTCTCGGGCTTCCAGTTCTTCAGGTAGTCGTCTCCGTTAACATGCCGGAGCACCGCGTCCAGTACCTCGGGCTGGCGATAGAACTCCTCACGGCTTTCATCGAGCTTCTTCAAAACTTCATTGGCTTCCATAGAGCCTCCTCAAAACCTCGTACCAGATTCTGTCTTCCTGCTCGCGCCTGGTTTCGAACTGCCGAGCCAGGACCTCCTCGATGGTCGGAAACTTCCTCTCGGCGACTCCAGTTGTCGTCAGTGCTTGCTGTAGGGAGTTCATGGGAAATTGAAGCCGGGACCGGAGCCCGGCACGCTGGCACTTTTCACAAGCAGGTATGCCTGAGACCTGCCTGCGGATTGCAACCCTCCGCAGCGGGTAGGGGACAACTTGTTAAGGGTGAGGCTAAGGTCGCCCGACCAAAGGCCTCACCCCTCTCCCAGCTGGCTGAAGGAGACCTTTCAAACTCTGGCCTGGTCGAGCAGCTTGGTGATCTCTCGAAAGTTCTCAAAGCTCTCGCCGTTCACCTGGTGCCACTTCTTCAAGATGTTCTTCGAGGAACCGACCAGGCGGATCATCGCCTCACGCTGAGATTTAACATCTGCGATAACCGTCCCCAGCTCTTGAATCTCTGTGCGAAGCCGCTCGCGCGCCCCGAGCGTGCCTGGTATCTCCGGCAAAGAAGCCAGGGCATCACTCTTCACCTTGGCCTCCTGCTCAAAGTCTTTGAGATCACTGGTGATGCTCTCAAGGCGACGCTCGCTGTCAGAGATTCTGAATTCGAGCTGAGACAGTTCCTCCCGGAGCCGGAGATATTCCTGCTCGGGATCAACAGGGCTGGCTGTCTGCGGCTGAGAGAAGTCTGGGCAGACCTGCTTCGTAGCAGTACTCTGTGCCGCAAAAATCTCTTCCACGGTGGCATGACGAAACTGCGGTGCAACTTGTTTTGACACGGTGATACCCTCCTACTTTCCCAACAGGTTCAGGGCGCGTGACTGCCGCCCCTTCAGATCGCTCTTCTCAGGAGTCGCCGACTCCCGGATACTTTCAAAGAACTGGCTGGCCGTCTTGCCCTGGACGAGAGCCTTCTTCAGGTCAGCGTCGTAGCAGCCGGACATGATCTTGGCCTCGACCTCGCTGAAGCCCATCTTCTGCCAGGCCTTGGCTTGCCGTTCCTGAATGTCCGTCATCTGTGACTCCTGAACGACAGCTCCGTTGTTCCTGCGGACCGGGGCAGACTCAGCGATCAGCTCACCCTTGACGATCGACTCCGCAAGGTTGAGCTGGCTCTCGATCGGCAGGGCGTTGCCGAGCACGCGCTTGCGCTTGGTCAGCTCGCTGAAGAACTGGGAGCCCTGCGCCTCCGTCATCTCGGTCATCACCTTCTGAAATTTCACTTCAAGACTTTCCATGGTGTTCCTCCCTCTCGCTCACTACCTTATGGTGCTCCGGCTAGAAAAAAGCTAATTGGGGTGCATCTTGCAGAAGAGAGAAGGCCTTATCCATCCAGCGGGCAGCCCTCTGCGTACCATTTCGTGATGGCGTCGGAAGTGATGCTCGTTCCAAAAGCCTTGTTGATCTGATCGGCGATCAGCCCAAAGGGTAGGCCCCGCTCGATCATGAGGTAGGCCGTTGTCCGCCGGCGGAACTTCAGTATGACCTCATCCGGTATCCCTCTGGGCTTCACCCCTGGTCTGGGTTTCCTTTTCTGCCTCGCCCTCATCTGTGCTTGCTTCTGTTCAAGTGTGGTCACAGGTCACCCCTTTCAAAAAGTCAAATCTGTTCCGTACTCCTCTTCCTCTGGTGGCGCGTATTTGCGCTCGACCACCTGATACAGCAGTTCGCGATGTGCCGGGTTCGTGAGGTCGTGTCCCTCCTGGACGAAGTCATCAATCAGCAGGTCAAGCTCGGCGTTGCAGCGGCGGAACTCCTGCCTGGCGTGCTTCAGGCGAACCGCCAGCACTCTCCGGCGTTCCATGGCTTCGGCCTTCACCTGGGCAATCAGTTTTTGGTTTGTACTCTGCATCAGAACGTGAGCCCTCCCCATGTGTCGTCGTAAGACTGGTCAAGCAGCTTCTCGTCCACGGCTTCTTTCAGGGCCAGCTGTTCCTGTTCTGTGGCGCTCGGAACATAGGTGTAACGATCGAGCTTGAAGTCCACCGCCTTGCGTAGTTCCCAGGCGAGTGCGTGGACGAACGCGTCTGTCTGATCTTTGAAGTTGGTGAGCGGGAAGTTCTCCAGTTCGTCAGTGAACGCCTGTAGCCAGGGCGCCGACTCCGGCAACTGCACCAGGCCCTTGTTGAAGAGCCAGCACACAGCACCGGCTCGTTCTTCCTTTGACCCCTTGGCATCGATGGCGATCGTGGGCAGACCCTTCATGTCGAGAAGCCCGTAACCACCGGCTGCGCGCTCAATGCAGACAGCCTCGGGCGCCACACCGTAGCGCCGCCACATCGCCTGGTAGAAGCCGGCCAGCTCCTCCTTCATCCGGTCTGGATGCCATCTCCCTCGCTGCACTCCCAGCACCTTCAGGTGATCGCCACAGTGGCCGAGGCAGACGAAGGCGGTGAAGGCTCCTGACTTGGTCTCTGTGTTCGCTGCGTCCACCGCCATCCAGACTCTCCTGATCTCGCCGAGCAGCGTGTAGCGCGGTGCTCTGGTCACGTCGAAGTAGGTGAGGTCGCCGAGTGAGGGGACCTGCTGGTACTGCGCCATGCGGTAATAAGAGGTGATGCGGTCAAAAATCTGTTCGAGCACTGGACGCGAGAAGCGTTCCGGCCACATCGCCTCGTAAGGAGGGAACAGAGTCTTCGTACCCGCGTACTGATCCTCGAACCAGGCGCTCTGGCCATCGTCGTTCGTGGCCGGCAGGTGCAGCCGGAGGAACTTCATGTCGGTGTCGAGCAGCCAGCCGATGGTGTCTCCCGGATGCAGCCTCGCTTGCATCGCGATCACGATTCCCTCCGGCGTGAGCCGGTTCATCGCCGCTGACACCACTCCGTCGATGATCGAGGCGCGCTTCGTTTCGCTCTTCGCCTCCTGCCCGTTCTTGAACAGGTCGTCAAACACCACATCGTCAAAACCCCAGCCGGTCAGCTGGCCGCCGATGCCCGAGGCTTTGTAGGTGAAGTCGAGAGACTCGTCAGCGGCAACCTTCCACTCGCTCGTGCGGTCAATCTCCAGCGGCAGCGGACACAGGTTACGCGCCGCCTGACAGAACTTGTTGGCGAGGTCCTGCGAGTTGCAGACCACGCCGAAGTGATTTTTGAAGTGGCCCTCCTGCAGCCACCAGGCTGGCCGGTAGACGTTGACGATCTCCGACTTCCAGCTTCGCGGATGCACCTCCAAGATCACGTTCTTGCGCTCGCGCATTCCCCGTTCCAGCACGTTGCAGATTTGCTTCACGTGCCAGGGCAGTGGCCGCTGGTGGCTGCGCGGCATCTTCTGTTCGACAAACTCAATCAGCCTCATCTGTGGCCTCCGGCAGCGCTCTCATCGGCGGCGGAAAGTCAGCCTCGATGGGCGGTGGTGTCCAGGTCCTCTTAATCGCCTTCGCGAACCGGTAGACCTCCTGCAGCTGGCTCTCGTCAAGGCCGGCCACAGCTTCGCGGAAGAGCAGGTACTCGCGGGAGTGCTCGTTCGAGACGTGCGCTGTGATGGACTTTCGCGCTTCATCCAGCCCCCAAAGTTCGTTGATGTCCTTGCGGATCGCACGCCACTCCCTGACGATCTCCGGATCAACCTTGTCAGTCAGCAACAGCTCCTCCATCTTGCGCAGGATCGCGTCCTGCTCCTGCTTGAGTTGCTGGAAGGACTCTGCGTTCGTGGTGGACAGCGTCTTCATCAGGCTTTTCAGGTCACGCCAGATGGTCGTGCGTCCAGCCCCGAGCTGCTCGGCAATCTCGCCTGGCTTGAGGCCTTCCTTCACCAGCTCGACGGCCTTCGCTTGCCGTTCTGCCTGCTGCGCTTTGGTGGTTCGGTTGTTTCCTCTGCGGGTCACAGCTTCACCCCGTCTTCTGTGGCGATCGTCTCCTCCGCCCAGAACTGGCCGGTCCCAGTCAGAGAAACGTAGCGCCCTTCAGGGGTGCTCCGGGCCCAGGTCACCAGGCCGTTGTCGATGCCGGCCAGCCGGTCGAGCGCCACAGAGAGGATGTCGGGTTCGGTGCTGATGAAGTCGAGCAAGCGCGCCTCGGTCATCGAGCCTCGCCGGTACAGCACCGTCAGCACCTTCCGGTCGAGCGCGGCCTGAGTCGCGGTCACACCGGTGCGATATTTTCCAAAGTGTCTAAAAAGGGGTTGGGTCATTTGTTTCGTCTCCTAAACTCAGTTGGCTGTCTTCTTCCAGCCATTTCTTGACAGTGCTCCTCACGTGTTTTCCGCCGAATTTCTTGTTCAACTCGCCGGCCATCTTTTCAAAACTCATGTCTTTAAGTGTCCGGAGGAACCGTACCTTTTCTTCTTTGTCCGGCGCCGCCTTGCGGCCAGGCTTGACGCTGAGATGGTCAGCCAGAGTTCCGGCTTCTCCCGGCGCCTCAATGACAGGGAACTCTCCCCGGTCGATGTACGAGTTGCCTTGCTCATCGTGGGTCGCGATGGTGAAGGTGATAGGACGATCCCAGGGCCGGCCCTTGATGCGTTCGACAAAAATCTTGGAACTCTTCTGGATGCGGACGAAGGCGAAGGCCACGTCCACCTTGCCGCCGAAGGTCACGGAGTCCTTCAGGAACTTGGTGGCGGCAACCGTGCTGTCATGCTCGACTGATTTTGTCGGATGGACGAGCAGCACAATCGCCACACAACCGTAGATCTTCATCAAGTCGCGTAACTTGTTCATGAACAGAATCCACTCATGGCTCTGTGCCGCCTCCTGAATGCCGGCATAGTCCAGCATCGTGTCGATCAGGACGATCTTTGCTTTGACGGCGGCCTGCACTCTCGGATCATCCAGACCTAACTGCTCCGACACCTCTGGCCGGATGCCCATGAACTGCGGCTGTTTGTCGAGGCCGAAGTAGCGGGCGTACTTGAGCTGAAGCCCGGAACTCATGTCGAGACACAGATTAAGGATGGGATAGGACTGTTCGACTTCGAAGCAGCCACCTACTGGCCGGCGGTTGAGAATCGCCGAAGCCATCTCGTAGGCGAACATCGTTTTTGCCGTTCCAAACAGGCCGGTAAAAACATGCAGGCAGCCTTCGACGATCAACTGCCTGACGATCTCCTTCGGAGGCTCTACCTTCCACTCGCTAAGTGGACCGAAGTGCTCCGGCCAGCTATCCGCTGCGGTCCCGCCATGCGGGATGATTCCTTCGGGCTCGTACTTCCCAGTCTCGGGATCAGGAAAATTTAGCTGCGTGGTGTAGTACTCGACCTTCGTTCTCGCCAGCAGCTGGTCAAGATATTTTTCGTCGTCTTCCCCAGGCCACAGTTGGACAACCGTACGGATCGGCAGGTTCTCAAGCTCCTGCCCATCTTTATTCTTGATCTCCGCTATGCTCGACAGGCTGCGGTGATTGATGTTGACGTCCCGGATCAGAACCTCAGCATCGGCCTGGTTGCCAAGGCTAAAAGGCTCGGTGTAGTCAATTCGGCGATCGCCGAGCTTGTGAGGCGGGATGGCAATCTCGTCCACATCCCCCTTGCCATTCGTCATCCGGATCGTCAGGCGGGAATTCAGTTTTTCAATTTCCTCTTCAGTGTAGGCACGTCCCCTTCTCTGATGATCGTGATAGTGCAGGAGCCGCTCGTGGTTGCCGCCCGCCTTTGCGATCGCATAGTGGAAATCTTTGAAGTTGGCCTCGTCGGCCAGGACGACACAGTAGGAGGGGTCGGACTCTGACGTGCGCCAGGCGATCTCGTCCACCAGGGCGTCATAGCCGATCTTGCCCAGGGCTAGAAAAGAACGTGATTTGGATTCGTCTCTCATCAGGACGTGGCAGCTCTCCTCTTCAGGCGGACCAGTGGTTCAACATCGTTGGTCGCCGAATCGGAGTCACGTCCTGGTAGCCGGCCGCGCCTGGTGGCGGCCGAGGGTAGCTCCTCGCGGAGGCCCTATCTTGCTCGGGCGGTACTCACCCTCTATAGAGCCTTTTTGATTCCAATTTGATTTCTAACGGAATCTGCAGCTTAGGGTCAGTGTTTCGTACATAGATGAAAATCAATGTAACTTATGGGAACTTCAGTCCCCACAAGGCAGCGGGAAGGTGTTTCGCAAATGTTTCGAAACATTTCCTAATGCAATGCACAGAGACACAGGCGGTGGACCTACCAGGGGGTCCACCTGTCCTGTGGAGTGTTTCCTAATTCAGAACCTAGGGTTTGGAAACGGAAACACACGCCGCTGGTGGAACCTGGTGGAACAATTAACCATCCGGTTAATTCCCGGAGCTGGGCTCTGCCTGCCTGATCCGTAATAATTTGAAAACGAATTGCGAAACACCGAGCCCGACCCTCTGGCTCCGTACCAGGATGTCAATGTTGCAACGAACTAGCCTTCGACCTCATTGGGTACAAAACTGGGTGCAAGGCGAGCTTAAAAAATCGATTTTCTTAGGTGCAGGGTGCCATTACCTCTGTGCCTAGGGCTTCGGAGCTATTGCCCTGCAGCCGGCTGGCAGCTAGAGTTGCCGCAGGATCAGATGGCCGCCAGGCCTTAGTCCTGATCCGGACCTGCCGAAATGCCGAGCTAGCCAGGAGGCTATGCGGGTCAGCAGTCGGAGGCGTGCCCTTGCGGGCCTCTCTTCAGTAGTTCGAGGAGAGCTGCCTGCGTCCTGAATGGCTTGGTCGCCGAATCCAGGCGTTCGTCTGCTTCTCCTCAAGACTTCAAACCGAGGTGAAGCAAATGAGCTCCCTCCAGTTCAGTATGGTCACCGTACATCGTTGGCCTGATGGGCGACTCGACATGACGGCTCATAGCAGTTCAAAGCCTAGTGATCGTCGCGCGATCTATCAAGACAGCGGTTTCCGGTGGAAGTTCAAGCTGCTTCGCAGTGACCTGACGCAGACCGCATGGCAGGAACTGAGTAACTTGGTGGAGACGACCAAGCCGCCATATCCCAGTACCAGTTGGCTTCTCTGCTACGACGATGGACATTTTTCGGAGTGCCCCTTCTGAGGCCTCGCCATGTCCACTGCCAACAGCCTCACTGTGGCGACGGGGGCAATTGCTGATAAGATCGCTCCCGCGATTCCAGACCAGAGACGGAGGATTTGCATGTCTCGCAGGTCTGGTCAGACAGGCCACATTGAAAAGAAGGGAAACGCCTACCACGCCCGGTTCTGGTTGGACGTTCCTGGGGAGGCCAAACGCGTCAACAAGAGCGTGAGGATTTGCCCGGTGAACGGACCGGGTTCGCTAAACCGCTTCGAGCTGAAGCGCCGCGTGAAGGAGATCATCGCGGAGTTCGGCGCGAACTCAACAGCAGTAATAAAGGAGGCCGAGGCCGTCAACCTCGGCACCACCTTTAAGAAACGTGCAGAAGATTGGCTAGACCAGGCACGCAACAGGTTGCGGAATCCAATCAAGCCGCGAACTGCAGACGCCTGGGACGGCTACCTCAAGTACATCAACGCGCAGCTCGGCGAGATGCCGCTCTGCGAGGTGAACAACAAATCAGTGAAGGAGTTCATCGTGAAGATGGCGGCGGAACAGAAGAACGGGAAACCGAGATTCGCTGCCAAGTCCATCAACAACTACGTGCAGGTGGTCAAGATGGTGGTTGCTTCAGCGGTGAACGATGACGGCGAGGAGCTGTATCCGGTGAAGTGGAAGAACGACTTCATGGACCTGCCTCAGGTGAGGGAGCAACGCACGCCATGCTTCTCGGCAGCGGAGGTCGAGTCGATCATCTCCAATGCTGGCCGGTACGCGATGCTCTACGCGCTGCTGGCCGGCTCGGGGCTTCGGATCGAGGAGGCCCTCGCCCTGCAGGTCGAAGACGTGCGGGATACTGTGGTCCGGGTTCGCCACAGTCTGTGGCGAGGCAAGCTCTACTCGCCGAAGACGGAAGCGGGCAAGCGGGAGATCGATCTGCACTCCTCGCTTGCTGAACGACTGCAGGAGCACCTGGACAAGCGGAAATCCGGATTCGTCTTCCAGACTTCTGCTGGCACTCCGTTCGGAAGATCGAACGTACTGCGGCGGAGCCTGCACGTGATCCTGAAGGGGATGGGAAAACCGAAGTGCGGTTTCCATGCCTTCAGGCGCTACCGCATCACACACCTGCGCAAGCTGCGGGTGCCGGAGGACCTCATCCAGTTCTGGGTTGGGCACGCTCCGGAGTCCGTCACCGATGGTTATTCGCGATTGAAAGAGGATACCGAGTTCCGGCGCTTCACCGCCGAACAGGCAGGGCTTGGGTACAAACTTCCTGAGTTTGATGTTCCCTTTGCACCCAAGAATCTGTGTGCTGAAGTTGCTCTAACTGCTTGAAAAGAATGGTCGGGGAGAGAGGATTTGAACCTCCGACCCCCTGGTCCCGAACCAGATTCTAGCAGTTGTGGAACGATACTGAATATTGTAGAGGAGAACTGATTGTGTTGGAATGAGTTGCGGCTCGAACCAGCTCAGTGATTGAACGTCATTGAACTTTGATGCACCGACCGACGCAAAAACGTCTACATCTCTGGCAGAGTGTCGAGGAACAAGAACTGCGGGACTTCAGGGAATGTCATAAAGAGTTCAAGAAAGCTCGCAGCTGTTCTTTTTGGACAGGCGGTAGGGCCTCATAGCGCTCTCGAACTTTTCTTGCTTCGCCTCCATGGCGCATTATCGCCTGGTGGTACGTGACAGATTTTCCATCGTGCATCATCCAGGAACGAAAACGTACCCCCCACAATGGAGGCGTTCGGAATTTGTTTGCGGTCGATTGATCCAAATATTGCTGGGTTGCGGCTTGTGGGATTCCGTCACCTGTACCCACATCGTGTAAAAGAAAGTCGCTGAAAGGGTGAATCACTATGCCACCGAGGTAATCGGGAATTCGATACGTTCCGCCGTTTATGACGGTTCCAGCCGGTAGGGTCCGGTAGGTCGATACGTGGCAGAGTGCGCACCCAATTTGCGCGAACAGTTCTTCGCCCTGGAACGCATCAGGACCGGCTGCGAGATGGCGATCTCGCTCGGGAGGCGTCGTGTGGCGGATCTCGTCCAGCAGACTCTCCAGTTGCGTTTTTCCGGTCTTTGGATCTGGGTTATCAAAAGGAGTCGCACTCGATCGATGATTGGGATATTCATCCCAATACAATCGGTTTCGAATGCCAAGCTCGTTGCGTAAAGAATCGGCACAAGAGGACATCAAACTTGCATGTTGCGCTTTCCAGCCGAAGCGTCCTACCTGCAATTCAGTTTCTGCCTCTAGGACCGGCACCGTTGTCGCAATTCCCCGAATCTCACTACTGAGGGCGCGTTGCCGAGCTGCGTTATTAAGAATGTCTCGGCTATCAATCGCTTCAACAAGTCCATCCCCGAGAAGGTTGAGAGTCACACGCTCTCCGAAAATTGAATCAGTCCCTTGATCAGACCCACTCGCACTCTCCGAATGACGAATGCCTCCTTCTTCGCCTGGAACGAACTTCCCGTCGGTCAAGGTGCCAACCCGTGCAACGATAATTGGACCGCTTCCAAATCTCGTAGGGGCGAAATGGCACTCGTCGCAGCGGGCGGCGTTACGCGCGTACGACACCTGAGAAAATGATAGAGGGGCGATTAAAGAGGCAAGTAAGAAGACAGGTCTGATTTGAGGCATCTTACGAAACATCTCGCACTTTGATCGTTTCTGGTCAGTCTTGGTGGTCGGAACAGAAAGCCCCAGCTGTACTAAAGTGGTTTGCCCGTGACTGAATATCTTACACCCATTTTCTCAAGTGACTCGACGAATTTACTGTACTACAGACCGACCGAGTACTGATCCATCATTTAAGTCGATCACAACGCGCAACTTCTTTTGACTTGCGGCATCCCATGCGAGGAGACTCAGGCGGCTATCCGCTATCTCTGTGATTGTAATCCCGTCCGAAGACAAGTTCGCCGCTTCCCATTTAATACCGGCATCACCATATGCAACGAGTTTCGTAAAGTCGGAAAGAACAAGCAATCGATTCGTTACGATTGCTCGCGCGTCACATGTGGGAATCGACCGGACAGCCCTCCACTCTAATGGATTATCTACTCGGACGATATACCCCGCACCCGAGGAAATCACACATACCTCTTGAGGGTTGGGACAGCTCATGACTTTGTTCAAAGAACTCTGCCGGGGATGACCGTACGCAAAACTGCCAATCCAAGGCTCGCCGTTTCTTGGTATTACCTTTAGCTCCACTCCGTCCTTCCCACCCTTTTGCGAAGCCCCTGGGTAATACACCTTTTTAGGGTATTCGACGAAATTTAATCGTTCTGGAATTTGCTCGATTTCGTAGTCGTGTTCGAACTGCAGAGAAATATCCACCTGTCGCGACCCTCGTTTGACCCTAGTCCGGCTTGAAAAAGCTGTGGGTTATTATGAACACATTGTCCACCCAGTCACCGCCAACCTGATAGACACCCGGCGTTCCATTTATGGAACCTGACATTTCGTATCGAACATATGTATCGGTCAGAACACCGATGTCGCCGTTTTCTACGACATACTGATTAAATGCGCTTGGAAAGTTGTGATACGGATCACCGGCAGTCTCAGCCATTCTGTCGAGAACTCTTTGGCTGTATTGCACTGCTACATTAGTCGCAGCGACCACACTGGTCGTAGCAGCACCTGTTCCTGCCCACCCGGCTGCGGCAGCGCCGCCCCATCCGCCAAAACATCCGGCGAGTGCGTAAGCGGCATTACCTAGCAGTATCCGTCGCGCTCCCGCCCAACCGCTATAGTAAACCGCCTTTCTACCAAACAGTGAATTGTAAATAACGGTCGCGTTGTACGCCGCGCTGGCACCCGCCGCACCCGCTACGCAATATGGATTGAACTGGCCGCTCGGATCGCCGGACGCGATCGGACTGTTGGAAACATAACCATAGAGGTTCGTACTCCCGCCGAAGAAGCCGACGGGGTCTTCACTGATGAACCGCTGGAAGGAGGGGTTGTAGTACCTGGCCCGGTAGTAGTAAAGCCCAAAGCCCTCATTCTCGCGGCCTGTGTATTCAAATTTGTTGCCGTTGCCGGCGCCAGAAACGGACGTGTTGCCAAATGGCTCATAGCTATACGAAGTTTGAATGTTTCCACTGGAATCGGTCAGCGCAATTGCGCTGCCCGTGGCATCTTTCAGAGGAGCGAAAGCACCTGAAGAGTCGCTACGACTAAATACTTCGTCGATGCCTCCGCCCAGTAGGCTCGCTGTGGCTGTGGAACCTGACAACTCCTGGACGGCGTCGACTCCGTCGTACAGAAACGAGGTTCCCGCAGCGTTCGTCATCCTGCGGCCAAAGCTATCCGTGAGCACGTTCAGTCCGTTCAGAACCAACAACTGATTCCGCGCGTTCCACGTAAACGTATTGGAGCCATCCGACAGCATGTTCCCATTGGCATCATAGGTAAGCACGACACCGTTCCAGTTGATCAGCTCGTTGGCGGAGTCGTAAGTGGCCGAGCTTACCAAAGACGGCAGATTTGTGCGGGCAAAGCTTCCTCCTACCTGAGTTCGCCGACCAGCAAGATCGTAGCCATATGTGAGATTTCCCAGTGAGTTCGCCCCTAGCTGATAGGTCATTCCTGTGAGCTCCGAGGCCTGGTCGTACGTATAGTTGGTCGCGACGCCATTCGGCAGAGTTAAACTCGCTCGACGATTCGCATTGTCATATCCGAATGTCACTATAGCCGTTCCCTGAGCGATCTTCGTCAGTCGATTCGCATTATCGAACGTATATGTAACCGGAGTCTGGCCAGCAGTGGTCATTGTCGAGCGTCGATTGGCCGCATCGTACGTGTAGCTGATCGAGCCTTGCGGGGTGGTCTCCGAAGTCAGACGATCCAGCAGATCGTATCCACGGGTGACATTGCCAACAACAGAGTCTGCTGCTTGGGTCAGACGATTGCCCGCATCGTATGTGTACGAGACAGTGCTCTCATAATTTCCACCGTTCAACCCAAACCCAGCGAAAGTCTGGCGATCTAAGCCGTCGTAGGAGAAGCTAGTTATTTTTCCACGAC
>Ga0335076_10004060_pt1 | contig 14768 bp, 12 predicted proteins | sample Lox_Sample_25_FD_206717 | JGI IMG/M metagenome (GOLD analysis project Ga0335076, IMG submission 206717) | Soil microbial communities from Loxahatchee National Wildlife Refuge, Florida, United States - Lox_Sample_2.5 | ecosystem: Environmental > Terrestrial > Soil > Wetlands | place: USA... | reverse complement strand
GGCTTGTTTGGCCAAGAATGAATAATTTTAAACGTGCGGGCATCTATCACATCCATCTCAGCTTTCTCGGCATTATTCACATAAATATTTCCTTTACCATCACTGACAGCCGTTTCAGGCCAGCCTGTTAGCTGTATTGTCGCAACTACTGTATCTGCTAACGGGTCTATCACTGTCATGTTTTTACTCATTCCGTTACAGCTGATAATTTTTTTTGAAAAATCATCATAAAAAATACCGTCAGAAAACTTCCCTGTGGGCACATAGCCAAGCGTTTTATTGGTCTTGAGATCAAACACCAATACTTTATTCAACGTTCCATTGCTAATATATCCTTTACCCAGGGCATGCACGAGAGCAATGCCATGAACATCTTTTTCGGTTTTTACAACTCCGAGTGAATCACCCGTATTTTTATCCAGTATATTAACCTGTGAACCGTGGGAAACATATAATTTCTCTGAAGCAGAATCCACAGTCAAATAATCATAACCGCCAGCACTTTGAATCCGGAACGTGGCGCTAATATGATAAGACGTTTTATTTTGAGCAAAGGCAGATACTATTGCGGAAAATAAAATTGCAGCGAGAAAAAAATATTTTTTCATTGGCAATGATTTTTGTTTGCTGAAAACAAGAGAGACTATTGTCATGCAATATTAAAGGCAAGTTCAGTCATTTTTGAAAAATTGGCGATAAAAAGGCGGAATCCAGATACGAAAGCTGTTTTACTCACCCTATTCCTGGTAATCTTCATCAGCAGTCCATTGGGAAGAAAGAAATCGCCGGTAGGAAAAACTAAAATTTCTTTAGAATATTTTCTATCTACATTAGAAATAAAAACCCGTTATCAAATTCAAGAATGATTTTATCCAATAAATTTTAACAAAGATTGACTATGGCCAAACAATTATTTCTATTATTATTGATGACAGCATCCCTGGCTGCATCTGCTGAAGAAATTTATGTCAATCCCAAAACAGGCAATGATATAAACAGCGGCATTAAACTTCAACCTTTGAAAACAATCGCGGAAGCGGCGAAACGGATAAATTCCAATACCAAAAAAGAAGCCGCAACCATTATTCTTTCAGAGGGTGTTTATCCTTTAACAGAAACCGTTCTCTTCAACAACAATAAATTTTCTGTTGAAAATCGTTTGACGATAAGAGCAGAAGTTTTACCTGACGATGCGAACTGGAATCCGCAACGCATGCCCATCATTACAACGATAATTGCGGGAATTCCTACACCGGGTGATGGCGAAGAATCCAGGGGATTGGAAATTGAAGCAAGTCATGTAACTATTGAAGGGCTTCGTTTTACCGGAAGCCCGGTTTATTATTATATTGATGACAGACAAAGCAGGCGTTATTATCCCATTTGGCGCGATGGCAAAAATTTAGACGATCTTGTCGTAACACAATGCCTGTTTGCAGGTAATGTTGATCTCATGCCGATACGTGTGGCAGTAATTGCCAACGGCCATGGATTGGTGCTTGATCATTGCGTGTTTTTCAATTGTCAAAACCCTGTTGTATTTTGGGAGGCTGAAGGAGGAACAAGTCATCATAATGCGATGCGTTATTGTTTAGTGTTTGAAAGTAATTACAGTGGGGTCTGGACAACAACAAATACTGCTGACGATTTTGAATTTCATCACAACATTATCGCTAATAGCAGAACCGGGTGGATAAGAGATAATAACAGCACCCATAATTACCGGATACACGATTGTATTTATGCCAACAATCTTAAATTCACCGGAAACGGGGGCGACGAGGCAATCGATAATAATTTTTTGAAAATGGATAATGTGCAATTAACCGGAAAAATAGATATTGAAAAAGACCAGAGCAGAAATAATTATTTACAATTGAAAGAAGGTTCATTCGGTTCGGAATTAAAAGCCGGGCTGTTTAAGAAGTAGTTAACCTGTTATACTGAATTTGTTTTCCCCTTCTTGAAAGCTGCATCAAGTGAAACCGGGCCGGGCCCGGCATATAATAGGAAAAGGCAGGTGAGGATTTGTGCATAATCAGATCGGATTTCATGTAATACTGCCCAAATGCCAACCTTAGGAGGTGATGCAGGTAATGCCAGAGGACTTGTCCCGAGATATAAAGAAATCTTGGTGGTCAGCATCGCAAGGCGCTGGCCGGTTTGAAAAGAATTTTTTTTGATGAACTAATCTATGTTGAGGCCATGATGAACTATATCATCCTGCATACTGAAACCAGGAAATTGATTGTATACCTCACTATTAAAAATATTCTGGAACAATTACCCCCGGATATGTTTCTGAAAGTTCATAAGTCAACAATCATCAATATTAAAAAAGTGAAAAGCATTGAAGGAACCTCAATAAATTTAGGAAAAGCAAATGTTGTAATCAGCCAGAACCTCCAGGACGGTGCAATAAAGGCCATAGTGAAAAACCGGTTATTCAAACGGTGATAAGACCTCACTCCGGCAAAACTGTCGAGGATAGAAAATCATGCCACATTACCCCGGTGATTCCGAAAGTGTATTTTTTGTTTTTAATGACAGTCGCAAAGTGACAATGCAAGTTCGAAGAATTCATTAAGAATTAACGAAAATTAGTCATCAGGAAAAAGAAGCGGGTTTTATCCCATCAGGTGCAGGTACCCTGCGAGTATCCGCGAATTGTATTGCAAACCACTTTTCGCTGAGAGACAACTCGTGCAGGATGTCTTGATTCGGAAAACTCGCTTGTCTGCCCCAAACAATGGAGAAAGATTTTTTAGTCAATACCCGTATCGGGTCCCCCGTTTTTTAGTAATTACTGCCGATAATCGTTCTTTCATTCCTGTTTTATTGCAAAAAGTCTATAGGCAAATCACCCTTCTGAGCTTATTTCCGAAAATCAACTAATTCGCCAAGGGCGACTGCAGATCCCCGTTTCCATTCGGCTGGCTGCCAATATAGTTTTGAGTAACGCATTCCTAAAGCGTTTATTTATGACACCAAATACATTTTATTTTATTCCGGTAGCCGCATTTTTCTTTTTACTGGAACTCCTTTATTCATATATCGAGGACAAACATTTATACGCAAAACGCGACACGCTCAATAATATCGCCATCGGGATTGGCACTTTCATTACGCAGGCCCTCACCAAAATTCTTGTTTTCTATGCCTTTCAATTTGCATTCCGGTTTCATATGATCGCCATTGGCGAAACCTATTGGGCATGGGCATTGGTTTTTTTAGCCTGTGAATTTACTTTTTACTGGTTCCATCGTGCTTCGCATGAAATCAACTGGTTTTGGGCATCGCATATCGTGCATCATTCCTCTGAAGAATACAATCTCAGCGTTGCGATTCGCTTACCTTGGTTTCCCCAACTGACCGGTAAATTTTTATTCTGGATCTGGATGCCATTGTTAGGCTTTCATCCCATCATGATTATGCTCATAATGCAAATACAGGATTTTTATCAGGGTTTTTTGCATACCAAAACAGTGAATAAATTACCCCGCCTGTTTGAATATATTTTCAATACCCCCTCTCATCATCGTGTACATCACAGCAGCAATTTTGAATACCTGGATAAGAATCATGGTGCTGTTCTTATAGTTTTCGACAGACTGTTTGGAACATTCGCAGAAGAAATGATTACTCCCGTTTATGGAGTCACTTCATCATCACACGCAAACAATATAGGAAGCATCATGTTTCATGAATGGGCCGATCTTTTTAAGAAAGCTTCCAAAGCAGGGTCTCTGAAAAATGCAATCAACTATTTTATTAAAGCCCCGGGCTGGAGCCATGACGGAAGTTCAAAAACTGTTAGGCAGATAAGAAAGCTGAACCCCGTTCACGAAGAAATCAGGCCAGAAAAAAAACAATCCCGTTTATTAACTTTTCAATCCCAAAAAATGATTCCTGCAGTAAAAACATTTTTCATTATTCTGATGGCATTGGTTTGTCAATTAACTGTAAAAAGCCAGCAGAGCTGGAACTTGAAAAAAGACAAAAACGGGATAAAAATATTTACCAGAAAAACCGACAGTTCCACCATTGACGAACTAAAAGTAGAATGTACAATAGAAGGAACCCTGTCGCAGCTTGCCGCAGTGATATTGGACATGAACAGCCATACCGACTGGGTATATAAATCATCGAAATGCTACCTGCTCAAACAAAATTCACCCACTGATCTTTTATTCTATAACGAAACCGAATGCCCCTGGCCCCTGAATAACCGGGACCTCGTGGCCCACCTGACACTGACACAGGATCCGACAAATAAAACAATGATTATTGAAGCTCGTGACGTCGACGGATATTTGCCCGTCCAAAAAGATATTGTCCGCACTAAACATTCGTATGTAAGATGGAAGGTCATTCCGATTGATGATAAAAACCTGCAGATTGAATATACCATCCAGGTGGATCCTGCCGGTTCAATTCCCTCCTGGATATTGAACCTCTTTGCCAGCAAGGGGCCGTATGAAACATTTATGAAATTGAAAGAAATAGTAAAGCGGCCGCAATACCAGAAGAATAAGGTGCCGTTCATATTAGACTAGCAGATATTTTTTTTGCCTGAAAGCCTCGCCCGAGTATAGGAAAATTTTTTTTTGTAATTATTTTCCATTTCCTTTGCAGGAAAATATTTTTAATAAAATATTTTCCATCTATCAATGAAGGATAAAATTATTTGGATATCATTGCAGCAATTCCTCCGGCACGGCATTCGCAAGACAACTGTGCAGAAACTGATTATTCAGCTGGGTATTTCAACCAAAACCTTTTATAAATACTTCAATGATAAGGAAGATGTGCTCCGGCACTGTCTCACCAGGCATTATGCCGGGCTGTCTGACCAGTTGGTTTCCCTTCAAAACGAGACTAACGATCCGCTTGTTGCCCTGGTCAAACTATGGCATCAGGCCATTGAGTTGGATTTTGGTGTAAACCATATCTTTTATCATGACCTGAACCATTATTATCCTGAACTACAGGATTCTGTTTTGCAGAAATTCTCGAAAAAGACGATGAGTTTTCTCAACCACCTCACGGCTAACTGTATCCGCAAAGGGTACCTGAGAAAAGAAATTGTTCCCGTCCTTATCCCGGAAGTCATCAGCATCCTGTATTCATCCATTACAAGAACCGGCCGGTTTAAGCAATTCGGTTTGTCGACCCGTACCCTGATGCAAAATACCATCGTTGCCTATATCAGAGGAATATGCACGGAAAAAGGTCTGAAAGTATTGAATAAAAATAAAATTGTTTACCGATCAACAATAAAATAACATGCTTACAAAAAGAATACTGTACATTATATGCCTCTTGTCAGGCATCATTCTCAGGGCCCAAAATCGGGAAGAGCTTAACCTCCTCCCCGCTCCCCAAAGCGTAGTTATTCAGGACGGGCTTTTTCATCTTACTGAAAATTTTTCCGTTGGTATTCATACCTCGTCACCTGATCCAATTTTAGTGCAGTACGTGAACAGGATCTATCAGTCTCTCAACAGAAGATCCGGTTCATACTTTAAGCAGCAGCGCATAAGTGCAAAGGACAATAGTGATACTGCTACATTACAGATTACCGTAATCAAAACCCAATTACCGGTTATCGGAGCGGATGAATCTTATTCACTTAGCGTAACGGCAAATCGAGTCAACTTAAATACGGCAACAACCTCCGGTGCCCTGCGCGGCCTGGAAACCCTCTTGCAATTGCTCGTCCAAAAAAATGATGGGTTTTATTTCCCTGCCGTGATCATCCATGATGAACCTCGTTTTGCCTGGCGTGGATTGATGATCGATGTATCCAGGCATTTCATTCCGGTTGACCTGCTGGAAAGAAATATCGATGCGATGGCTGCCGTAAAAATGAACGTGCTTCATCTGCATCTTTCCGACAATGAAGGCTTCCGGGTTGAATCGAAAGTATTTCCTCAATTGCAAAACAAGGGGTCTAACGGTGAGTATTATACGCAGGCCCAGATCAGGGAATTAATTGCTTATGCTGAATCCAGGGGAATTATCGTTGTGCCCGAATTCGACATGCCTGGGCATTCGAAAAGCTGGTTTGCCGGATATCCTGAACTCGCCAGCGCTTCCGGACCTTATGAGCCAGGGCCTCCCGTGAATTTTCACAGTGTCCAGCAAATGAGTTTGGGTTCTATTATGCAATTGGTGAATACTGCCCCCTTCCCTGCCATGGATCCGACAAAAGAATCTACCTATGCATTTTTAGATAAGTTCATTGCTGAAATGTCGGTTCTTTTTCCTTCACCGTATATCCATATCGGCGCTGACGAAAATAACGGGGTTGTCTGGAAAAATAATCCTGCCATTGTTGACTTCATGAAAAAACACAACATTCCCAGTACCCACTCATTACAGGCTTATTTCGTCAGCCGTGTTAAAAAAATCCTGGATAAATACCATAAGCAAATGATCGGGTGGGAAGAGCTTTTCTCAAAAGAAATTTCAAAGGATGTAACAGTCCAGGTGTGGCAGAACGGCGCATACACAAAGCAGGCGCTGGATAACGGCAATCCCGTACTTATCTCGAAAGGTTTTTATCTTGATTTATTCATGCCCGCATATATTCATTATAATAATCCGGATATCCCCGCTCAATTACCCGATTCTCTTCAAACGCGTTTGAAAGGAGGTGAAGCTGCACAATGGACCGAGATGGCAGATCGCAACAATATCGAAACACGGATCTGGCCAAGAGCTGCGGCCGTTGCAGAACGGTTATGGTCACCTGCTACAGTAAAAGGAGAAGATGATCTGTATCGAAGACTATTCAAACTCAGTGAACAGCTCGATGATATCGGATTGCAGCATATTGCCAATTATGAAAGATCGCTTCGTCGAATCGCGCCCGATGATTATACTTCTTTCAAAACCCTGACCGATGTATTGACCCCTATAAAAGGATACAAAAAATTGTTTGCAGCATTGATGAAGCCCGAGACCATGAGTTTTCAGACATCTCCGTTAATCCAGGTCTCGGATATTGTGCCCGTCGATTCCAAAATGAAATGGGCATTTCGATGGGCGGTTGCATCCTACCTGAAAAACAAGGATAGTATTTCCGGGAATATCATCAGGAATTATCTGATGTCATGGAAAAATAATCATGAAGAACTAAGTGGTTTATTTGCAAAATCATCGATCGCAAGAAATGTAGAGGTTCATTCAAACAATTTATCAGCGATCGCCACTATTGGCCTGGATGCGCTAAACAAAATAAAAGAGGGAAAAACCTATGACTCTGACCATCTTACTAAAACGATGGACATTTTAAAAACAGCGGGTGGTACCGAGGGTGAAACAGAACTTTGTATCCTTCCGGAAATAGAATCGCTTGTTAAGCAGAAAATAAGTCCACTGCCTGAAACATATCCTGTTTTTTAAATAGCTGGTTGCAGAAAAAGAATCCCGAGCATAAAAATGCCGTGGGATTCTTTTCTACTTCTTAACAATAAAGGTTCTCCTGTCATATCTGACAAGGTTTTGGCATAAGTTCTTTGCAAGTCTTTCTGCTCGTTAATATTAAGCCAATTATTAGTATTCCATCGACAGAAAGTTGACAAAAATAAATTTTAGTGCTAGTTTTTATTCCCGAAACCTGATCGATGCTTATAAGAAAAAATAACTACGGTCTTTTATTTTTTCTAACATTTTCTTCATCCCTGTTCGCCCAACAACAAATGACCGGCAAAGTCAGGAAAAAGGGAAGCGAAGAAATTCTTATCGGGGTTACCGTAACAAATCTAAACCTGAATGCATATAATACTTCCGATCTCGGAGGCAATTATAAAATTGAAGCCAGGCCGGGCGACTCGCTGGTTTTTTCATCTGCAGGTTATCTGCCCGATACTATTTTTGTGAATCTTTCATCAATAACAAACAATTATATTGTTTTCCTCTCTCCCAAAATCCTTGCTTTGCCCTTCATACAGGTAAATGAAGCGTCGTCCTATCAAATGGATTCTATAGAAAGAAGAAATGAATATGCTTTCATTCTTAATAAAAAGCATCCAGTAAAACTCTGGAATGAAAAAAGAGCCGGAGATCAGCCCGGATTCAATTTCAGCCCGATTGGTTATTTTTCAACAAACGAGAAACAAAAAAGAAAATTGAAAAGGAGATTACTACAGGAAGAAAAAGATTACTACATCGATTACCGGTTTTCTCCAACACGTGTTTCGCAGCTTACCGGACTAAAAGGAGATTCTTTGCGAATATTTATGCAGCGATACAGGCCTGGCTACAAATTTTGCCGGAAAGCCAACAATGAGGATTTATTATTTTACATTAATGATAAATTAAAATTGTTCAAACACCGGCAAGCCACCCAACAATTATTGCATGACCCTATCGATTATAAGTTGTATCACTGAAATGCAAACTCAACTGTTTTGGAAGATTGCCCGACTGCACAGGAGTCTAAATACCAGGAATAACCGACATTTTCAATATTGTATTGAAAACCGACAACCCATGCCGACCCGTCATCGGGAATTTTCTTTTCGATGATTAATTTATTTCCCGGAGCCGGGATGTCTTTTATTTTAATTGTTGATAAACTGGAGTCAAACAGAGTTGTCAGGTGATTCTTTATCAACAGGGAAAATGTAATATTATGCTCATCAGCCGAAAAATCCTTTTCAGTATATAAAATAAAAGTAATTGTTCTGGAAGACAGAGGAGTTGTTTGTGCATTATCCTTTTTACATGAGGACTCGCATAAAATTATCAACGAAAACAGGATTGGGCTTAGATATTTTTTCATTGGAGTAATTTATTAACCCTGACGCAAGTAGTCAATCGGGCGTTCCTTCCACTGCTTTAAATGTTTGTTAATTCACCCGATTGAACACTTGCGTCACCTCTCGAAGTATACCTCGGTATTACTTCGAAGAATATATGTTTTTATTCCCTGCTTATCTTCCGGATACGATTATTATTCGTATCTGCCACATAAATATTCCCATCTGCATCAATTCCCAATCCGTCAGGGGTGTTAAACAGGGCTGTGGCTCCATTTCCATCAGCATAACCCTCCATGCTTCCCGCAATGGTGCTGACATTTCCTTCCGGAGAAATTTTCCTGATCCTGTTAATATCGATCACAAATAAATTGCCATTATTGTCGATAACCAGGTCGGCAGGAAAGTTAAACCTTGCAACACTCCTGTCTCCATCGGTAGTTCCAAATCCGCTGCTTCCTTCAATAGTCGAAACCTGTCCACCGGGAGTAATTTCCCGGATACGATAGTTAGAAGCATCTGAAACAAATAAATTTCCCTGCTTATCGATAGTTATCCCATCGGGGAAATTAAATTGAGCCTGCCCGCCAACGCCATCCTTAAAACCCGGTTCGCCACTGCCGGCAATAGTACTAACGTCGCCGGACACACTAATTTTCCGGATCCGGTTATTCTGTGCATCGGCTATGTAGAGATTGCCTTCCCGGTCGGCAACAACTCTTTTTTCTCCTCCAAACTGGGCAATGGCCGCGTTGCCATCCTTAAACCCCTCTTCATCCGTTCCCGCATAGGTTGATACCTCTGCTGCAGAACTTAATTTCCGGATATGTGCATCTCTTATATCTGAAGCATAAATATTTCCATTTTCATCCAGCCCCATGCTGAAAGGATATTCGAATTCGGCTGACTGACCGATTCCGTTTACAATCCCAAAGTTACTGCCCGCGAATGTGGATGTCTCGCCGCCGGAAATCTTCCTGACCCGGCTATTACCTGCATCTGCAACATAAATAGTTCCGTCAGTGGTGACTATAATATCCTCGGGAAAGTGAAACGCTGATAATAAGGTAGCCCCATCAGCAAATGAAGGTGAACCACTACCTGCGATTGTGGTGACCACCCATTTTTCCCGGGTAGGCAAATAATTTTGTGATGAATATTTTTTGCAACTGACAGCCGTCAAGAATATCGTTGAACTGATCAGAATAAAGTAAGCCTTTGTGTGTTTCATGTCAAAGGAAATATTACCGGTTTATAAATCCGAAAATTAGAAATCAGGCAATTGGACTTGAACAGCAGTTACCCATAGCCGGAATTGAGTTGATGAATTGCTGGTTTGCCAATATTAACGGAGGATGGGATCGGACAGTAAAAAATGCTTATTTGCTTTTTACGGAGAAATAGTGACGAAAAAATATTAGGAATAAAAATAAATAGCGACATCATGGAAATATTTCCTCGCAAAGCAAAGTGAACCATGATAAGATCGTCAAACTTGTCAGGAAATCAATCAATGCTGTGCATCATCTAAAAGTGAGGGTCGCTCAGTTATATCATGATATTTTATGACGTCTTTTGCAAAATAATGCATGACCATGCTTTTTCGTGTAAGTTTCCTGTCGATAATCGGAGCGCCACCATGAAGTAAATTAGCATGCCAGATGAATAAGTCTCCCTTCTTCGCATATAGCTCAACTTTAGGGAGCTGATATTGCTGAATCAAGCGATCAATCTCGTTTTCATAATCAGGATATTTTTTCTTACCCAAATGCAAAGCCGTTTTGGCTTTATTGAAATCAGCATTTAAAAAATAAGGAAGCTTATGGCTGGCGGGATAATAACATAAAGGGCCGTTATCTTTTGTTGCATCTTCCAGTGCAAGCCATCCGGCAATCAGGAATCCCAGGGGATAAGTAGTCATGTGTATGCTGTCCGAATGAGGTCTTTGTTCACTGCCTGTAATAAAATTAATGGTCTGAAAAAGCACCACTTCTCTGCCCAGTATGAAATTCATGATATCGAGCAATTCTTTTCTTTCTGCCACACTTCGAATCAGGTTTGATTTTTTAAAAACAAACATCAGCTTGTTGTTATTGATAAACCTGATGCTTTTGTTTTTAATCAACCGGTCAATTTCGTCATTAATATCATCACAGATTGTTTCATTAAAAAAACCTTTCAGCAACAGATAGCCCTTATCGCTCCAGCCTAAAATTTCGGATTGCACCGAGGGTTCAAAAGATTTGAATGATTCTTTCGTTGCTGCCAGCTCTCTGGAATTCCCGATATCCAGCCAGGCTTTAGATTCCCTGTCTGCAAAATCCCTGCTCGAAATAGATGCGATCAGGGATTTCTTTACCCTATAATTGTCATAAGCGGCCCTGTTATGAAGAAGACCTTTGTAGTGAAGAATATTATATAGCCAGTGAACGGGTTTGAAATCTTTTAAAGCCATGAATAGTTTTTGCCGGACGCTCCGGAGTCTCCTGTTTGTTCTCACAATTTAAGCAAAAATGAATACCGTATAAAGTATGGCAGATGACTCTATCTGTTCGTAGCAGGCCGGATCATTTATCAGTAAAAATATGCTCAATGGGAAAAAGCATTTGCCAAGACAACCTAATTGGGGCAAATCCGTACCCTATCATAGAAGTATTTGCAGGGAAGAAAATATGATTTAGCTTAAAGCCTCAGTTCCTTAGGGAAAATAAAAATATCTTTTAATCCCGTTATATCTTAAACCGCCTTAAAATGAATACCGCTTCTCTCCCCACATCTCCACGATCAAAAGCCAGGCTGGCTGGCATTTTCGAATTATCAGAGGGTTTCACTTCGACCCTTGGACAAATAATAATTCTCGGCAGAGACTTGTCGTTGCCGGAAATATTGCCGCAACAGCTGCAAATATCCTTGCTCATAAATCATTATACTGGGTGGGATTCGCATCTTCTCTTGTCGGAGCCGCCGTCCATCTCATTTGGGCCCTGCTTTTCTATGAATTGTTCAGGCGTGTAAATCGCACGATCTCATTACTGGCTGTCTTTTTTGTCATTGTTTGTTGTGTCATGCAAGCGCTTGCCGGTCTCTTTTATATCGCTCCGTTGCTGGTCCTGGATGATGCAGGTTCTCTCGCTTCATTTTCAACAGAACAATTGCAGTCAATCGTTGCAATTTTTCTCAAATTAAATGAGGCGACTTTTGAAATTGACCTGGTGTTTTTTGGATTGTGGTGTGTGCTGACAGGCTGGCTTATTTACAAGTCGGGCTTCATGCCCAGGCTTATCGGTATTTTATTGATGATTGATGGCCTGGGTTGGTTCCTGTTTATTGCGCCACCGGTTGCACATCAGTTGTTCCCTGTCATTGCCCTGGCTTCAGCGCTTGGAGAAATACCTTTAATGATATACCTGCTTGTTGTTGGATTGAACGTCAAACGATGGAATGAACTTACTCAACTGCAGCGAAATTGATAGCCTGCTCGCTAGTGTGAGTATGCGATTTTTTTGGCACCGGTTGCCGTGGTCAAAAAGAATCAAAAAAACATTGCAAAAGTAATGCTAACGACCAACCGATTATCAACCTGATGATTGGCTACTGCTAAAATGCAGTGAATGCAAATTTCTGTCCCCCCACGGAAGCTTCAAACATCAACCCTTCTATTTGCTGGGTGAATATCATCAGTCCATTCGCATATTTTGCGTTAGCAGAACCACCCTCTTTGGCTGCTACTGCAGAGACCTGGGCAGAGAATTCAATTTTGTTTTCTTTGAAACGATCAAGCGTTTCTTTATCCTGAAAAAATATAACTTCTCTATATGCCTGGCCACCTGCCTGGACTCCAACGGTAAGCTGGCTCATTTTGGCCTTGCCAATGGCTGTGTCTCCCTGGAATATTGCGCCATCTCCTCCGGCCCCTCCGACTATAAAAGCGCCTTTCCCGACTTTGGGGAAAACAGCATATCCATATGCGCCGCTAAAAAGATTTTTCATCAAACTATCGGTATGTATAAAATCCTTAATAGCATCCCTGCTGTCCTCCACCAGTCGTCTGTCTTTTTTATTTGATTGGGCAGATGAGGACATGCTTATAAAAGCCATGGACAAAATCAGTACAGATTTTAGCATTGAAATTTTTTGAAGTTTTTTCATATTTAGCCTGTTTAGAAATGAAATCTGAAAAGATCTTTTGCAAAGAATTGATTCATCAGTCGGAAAAAATAGCAAGCCAATATTCCCTGACCCTGAGAAACTACAATTCCAAAGCAAGATATTTATTTTCTTTTATAGCATGATGCATGACATGGCAGTGACTGAGAATCAAAGAGAAAAAATGCAGCCACTTTCATTAGTGGGGTATATATCCGGGCTTTATAACTGATATCCGAAAATTCTTTCAAATAAATTTCGATGTACGGAAACCTGACAGGGCATTGTCTATATGATAGATGACGGTCAGATACTGAATTGACGACTGTTTTTTCGTAGGTATAAAAATTATTAATTTTAAAATGTCAATTATATGGAAAAGTTTTTATTGATAATCAGGGAAGATTTAAAAATGATGAAGCAATTCAGCGAGAAAGACCGCTATAATGGAATTCGGCAGATGATGCCCTGGGTTGAATCACTGACGGAATCAGGAAACTATATAGGAGGAGAGCCATTACTAATTACCGGGAAGTATGTCAGCAAGGAAACCCTGGTTTCAGATGGGCCATTCATAGAATCAAAAGAAGGCATCAGTGGTTATTTATTTCTCCAGGCAGAAAACCTGGAACAGGCTGCTTCGATCGCACAAGGTTGTCCGCTGGTATTGCAGGATAAAATGGTAATTGAAGTCCGGCCGATTATGACCGTAAACAATGCCCTTATTAATGGATGAAATTCAGCAGGCAGTGGATCAATTATACAAGAGCCATTTTGGAAAACTGGTTTCTTCCACCCTGCATTTCTCCAATGATATCGATCTGGAAACCGCCGAGGATATCGTACAGGATGCCTTTTCTGCTGCATTGGTTTCCTGGAGAAAAGATGGGATGCCAATCAATGGCGCGGGCTGGCTGTTCAGGGTTTGTCAGAACAAGGGGCTAAATAAAATAAAAGAAAACAAAAAATTCAGCAGGCTGCTGACTGATGAAAATATTCATCCTGATGACCCAGCTTTATCAAAACCTCCTTTCGACGATCCGCAGTTGACTTTATTGTTCGCCTGTGCCCATCCGGATCTGTCACCCAAAGTACAGGTTGTCATCACACTTAAATATGTTGTGAATCTTAAGGTGGAATCAATCGCAGGCATTCTGGGTATGACGATTGATGGAATAGATAAATTGCTGGTCAGGGCGAGGCAGAAAATAAAGGATGAAAAAATTTTTTTTCGGGAACAGGGAATTGCAGAACTGGGATCCAAAATACATATCGTTCATAAAATTCTTTATCTTATTTTTAATGAAGGCTATAAATCTTCCTGGGGAAAGGAATTGATAAGAGAAGAATTATGTGAGGAAGCCCTGATTATGACACGTATTCTTACAAAGAGCGTTGTCGCCAATAAGGAAACCTTCGCCCTCTATGCATTGATGCTCTTCAATGCTTCAAGATTCAAAGCCCGGTTCGGATCGGAAGGAGAATTACTCGACCTCGAAGAGCAGGACAGGAATTTATGGAACCACGATCTGATACAATTTGCATTTGCAAATCTGGACTTATCGGAGGGAGATATTATTTCATCTTATCATTATGAAGCATCGATTGCAGGAATCCATAGCTGTGCAAAAAATTTTGCAGCAACGGACTGGAGAACCATTACTTTACTATACAACAAGATGTTAAAAATCAATCCCAATCCTTTCGTTGAACTCAATTATGCCATTGCCTTGTATTATTCAGGCCAAAAAGAGCAATCGTTTCGAATACTGAATCAACTCTTACAGCACCCATTTCTCAGCCAGTATTATTTATTAAACTCTGCCCTGGGAAAACTAAACTGGCTGGGAGGAA
>Ga0335076_10004057_pt1 | contig 14771 bp, 8 predicted proteins | sample Lox_Sample_25_FD_206717 | JGI IMG/M metagenome (GOLD analysis project Ga0335076, IMG submission 206717) | Soil microbial communities from Loxahatchee National Wildlife Refuge, Florida, United States - Lox_Sample_2.5 | ecosystem: Environmental > Terrestrial > Soil > Wetlands | place: USA: Florida... | reverse complement strand
TATTTCAACGCCGACATCTTGGCGAGCGATCCCTCCGAGGTTACTTTCATCGGTCCACCGAATACGCGTGTCAGGTCTACTATTGCACCAAGAGGGGAGCAGTTTTTTGGCAGGGTAGCCAGGCCGCTGTCGTTCTTCCCAAATGAGCCGCAGATCCTCTCCGAGCCTCGGTTTTTTTGGGGCTGGGTTGTTTACCGCGACGTCTTCCCTCACACAAAACCGCACCTGACAGAATTCTGCAAGCAGTTTATGGAGCTTAAATACTTGCCAACCGCAAACGGAGTGCTACAGGTTGACCTTGCCACTGGTGATTGCCCCGGGAGCCGCCACAACTGCACAGATGAGTACTGTGAGGATTACAAAGATATTGTCGAATTTGCAAAATAGCCCCACTGCTCTGGCTGTATCAGACACCAATCCCCCAGCGATATAATGACGCCCCTATGGCCCTGGCTCCCGGCACAAAACTGGGGACGTACGAAATCCAGGCGCCGCTCGGCGCTGGTGGCATGGGCGAGGTGTATCGCGCCACCGACACCAAGCTTGGGCGCGACGTGGCGCTCAAAGTCCTGCCTGCGGACATGGCGCACGATCGCGAGCGGCTAGCCCGCTTTCATCGTGAGGCGCGCGCGGTAGCGGCGCTCAACCATCCCAATGTCGTGACGCTCTATTCGGTCGAGGAGTGCGACGGCGTCCACTTCCTCACCATGGAATTGATTGAGGGCCAGCCACTCGACCGGCTGATCTTAGCCAGCGGACTCTCGATCGAACGCATCACCGAGATTGCCGGCGCTTTAGCCGAAGCGCTGGCCGCAGCACATGAAAAAGGAATTGTGCATCGCGACCTCAAGCCCGCGAACGTGATGCTGACGACGGACGGCCGGGTCAAGGTTCTTGATTTCGGGTTGGCGAAAGATGTTGGCGCCGAAACTTCGAACGATGCGACTCTGACTTCCGCCGGGCACACGCAGGCAGGCGTGGTGATGGGGACGCCGGCCTACATGTCGCCGGAGCAGGTTTCCGGACGCCCGCTCGATCACCGCACCGACATCTTCTCGTTGGGCGTGCTGTTGCATGAGATGTCCACAGGCAAGCGCCCGTTTGACGGATCATCTTCGGCCGAGCTGATTTCGGCCATTCTCCGCGACGATCCGCCATCGGTCACGGATCTGCGCACAGACCTGCCAAGCGACCTGGCCCGCATCGTTCGCCGCTGCCTGGAAAAAGATCCGCGGCACCGCATGCAGACGGCCCGCGATGTCAGCAATGAGTTCCGCGACCTGGCCCGAACCGCATCGCGCCCGATGCCGACTGCAACATCGATGTCGCGAGCCGTTCGCCCGCCAGATTCGGCAGCCACGCGGCGCGAAGAAGGTTTCTGGGTCGCAGTGCTGCCGTTCCGTTACGCCGGCGGCAATGAAGATTTGAAAGCACTCGTCGAAGGATTATCGGAAGAAGTCATCACCGGCCTGTCGCGCTTTTCTTATTTGCGCGTCATCGCACGCGGATCGACTGCGAAATATTCGAGTGAATCCGGCGACGTACGCACAATCGGCAAGGAAGTCGGCGCGCGTTACGTGATGGAAGGCAGCCTGCGCCAGGCCGGCACGAAGCTGCGCCTGGCGATCCAACTCGTCGATGCTGCAACGGGCTCTCACCTGTGGGCGCAAACCTACGAGCGCACATTCACTCCAGAGACAGTCTTTGAACTGCAGGACGACCTTGTCCCGCGTATCGTCTCGACGGTTGCGGATCAATACGGTGTTCTGCCGCGCAGCATGAGCGAACTCCTGCGCGGCAAGGCGGAAGATGCCCTTACTCCCCACGAGGCGGTGCTGCGCGCCTTCAGCTACTTCACCCGGCTTACTTCCGAAGAACATGCGACCATCCGGCGGATTTTGGAAAACGCGGTGCGCGAATCCCCCGACCAGGGCGACTGCTGGGCTATGCTGGCGCTGATGTACCTCGTGGAGTACTCAGACGGATTCAATCTCTTGCCCAACCCGCTTGACCGCGCCCTGGCCGCGGCAGAACGCTCTGTTGACGTTGCGCCCACCCATGCCCTTGGCCACTACGCGGTCGCTTTCGTCTACTTCTTCCGCAAAGAGAAAACTCCCTTCCTCGCGGCCGTGGAGCGGTGCCTTGCCAGCAATCCCATGGATGGGACGCTTATCGGCCTACTGGGCATGCTTCTGCATCATGCCGGTGACGAGGAGCGGGGCTTGCAGATGACGGACAGGGCGATGCAGCTGAATCCCAATTATCCCGGCCTGCTTCGCTTCACCGCCTTCAGCGATGCCTACTGCCACGCCCGGTATGCGGAGGCGCTGGAGGCGGCGGTGCGCATCAATATGCCCGGGTTCTTCTACGCCCATGCCGCGCGGGCTGCGGCGCTAGGCCAGCTCGGTCAGCGCGAGGCCGCGCGCAAGGCGGTGAAGGACGTGATTGCCCTTCGTCCTGACTTTGCCGCCGCAGCGCGCGAAGAGTACGCCAAGTGGTACGACTCCGAACAGGTCGAACACTTCATGGACGGCCTGCGCAAGGCGGGGCTGGAGATTCCGGAAGATTGGAAACCGACCGCCCCTGGTGATCAATCGAGCGACTTGCAGCAGTCCGCAAGCATCACCGACGAGCGGAAGGCCGTCTCTGTCAGTCAAAGCATAGTTTCTTCGCCCGACTCCGGCGAAGCTCGCATCGCCGAAGGCTTCTGGGTTGCGGTGCTGCCCTTCAAGTACGGAGGCAGCAACTCCGATCTGGCCGCGCTGACCGAAGGGTTCACCGACGACATCGTCATCGGGCTGTCGAAGTTTTCCTATCTCAGGGTGATCGCGCGAAGCTCGACCGTGCGTTACGCGCGCGAAGTTGTCGACGTGCGCACGGCGGCGAAGGAACTCGGGGCCCGCTACGTGATGGAAGGGAGTCTTCGCCAGGCTGGCGCCAAGGTGCGGATTGCCGTGCAGTTGATCGATGCCACCACCGGTGCGAGCCTTTGGGCGGAGACCTACGATCGCAGTTTCAGTCCGGAATCGATGCTGGAGTTGCTGGACGATGTTGTGCCCCGCATCGTTTCAACCGTCGCCGACACGCAGGGCATTCTGACGCACAGCATGACCGATGCCCTTCGCAACCGCGATCCGCAAACGCTCACGCCCTATGAAGCCGTGCTGCGGAGTTTCGGCCACTATCAGCGCGTCAACGCGGTTGAGCACCTCGCGGCCCGAACGGCTTTAGAAAACGTGGTGAAGCAGCCTCCCGATCGCGCCGACTGCTGGGCAAACCTCGGGCTGTTGTACCGCGAAGAATATACCCATGGCTTCAATCTGCGGCCCGATCCCCTGGGGCGGGCGCTTGCCGCATCTCGCCGCGCGCTTGACGTAGAGCCGACGAACCACTTCGCGCACGCTGCGCTTGCCTCGACCTTGTTTTTCCAGCGCGACTTTCCGGGTTTTCGTGTCGCGGCGGAACGGGCCATCGCTCTGAATCCGCTGGAGGGATACAGTCTGGGGTATCTGGGGATGCTGATCGCTTATAGCGGCGACTGGGAGCGGGGCTGCGCTCTGGCGGCGCGAGCGATGGAGCTCAATCCGAACCATCCGGGGTGGTACTGGTTTCCGCAGGTAACGAATGCGTATCGGCAGCGCGATTATCCCGCGTCATTGCAGTTGGCGCTGAAAGTGAACTTGCCCGGGTTTTGGCGGACGCAACTCATGCTGGCGGTCGCTTACGCACAACTCCCCGGGCAGCAGGCGTCAGCCGCCAAGGCCGTCCGAGAGTTGCTTAAGATTAAACCTGACTTTGCCCTGGACCCGCGGCAGGAACTCAAGAAGTGGTACGACGACGAACTCACCGACCGCATGATGGAAGATCTGCGCTATGCGGGCTTGAAAGCTGCCGAGGAATAATCTCGGAAGCTCACCCGAATTTTCATTACCCCACGCTGGGCGGCACGTAGAACGCAATAAAGAGCAGGCAGAAGAGCACCGCCTGCGTGAGCTCTGTCCAGCCCAAACGCCGCACCGCGAGTGGACCGGGCTTCTGGATGAAATAGAACCATCCGCGATAGAGAAGCGGCGCAAAGGCCAGAGAGGCAAGTGCCGGAATAAATCCGAAAACACAGGCCAGCGTGACGGCCGCGGTCATAAGTGCCTGTCCCAGGGCAAAGGCCCAGCCGCGCTCCAGTTTCGCGCGAAGGCCTTCGACCCGGGCGGTGTGAATGCGCAGCTGGACGTAATGGATCTGGTCGCCGGCGAAGAGCAGATTGGCGAGCCACAGCGTGATCGCAGCGGCGTCGAATTTTCCAGTCATCACATAGTACGTGGCGGGAGCGGCCGAGGTGAGGCCGACGGTGCCGATGATTTCCGAAATCATGCGCGTGCTGCGCGATTTCTTGAGCAGCCCCTGAATCACGAAAGCAAGCCCCGAGATGACTCCAATGAGCCACAGCTCCGGATTCTTTCCGTTCCACAAAAGCACCGTAATGGCGATGGCGGCAACCGCCGCCAAGCCGGCGGCGACGGAGGCGACGAAGTCCTGTTCGTCATCGTTCTGAGCGCGCATGGCCGAAGTGCCCAGCAAGCTCTCAAGGGGAGTTCTGAGCCAGAACAGCGCCAGAGCCGCAGTCAGCAACAGGAAAGCCGGCAGGACGTGAGTGCTTTGGCGGAGGGCAACGCCGAAGCCCGTGACCATGGGGACGAGCAGCAGCCCCCAGGCCCCATGTTCGCGCGGGAGAATCAGGGCCCGCCGGCGCTGGCGGCGAGCATTCTCGATGGAGGCAGTGTCTTGATCGCTGGGGCGGCTGACCGCGGTTTGCCCTTCGCGAACCGGCATTACGCGTGCCAAGACTTTCGGAGTCATATCGATCGCCGATGCCGATTGCATCGGACGGTTTTGTGTTTGGGGGAAGTTCACTATTGTGCCCATTATCGCCATCCTGCCATCTGAATATGTTGCATGCCCTTTACAGCACGCATGTACTGGGCCCGTTCGAACGCGCCGGGATCGGGGCAGCGTAGCTGGCTCATGCTGCCCTGCATCTGCGCCACCGATTCATACTCGTGCTCTTCCATCCACTCGCGCATTTCGCGCTCCACGTGACGCAGATGATTAATGCCGTGCCGCATCAGCGATGAACACATCATCGTGACGCTCGCCCCGACCATCAGCACTTTGATGACGTCTTCGGCATTATGAACGCCGCCGGTGCCGGCGAGGTTGGCCTTGATGCGTCCGTAAAGAATTCCGATCCAGGTCAGCGGCAGGCGCAGCGCCTGCGGCGTGCTGAGTAGCACGTTGGGACGAAGTTCCAGTTCTTCAAGATCGATGTCTGGCTGGTAGAAGCGGTTGAACAGGACGAGGCTGTCGGCTCCGGCAGCATCGAGGCGATGAGCCAGATTCGTCAGGTTGCTGAAGAATGGGCTCAGCTTGATGGCTACCGGAATCGTGACTGTCGACTTCACCGCGCGCAGAATTTCTACGTAGTTTTTTTCGATTTCTTCCGCAGTCACATTCGGATCGGTCGGAAGGTAATAGATGTTGCATTCGATGGCGTCGGCGCCGGCACGTTCAATCTCGCCGGCGAATTTGGTCCAGCCGCCAAGAGTCGAGCCATTCAGGCTGGCAATGATGGGAATGCTGGTTGCCGACTTGGCCTTGCGAATGTGATTGAGATAGCCCTCCGGGCCGGTCGTGAACTCGCTGGGCTGCGGGAAGTAGCTGAGCGATTCCGCAAAACTGTTCGTGCCGGCGTTGAGGTGATGTTCGAGATCGACTTCTTCCTGGTGCAACTGCTCTTCGAAAAGAGAGTAGAGAACCACGGCGGCGGCGCCCGCATCTTCGAGACGACAGATGCCATCGACTTCGCGCGACAGCGGCGAGGCGGAAACGACCAGCGGCGAACGCAGTTTGAGGCCAAGATAAGTGGTGCTGAGATCAGTCATGGAGTTCTCCTTGCCGGAATCGTCGATGGCATTTCGTCGTTGGTCGTCGGTCGTTCGTAGTTCGCACTCTTCAGTCTCAACTTCATCGCCGATCACTCAGTGTGTCGGTGCCGGTGTTTTCGGCGCTGGAGCGGGCGTTGCGGCCTTCTCGCTCATCTCTTTTGCGGTCGATTCCCCCTTGCGGGCGGCCATGTATTCATACATGCGGTAGCGGCGCTCCACGTCCTGTTGCGCCAGCTTCCACAGCTTCTCCGCTTCTTCCGGCTTGCTCTTGGTGAGCATCTTGAAGCGCGTTTGTTGTAACAGGTAGTCCTGCACCTTGCGGCTGGGCGACCGGGAGTCGAGCAGCAGCGGATTCTCACCGGCTTCTGCGCGCTCTGGGTGATAGCGATAGAGCAGCCACTGGCCGGTCTCGATCGCGACCTTCTGATCGGTCATGGATGTGGTCATATCCACGCCATGCGCGATGCAGGAAGAGTAGGCAATGATGATGCTCGGTCCGTCGTAGGCTTCCGCTTCGAGGAAGGCCTTCAGCGTGTGTTCGTCTTTAGCTCCCATGGCCACGCTGGCGACGTAGACGTTTCCGTACGTCATCGCCATAAGCCCGAGATCCTTCTTGGGACTGGGCTTGCCTCCCGCGGCGAACTTGGCCACTGCGCCGCGCGGAGTTGATTTCGATGCCTGGCCGCCAGTATTCGAGTAGACCTCGGTATCGAGCACGAGCAGGTTGACGTTGCGTCCGCTCGCAAGGACGTGATCAAGCCCGCCGTAACCGATGTCGTAGGCCCAACCGTCTCCGCCGATAATCCACACACTCTTCTTTACCAGCATGTCGGCGACGGCGAGCAGTTGCCGGGCTTCGCGCGAGTTGGTCCGCAGCAGGCGTTCCTTCAGGATGTCGACCCTCTGGCGCTGCTCGTAGATGTCGGCTTCGTCCTTTTGTTGCGCGTTGAGGAGCGCTCCCACCAGATCGTCGCCAAGTTTGTCGGCCTGCGTCATGAGCAACTCGCGGGCGAACTCGGTCTGCTTGTCGATCGATACGCGATAGCCGAGTCCGAATTCGGCATTGTCTTCAAACAGCGAGTTCGACCAGGCAGGCCCGCGCCCATCGGTGTTTTTAGACCAGGGCGTGGTGGGAAGATTGCCGCCGTAGATCGAGGAGCATCCGGTGGCGTTGGCGACGACGGCGCGATCGCCGAAGAGCTGGGAAACCAGCTTGACGTATGGAGTTTCGCCGCATCCGGAGCAGGCGCCGGAGAACTCGAACAACGGCTGCTGTACCTGCTGCTGGCGGATGGTGCCGACTTTGATTTTTCTACGGTCGAGCTCGGGAATGTTGAGGAAGAACTCCCAGTTCGCTTTTTCGGGCTCACGCAGGGGCGGCTGCGGAACCATATTGATGGCTTTCAGCCGCGTCTCGGCCTTGTTCTTGACCGGGCAGACATCAACGCACACGCCACATCCGGTGCAGTCTTCCGGCGCAACCTGGATGGTGTACTTCATCCCAGCCCATTCTTTATCGCGCGTGTCGCTGGACTTGAACGTGGCCGGAGCCCCTTCCAGATGCTTGCTGTCGTAAACCTTGATCCGGATCACGGCATGGGGGCAAACCATGGCGCACTTGCCGCACTGGATGCAGATTCTGGAATCCCACGCCGGAATTTCCAGAGCGAGATTCCGCTTCTCCCATTGCGAGGTTGCGGTGGGGAAAGTTCCATCGCAAGAGAAGGCGCTGACCGGAAGCTCGTCCCCTTTGCCGGAGTAAATGCTGCCCAGCACTTCGCGCTCGAATTTCGGTGCGCCCGGGAAAACTCCAGGCATTTCGATCGTGCTGGTGGCCTTGGCTGGAATTTTCACTTCGAACAGATGGGCCAGGGTTTCGTCGACGGCCTTCATGTTCTTCTTAACGACTTCTTCACCTTTGCGGCCATAGGTGTGGCGAATCGACTCGCGAATGGCTTCGATCGCTTCTTCGCGCGGCAATACTTTCGAGATCGCAAAGAAGCAGACCTGCATGATCACGTTCATCCGCGATCCCATGCCGGTATCGCGCGCAACCTGGTACGCATCGATGGTATACAGCTTCGCCTTCTTCGCGATCAGCTGATTTTGAACCTCGCGCGGCAGGCGATCCCAGAGTTCGTCTTTGCCGAACGGGCTGTTCACCAGGAACACGCCGCCCTCAACCAGCGAGCTCAGCATGTCGTAGCGTTCCATGAAAATCCATTGGTGGCAGGCCACGAAGTTCGCCTTCGAAACCAGGTAGCTCGACTTGATCGGCTGCGGTCCGAAGCGCAAGTGAGAGACCGTCATCGCGCCGGATTTCTTGGAGTCATAAACGAAGTATCCCTGCGCATAGTTGTCGGTGTTCTCGCCGATGATCTTGATCGAGTTCTTATTGGCGCCCACGGTGCCATCCGCGCCAAGACCGTAGAACATCGCGCGAACGACGCTGTCTGGCTCAGTCGAGAAAGATGAGTCGTAGTCGAGGCTGGTGTTGGTGACGTCGTCCTTGATGCCAATCGTGAAGTGATCCTTGGGCTCAGGCCGCTTCAGGTTGTCATAGACGGCCTTCACCATTGCGGGAGTGAATTCCTTCGAGGAGAGGCCATAGCGTCCGCCGACCACGATCGGAGCGTAGTCCGATTTGATTCCGGCATGCAGCGCGTTGACCACATCGAGATGCAGGGGTTCGCCGATGGCGCCCGGTTCCTTGGTGCGATCGAGAACCGCAATCTTGCGAACCGTTGGGGGGAGGGCCGCGATAAAGTTCTTCACCGAGAACGGGCGATAGAGGCGGACCTTGAGCAGCCCGACTTTTTCACCATGCGCGTTCAGATGATCGACCGTCTCGTGCGCAATGTCTGCACCCGAACCCATGATCACGATGACGCGTTCCGCATCCGGCGCGCCGACATATTCGAACAGGTGATAGGAACGCCCAACGATCTCGGCGAACTTGTCCATAACCGCCTGGACCTTCGCTGGCGCCGCGTCATAGAACGGATTTGCCGTTTCACGAATCTGGAAGAAGACGTCCGGGTTCTGCGCCGTTCCGCGCAGCACGGGATGATCCGGCGACAGCGCCCGCTGCCGGTGCTCGATCACGCGATCCATGTTGATCATGGCGCGGATGTCATCGTCGTTCAGCATTTCGATCTTGTTCACTTCGTGCGACGTGCGGAAGCCATCGAAGAAATGCAGAAAAGGAATCCTGGTGTCGAGCGACGCGGCGTGGGAGATCAGAGCCAGATCCATCGCTTCTTGTACAGAGTTCGAGCACAGCATGGCCCAACCGGTCGTCCGGCAGAACATCACGTCGGAGTGGTCGCCGAAAATCGAAAGCGCGTGAGTCGCGATGGTGCGCGCTGTCACATGAAAGGCCGTCGGCGTCAGTTCCCCGGCGATCTTGTTCATGTTCGGGATCATCAGCAGCAGTCCCTGCGACGCCGTAAACGTAGTCGAAAGGGAGCCGGTCTGCAGAGCGCCATGCACCGCGCCCGCCGCTCCGCCTTCACTCTGCATCTCGATCACGTGAGGGACGGTGCCCCATGCGTTCGGCACACCCTCGGAAGCCCACTGATCGGCCCACTCACCCATAGGAGAAGAAGGGGTAATGGGATAAATGGCGATCACTTCGTTGACTCGGTAGGCGACATGAGCAACGGCCTCATTGCCGTCCATGGTCTTGAACTTGCGCTTCATTGACATCCCCCGTTACGGCGGCCACTGTGGTGGCCTCGAGATATCTTCAGGATGCAGGAAGGTCGGTGTGCATGTCGGGAACTAGGTTCACAGGGTGGTGTGATTACGATCACACTTTCCGGGAAAGGGACACTACTGCCGCGATTTAGCAGCGAGTAAAAATGCGTCACCGAACCGCGAGCGTGTAGCCAACGCTGGTCTTGGGGATGTCGTAAACGCCGAAGTCGCAGCTATAGACAGTCCACGCCTCCGTGGGGTCGGCCGCGTCTGTCGTCGACGTCCAGTAGAACTGCGTTTCCTCGTAATTGGTGAAGATGGGCGCCTGAAAGACAGAATTGTCCTGGTTGAGGTAGGTGTAATCGAAATATTGCGCCTGGTTGGTTTGCCGGCGGTCGGCAAGGCTCTGCAGTTCGTTGCGGTTCGGCATTCTCCAGGTGCCGGGCTGGGACCCGTCGTTCAGCCCGCAGACTCCGGTGCCCAGCGCGTTGACGGCGGCCAGCGAGTCGGACCACTGGCCCTGGAGTTGGGCGCAGTTGGCGAGCTTGAGCCAGACAAGCCCGGTCATGGTGTCGGTGAGGGTGCCATTGTTGTTATCGATGAAGCGTGAGGAAATCAGCGGCACCCCGGTCTGGAAGGTGCCGTCATCGCCCGCGGCGTAGGGAATGGAGAATCCTGTGGACTGCAACTGCACCAACCCACCGGTCCCCGCGCCTTTCACTGCCCACAGATAGTTGCTCGACGATGCCTTCACGTTGGCGGTGGTGTCGTTCATGTAGCGGCCATCGCTCAGGCGGATGGTCCATGCCTTGTCGGATCCGCCCACTCCCCCGTAATAGCTCGTCGAAGTCCAGTAGATGCCCGCCTGCACATTTGCAAAGTGACTGGCTGCCGAAACCGCGGGGTTGGCCTGCGAAGCATCGATCAGGCTTTCAAGCTCGATGAGATTCGGCATACGCCACTGGCCGGCGGTTGAACTGTCTCTCAAGCCGCAATTGCCGGAGGCAAGAGTGTTGACGGCGGTCAGTCCGTCGGACCAGAAAGCCTGGCCGAGACAGCCAGCGTCCTGCAGCCAGGTGAGGCCGGTAAGAAGGTCGGTGACGGTTCCGTCCTGATTGTCGGTGAAGCGGGTCGAGGCATCCCATGCGACGCCCGCCTTGACGGAGCCGTCGTCGCCCGGGGCCGAGATATTTTGTTGCCCGGTTGCTGCCAGCCTGACAGGAGGATTGGTTCCGTCGAAGGCGGCAAAGGTCGCTCCACTCACAGCGGAGTCGGGTATGGCGTCGAAATCAATGACCGTAAACAGCAATCCCGACGGCGCGATGCCGGCGCCTTTGTATTGTCCAGTGTAATCGGCGCGGATGACTTTACCGCCGCTGGCGACAGATGGATAGAAGCCGTATCCCGCCTTGTTGACGTAGATCTGATATTCGCCGGGGACGTTGCCGGTCGTCTTCATTCCGGAGAAGCTCCAGCGCCCATTGGCGTCGGTCGTCGTCACGCCATAGACGATGTTGCTGTTGGTCAGAAAGTTGGTGACGGTTGCGTCGGCCAGCGGAGCTCCCTTGAAGGTAACTGTGCCGGAAACGCTCTCGGTGTCGGGAGGAGGGTCATGGTGGTTTCCGCCGCTGCTGTAGCCGTTCCCACCGCAACCCGCGAGAACACTCAGACAAATCCCTGCGAGAACAAGTCGACTCCGCATCGTGCCCCGTCCTTCCCTGGCTTCTCATGGCCAGACACCCGCGGAGTTAAAAATCACAAAGAAATCCGCGGGATTGGAACAGAGGTCCATCGGCAGTTTGTGAAGAAACATGAGGCTTTAAAAACACACTCGTTTCTTCGTCCGATTACTTGCAGAGCAAAGGGAATTTTAGGGTGTGGAGTATACTGTGGAGTAGACTCGACACTCGGATTCCAACTCTATGGAAACAGTCCAAATCGTTCTCGACAAGAGGCTGCTGCAGGCAACGGATCGGGCTGCACGACGCACCCATCGCAACCGTTCCGCGCTGGTGCGCGACGCCCTACGCGAGCACCTGCGACGACTGGAAACGCGAGCCAAAGAGGAGCGCGATCGCGCCGGTTATTCGGAGCACACGAAGGATCCCGACGATTCCGGCGTGTGGGAATCGGAGGCTATGTGGCCGCAAGAGTAGACCGGGGCGACGTCCGCCTCTATCAATTTGCGGCGCCCGATAAGAGGAGACCGGTCGTAGTCCTGACTCGCAGCAGTGCGATTTCGTATCTATCGAGTGTGACGGTAGCACCCATCACATCTACGATTCGCGGTGTGCCGTCGGAAGTGACCCTGAACGAAGACGACGGTATGAAAGCTCCCTGTGCAGTCAACCTGCACAATCTTGTGACAGTCTCTCAAAGCCGCTTGGGAAAACGCGTGGCCCAGCTCAGTTCGTTGCGGATGAGCGAAATTTGTGCCGCGCTGGGTTTTTCTCTGGGCTGCGATCGCTGATCGCGGTCCGCCGAGAGACAGACCGCAAACCGTCGTGCTACGGACCGTTCCCGCCTCGTGGCACTCAGTACAGTTCACGCGATATCGCGATCCACAGAGACGTCAAGTCTTTTGCAGGATTGCTACCGTCTCTTTTCGATAGAAATGCGCATTCCAGAACACGACGGGCTTCCAACTCAACCCCCAGGCGTCTCTGGTGTAATCGACAATCTCCTGGATGTCACGATCGATCCAGACGTGGAAGTGGATGCTGTATCTCTCGGCCATCAGCGACTGGAGTTCGTGATCGAATTCGGGAGTGTTGAGCGGCTTGCCCTGCACGTGTTCCACCCACTGAGCGTAGTGGGCTCGCACGTCGATGCTGCCGGGATCGGCATACTCGTCGATGAGATGGTTTAAGGACGTTCGCGCACGCCTGTGGTCGAAGGTAAATCGCTTATCGGGAATCTTCAGGAGCAGGCGCCCGCCGCTCTTCAGCGCGTCATACCAGGAACGGAGAGCTTTCAGCGGCGAGGGAAGATGTTCGAGAACGTGACTGGCAATGACAAAGTCGAGGTCGCGCAGCGGCAAGTCCTCCGCATCGGCCACAATGTCGGGGGCAACGATAGGGGCATTGATCTCGGAATAGTGTTTGGACAGGTCGTCGAGAGAGAGCCGATCGAGATACCACACCCTGGCATTGCGGCTGACCTTGAACTTGCGCCACAACCCGCCGATCTCGACGCCCCTCCCACGCAAGAATGAACTGAGGTATGTGTTTTCGATCCAACGGAGCGGAGCGCCTCTGTTCATGGGATTGACGATCTGATGAAAAACGGCCGTAAGGCGTTGCCGGAGAATCCGGTCTTATCGAGGAACGATCTGGAGGGAGTGGCATTGTTCCAGCTGATACCACGGGAGACGCAGTGCTCCCTCGGAGAGCTCGATGCAGACGTTATCGCCAGGTATGACTGAATTGAAGAACGCGTGCGACACCCGTACGCTCGTGATTTGCTCTTGCGGCCCCCAGATGGGCAGATCGAGCGACCACGTCAGATTGTCGGGGCCGGAAACGTTCTTACTTAGAACTCGTACCACAAACGTCTGGGGAGTAGACCGGTCGAATGCCGTATTGACCCAGGACACGGCCCCAAAGACGTAGACAGAGACGAGAAGAAGCAGGAACAGCACCACGCCGATGCCCACCGGAGTCTTCGGGATCGAGACGGTCAGCAAGAAAGTAAAAACGCACGACGTGAACAAGACCATGGCGGCAAGGCCGAGCCATTCGACGGGATGAATCCGCGTCAGCGCAAATCCGGCCAGGATGAAAGCTGGAATTGCGAAGGCCAGCGTGGGCGCCGGATGCGCGTCGTTGGGAAAAGTGATGACGCGAAAGAGTCCTTTTGACTGCATCACAAGAATCGCTACCAAAAGCGGCAGCGCAGCCGAGAGCGCGATCAACAGCCAGCCCGGGTGCGGATAGAAGTAATACCATGCGCCCATCGCGAGCCCGACGCCGTTGAGGATCCTGGCGTTCCGCTTCGCAGAGTGAAGATGTCCCGAGCGCGCGCCGTCACTTGAACCCAAGGCCGGATCAGACACGATTTCAGTCGTGGATTCCTCGAGCTCCTGCTTGTCGATATCGGGCAGAGTGCGAAACCAGTCGTTGAAAGCTTCGTCCATGTTCAAGGCAGGGCCGGGATGGATCATCAGGCTCTTCAATCTCTTGTCGCGAGGAACGAGTTCCAGACTGTAGCTGCCATTGTCGTTGTGGAGTTTGCGCCAGCCGGCAATCTGGCTGCGATGAAGATGGCGCGGGGCAGAAAAAGCGGAAACCTTCCGAATCCCGTCGGCAGTGAGCGTGATTTTCCCTCTCAGCGCAGCCAGAGACAAACAACCGACCGGCACCGCAAGCAGAACGCAGCAGAGCGCGAGGCCGCCGTATTCGCTCTGGAACCCGCTGGTCAGCAGATAGCCCGTTCCCCAGAAGCTTCCCAGTCCAACTATGACGGCGGCGATGGTCCACAGGACGCGGGCAGTAGGCGAGTCTTGATACGTACGCGGGTAGCAGCTCCGATCCAGCGATTGGGGTTGCGCTACGCGGATTTCGCAATGGGAGATCACTTCAACTTCTTTATCGGAAATTCGCTACGAAATCGTTAGCCGCGCCCAGCGAAGCGTACCCGCGGCCATCAGACTGCCGCGATGCCGCAAAGCGGAAGCGATGCTTGAGCTTGTTGTTCTAACTCGCAGCTCGGAGCTCACAGCTCGGAGCTCAGAGCTTCGAATCAAACCGCGCCGAAATGTTCATCGCGCTCAATGAGCCTAAGGACCGTTGCCGCCTGTATGACAGTCGGCACAGTTCACCTGGCTCAAATCTCCGATATCGACCGGATGCTGGAAGGTAGGCGTCTTAGCGGACGCCACGCTGGTAGGCCCGTTGGTCTCAGAAAGAAAAGTGTGGCACTGGTTGCAGTCTTTGGTGATGACTTTGCCATCGGCGCTGACGTGTTGTCCGTCGTGGCAGCGGAAACAACCGGGGTAATAGAAGTGCCCAAGATTATTAGGGTGAGTCTGCCAGTTCAGTTTCATTTCCGGGAACGTCGTGCGGCGGAAGACCTGCTGCACCTCGGTTACTGCATTGCGAATTTCCAGCTGCTTGGCCTTGGCAACATCCGGAT
>Ga0335076_10004056_pt1 | contig 14772 bp, 12 predicted proteins | sample Lox_Sample_25_FD_206717 | JGI IMG/M metagenome (GOLD analysis project Ga0335076, IMG submission 206717) | Soil microbial communities from Loxahatchee National Wildlife Refuge, Florida, United States - Lox_Sample_2.5 | ecosystem: Environmental > Terrestrial > Soil > Wetlands | place: USA... | reverse complement strand
CGCCCTCCGAAAGAGCAATCTTCAGGTTCGGATAACGCTGGAACATGCCGCTGAACAGCCAGGAGAGCATGGTCCCCGACGTACGCGAGGCACCCCAGGTGAGGTTGGCCATGAACGGTGCGTCCTTGCAGATCTTGGGCAGCGTCGATGACGAGCCCACGTGCATGCTCACAACGAGGCCAAGTTCATTGGCCGCCGACATGACCGGCTCCCAATAGCCACCGGCGTCGTGAATGGTCGGTAGCCCCAACGGTTCGGGGTTCTCGGAGAAGGCAAAGGCCGTAACGCCCTTAGCCGCCATGCGTTCCATCTCCTTGACGGCGAGAGCCGGATCCCACATGGGGATCAGCATCAGCGGGATGTAGCGCCCGGGCGCGACGCCGCACCACTCCTCGATGAGCCAATCGTTGTAGATCTGCAGGCACTCGAAGCCGAACTCCCGGTCGCTGGCCTCCATGAACAGCTGGCCGCAAAACCGGGGCAGGGTCGGAAAGCACAGTGAGGCAAGCACGCCGGAGCGGTCCATGTCCTCTAGGCGGGCCTTGGCGTCGTAACATCCTTGCCGCATCTCCGAGTACGACAGTGGCTCGGGGCTGAACTCCTCCTTGGACTTGCCAACGACGGCGCTTAGGCCGGAACTGGGCAGCTTCTTGCCATCGTAGGCCCAGTAATCCATGCCGTTGTCGTCAATCTTCATGTGTGGGGCGCGGTCGCGGTCCTTGGCGGCGACGCGGTCGACCCACAGATTGGGGGGTTCGAGGATGTGGTCGTCGACCGAGATCAACCAGTTCAAGTCGTAGGTGGTGCCGTCGGTTCCGGTGCTCATCGTGCCAACTCTCCAATCGAGATGTGTTTGACTTCCTGGAATTCTCGGATCCCGTCGGGACCGCGTTCGCGGCCCAAGCCGCTCTGCTTGTAACCACCACTGGGCGCGTACGCACTGAACACCGAGGTGTTCACGTTGACCGCGCCGGTGCGCAGTCGCCGGGCCACACCAATCGCGGCCGTCACGTCGCCGCCGTATACTGCGGCCGACAATCCGTAGGCGCTGTCGTTGGCAATTGCCACGGCCTCGTCGAGATCTCGGTACCCCAGCACTGCGACCACCGGACCGAAGATCTCGTCCTGGGCCGCGGGGTTGGCATTGGTGGGCAAATCGAGCACCGTCGGTTCGAAGTAGTAACCGCGGTCGAGACCGGCGGGTCGGCGGCCACCGCAGGACACCTTTCCGCCATGTTCCTCAGCTCGCCGTACATATTGCTCACATCTGTCCCGCTGAGCGGCGCTGATTACCGGCCCCATCAGCATCGCCGGGTCGGTGGGGGGACCCACGGTGAGTGACGCATAGGCCGCCGACACCGCCTCAAGGACCTCAGTCTTACGATCCTCGGGAACGAGCATCCGGGTTGCTGCGACGCAGGCTTGGCCGGAGGTCAATGCCACGACGCCGAGTGCGCCCAACGCCGCACGTTGCACGGCGTCGGGTAGGTATATCTGCGCCGATTTGCCGCCAAGCTCCAGACCGACACGCTTCACCGTTGACGCCGCCTGGGTCAGGATCTGCCGACCGACTGCGGTGGAGCCCGTAAACGACACCATGTCGACAGCCGGGTGACTGGTGAGCAACTCCGCACCCGCAGTATCAGCCTCGACCACGACACTCAGCACCCCCGGCGGCAGACCGACCGCGTCTGCGGCGGCACCGAAGATAAGCGACGAGATCGGCGTTAAGGGACTCGGACGCAGGACCACCGAGTTTCCGGCCATCAGGGCGGGGATCAGTTTCTGAAAACCCATGATGAGCGCGGCGTTGTACGGCGTGATGGCCGCTACCACCCCCACTGGCTCGTGGCGGCGGATGCTAAGTGCAACACGGCCGGCAACCAGGTCGTCCACGGGTACGGGGCTTGGTTTCTCGTGGGACATCGAAAGGAAGAGCTCAATGGTTTGACGGCCCAACGCAACACCGGTACGAACCTGGGTCTTGGCGAATCGCACCGGCTGGCCTGCCTCGGCCACCAGTATCGGCACGAGCGCCCCACTGCTCGCGGCGACGTAGTCGACGAAGGCGTGCAGCAGGCGCGCGCGCTCGGCGACCGGAGTGTTGACCCAAACGCCGTCGTCAAAGCTGCGACGCGCATCCGTGATGGCCTGGGTGAACTCGGCAATCGGAGTGGCCGTCACTTGTCCCGCGAGGCTCTCGTCGGCAGGGTTCTCGACGTTTACGACCTCATCGCCGGTCACCCACCGTCCAGCCACATAGCTCCGTTGGTCCGCTAACACGTCCATACGGTTGGCCACCCCTTCTAAAGCGCTTCTAAGGCTTCTAAACCAGCCGCAGAGACTATGCATCTGGGTTCCCGTATGCCTTACCGTAGCATAGAAGATAACGGGAGTCTTGGCGCTCACCAGGGTCCCAATCGTCGCTCGTATCGGGCCCTTTAATCGCACAGTGCAGCAACGATGTTGGCGCGACCAGGCTGCGCCGAAACCTCGAGGGTGGATCATTGCCTTCCATCGCAACTCTTGCCGTATGCCTTACAGTTGATGTGTCATTGACACGCGCAACTAAACTAAGAGGCAACGTGTCAGCAGAGCGACGAATCCCGCGCACCGCGCGCGAACTGGCGCCGGCGCCGGTCTCAGCTTTGACGTTGCCGAGCAGAGGTCGTTGCACAGCGATCGATTCGAGTGGACTACGTTACTGTAAGAGTTACAGTTAAATTACCCCATTCTCCCGGAGGACTGCGTGCAGAAGGCGATCGACCCCACGATCTCGACGTGGCCAGAGGAGAACCCGCAGCTGATCGGTAGTGCGTGCGGGGCGTGTGGGGCGACGGTGTTCCCGCGCCAGTCGCACTGTCCGAAGTGCAGCGACGCCGAAATGTCGGACACCCTACTGCCGCGTCGCGGCACGGTGATCGCTTGGACCACGCAGGGCTTTCCGCCCGGGGCTCCCTACATCGGTCCGACAGGCAAGGATTTCGTGCCGTTCGGGGTGGGCCTGGTGCAGTTGGGCGACGTGGTGCGGGTGGAAGGCCGACTGACCGAGAACGATCCGGAGAAGTTGCAATTCGGCATGGAGGTCGAGTTGACCATGATCCCGTTCGCCACCGACGCTTCGGACCCGGAAAACCCGGTAGAGGTCGTCACCTTCGCCTTCCAGCCGGTCTAGAGAGGACTTCCGGTGAGCAACGATGTGGCAATCATCGGTGCGGGCATCCACCCGTTCGGCAGATTCGAGGGCAAGACCGCGATGGAAATGGCGGTCGACGCGATTTTCGCCGCCGTCGCCGATGCAGGCGTGGAGTGGAAGGACGTGGGTGCGGCCGCCGGCGGCAGCTGGACAGTCGCCAACCCTGACGCGATCGTCGGCATGGTGGGACTGACCGGCATTCCGTTCACCAACGTGTTCAATGCGTGTGCCACCGCAGCCAGCGCGGCGAAGGCCTGCGCCGATGGAATCCGGTTGGGCGACTACGACATCGGTATCGCGGTCGGCTTGGACAAGCATCCGCGTGGCGCCTTCACCGAGGATCCCGCGCTGGTGGGCATGCCGCGGTGGTACGCCGAAAACGGCCAGTACCTGACCACTCAGTTCTTCGGTATGAAGGCAAACCGCTACCTGCACGACCACGGCATCTCGCAGCGGACTCTGGGAAAGGTCGCCGCCAAGAACCTCCGCAACGGCGCGCTCAACCCGAACGCGTTCCGCCGCAAGCCCATCTCCGAGGACGAGATCCTCAACTCCGCAATGTTGAATTATCCACTGACGCAGTACATGTTCTGCACACCCGACGAGGGTGCCGCCGCGCTCGTCATGTGCCGCGCCGACATCGCACACCGCTACACCGAGAAGCCCGTCTACCTGCCTGCCATCGAGATCCGTACCCGCCGCTACGGCGCTTACGAGGTCAACACCAGCTGCGCCCCCGTCCAGGAGGACGTCTCCCCCACCGTGTATGCGGCGCGGGCGGCCTTCGAGAAGGCTGGCGTGGCACCCGACGACGTCGATGTCATCCAGCTGCAGGACACCGACGCAGGCGCGGAGATCATCCACATGGCCGAGTGCGGGTTCTGCAACGACGGGGACCAGGAGAAGCTACTCTCCGACGGCGCCACCGAGATCGGCGGCACGTTGCCGATCAATACCGACGGGGGGCTGATCGCCAACGGCGAGCCCATCGGCGCCTCTGGTTTGCGCCAAATCCACGAACTGGTCCGACAGCTGCGCGGCGAGGCCGGCGAGCGACAGGTACCTGGCGCACCGCGCGTCGGGTTCGCCCAGCTCTACGGCGCACCAGGCACCGCCGGCGCGACCATCGTGACGCTCTGATCCATAACCACAAGGGAGCAGGCATGACTCATTTCACGGGTGCGCCGATCTTCGACGCAGATCAGCATATGTACGAAACCGCCGACGCCCTGACCAAACACCTGCCCGAGCGATACAAGCGCGCGGTCCAATACGCGCAGATCGGCCGTCAGACCCGGATCGTAATCAACAACAACGTCACCGACTTCATCCCCAACCCGACATTCGAGCGCGTCGCCGCGCCAGGCGCACACGAGAAGTTCTTCGCCGGCGAAAACACCGACGGACTGACGCTACGCGAGATGCAAGGCCCAGCCATCCCCGCACCGGCCGCCACACGCAACCCGGTGGACCGCGTCACCGCGCTCGATCGCCAAGGCGTGGTCGAAGCGCTGAATTATCCGACGCTCGGCAGTCTGGTCGAGCATTCCGCCGCAGACGACCCCCAACTTCAGATCGCAATCATCCACGCGCTCAACGTATGGCTGGCCGAACACTGGTCGTACAACTTCCAGAACCGCGTCTTCTCCACACCGATCATCAACCTGTGCGAGGTCGACGCCGCCCAGCGCGAGCTGTCCTACATCCTCGAGCACGGCGCCAAGGTGGCGCTGATCAAGCCTGGTCCGGTGAACGGCCTGCACGGGTGGCGCTCTCCCGCCCTGCCAGAGTTCGACCCGTTCTGGCGGGATGTCGAGGCCGCCGGGCTGCCCATCGTGCTCCATGCCAGCTACCCACCGCTCGACGACTACATCGCCAAGTGGGAACCGGCGCACACCGCGAACTTCATGACCCAGAGCGCCTTCCGCTGGATGGCACTCGGTCACCGCGAGATCGCCGATATGATCACCGCGCTCATCTGCCACGGCACTCTGACCCGGTTCCCGCGGCTGCGCATCGCCAGCGTCGAGAACGGCAGTGGCTGGATCTTTCCGCTGTTTCACGACTTCGAGGATCTCTACAAAAAGATGCCGCAGAACTTCCCCGAACATCCGCATGACGTTTTCCGGCGCAACATCTGGGTCAGCCCGTTCTGGGAGGGCTGCGTGTCCGATGTCGTCAACACCGTCGGTTGGGACAAGGTGCTCTTCGGTTCCGACTATCCGCATCCTGAAGGGCTCGCCGAGCCGAATGGCTTTTGGAAGTATGCCGAGGGCATGGACGTGAGGCGCACCTACGACTTCATGGGCGACAATGCGCGCCGCTTCATGGGACTACCGCTGGCCAACCCGGATCCCAAGGCGGCGAATCCGCCAGCCCTCGAGTCGCTCAATTCTTTTTGAGGCTTCTTGAGGCGCCTGCGCCGCGTCACGATGCCTTCGTGGGCGGGAAAAGTTCGGCTTGCCAAGGCCAAGCGCATACTGCGCGAGCATGTTTCCAAAACACCTCGAGCGTCCCGCCGTAGATGCGGACCAACGGCGGCAGAGGTGACGTACCCCGCAGCCCCGGCATCGACGGCGCCATCGCTGTCGATCGACAGAGCGAATGTACTGCCTAGGATGTCCATGAGGTCCGGGAATACGTCGCGCTTGGTCCGCGCCAAGGCGACACGGCCTAAGATGCTTGGTGTACTGTTCGCCACCACCTTGAGCATGAACGCGGGCTGGCTCTTGGTCTCGCCGAAGTGAACGCTGGCCAGACAGTCGATCGCTCCGTTCGCCGTGTCGATCAAGTCAATCAATGTTTTTCCTTGTCCGCTCACATGGTGAATGGAGTTTGTTGCGCCGCATCACTATTCGCCCAGCGGTCAGTCCGCCCTGCCGTTGCCCAAGCGGCGTATGTGTTCGACGACGATGAACACTTTGGGCGCCCTGACGTTAGCCAAGTGTGCGGTGCAATGCTTGTACAACAAGTCGTCCGCGAGTTCATCAGCATCGTGCAGAGCGATCAGTGCGACGGCCTCCTCACCCCATCGTTCGCTTGGCGTACCGACGACGAGGGCATCTGCGACGTCCGGGCCAGCTCGCCCGGACTCCTCGACCGAGAGTTCGCCGACCGGCGGTGCGGTCCGCCGTCATGCGCGAAAGTGCTCTGACGATCCGCGCAGAAGGTCATCGCACCGTCGAGAACGACCCCCGCGATGGCATCCACCACCGCGCCGATATGCCACTCGCTCGTGGCGCCTGGACTATGCCCTGGCCGCCACGTTGACACCCAGAAGATCCAAGGCATTGTCGCGCATCACCTTTCGCACATCTTCGGGACTAAACTCGGGGAATTGGGGGATGTCATCGACGAAGCTCAACGGATCAGATAGCCCCTCACCGTGCGGCCAGTCGGAGCCGAACAGAATCTTTTCCACACCAATGGTGTCGGCTAGCAGCTTTACGTCATCCTCGTAGTACGGCGCGATCCAGACATTAGTCCTGATCTGCTCGACTGGATCCTTGGTGAAGTGGTACGGGGCGCTGTTCGCGGCCTTATGCAGACGCTTGATCAACCGGTGAACGAAGTAGGAACCGTTCTCGATGCTGGCGACCTTCAACTTTGGATGGCGAGTGAACACCTGATGCACGACCATCGAGGCGATCGTGTCGTGAATCGCCCGGTCGTCGAGCAGTACCTGGTCGAGCGGATCCTTCTTACCGAATCCCTCGAACGTGTTCTTGCCGCCCCACATAGCCGCGATCGCCATATACCCGCTGTCGCTGAGATGGAATCCCACCGGAACGCCGGCCTCGGCCAGCCGCGCCCATACCGGGTCGTGCAACGGGTCGCCCAGCGAACGCGGCTTGGTCACCCCCGGAACCGGGGCGGGCCGCACCAGCACCATCTTGGCGCCCCTGCCCAGCACGAATTCGACCTCCTCGACCGCCTTCTCGGGATCGGCAAGGGAGATAATTGGAGCCGCAATGATCCGGTGGTCGGGCCGGTCGAATCCCCAGTCCTCGTCAAGCCAGAGGTTGAAGGCGTGCAGCGACGCCATCGTCGCCTCGATGTCGTGCTTGAGTGCTTCCTCGACGCCGCACGCGAAAGTCGGCAGCATGAAGACGATCTCAAGGTGCTGGGCGTCCAGGATGGCCACCCGCGCATCGCGGTTTTGGTACTCGGGGTGGTTCTCCATCCGGTCGACCTTCATCAGCGAGGCCGGGTCGACGCCCTCCGGGATCGTCCCGCGAAACAGCAGATTCCGGCAACCCGGTTCGATGATCGGGTCGAAGGTGGGATTCGGGACGAAGAAGTTGACCCGGTCGCCGATCACGGCCAGAGTGTGCTTGCCGTCCCGGACCATCTGCACGCCGCGGCGCTTGAACTCCTTGGGCAGATGCCGCGTGAAGGAGTCCAGCGGCTCGTAGTAGTGGTTGTCCGCGTCAATTCCCAGATAGTCCAGTGTCATTGGTGCTTTCCTTTCGATCTGATCAGTCGCCTAAGGGCGGGAAGCTCGGCGCGCGCGTTCTGGAAGAACGCTGTGATGCTCTCGATGAACTCGCCCAGAAAGACGGTTTCTTGCATGCGCTTCTCGGCGTGCGCGCTGTTTTCGGTCACATCCCGCACGGCGGTGCCATAAACCTGACGCTTGGAGCTGTTCTGATCGGCGACGGCCAACCCAACCTCAACTTATCCGGAGACGGTTTCAATTCACTGTATGGTCATACCGTACACCTATCGGTAGGGGCTTCCGCAAGCCGATCAAGGCCGCAAGCCGGTCGGCCCGAGCTATTTGTAAGCGTGTTCAGTCTGCTTCTTTGCCGCGTTCCGGCAGGACTGCCTCCGCAGGCTGACCTTGGTCGCTACGGCTAAGGCGTGTCCGGCTCCGGCACGTGGAAGTGCGCGTCCCGTAACCGGAACGCCTCCTTGGTGCCGTACTGCGCCCGCGTCTTGACGAAGTTGAACTCAGCCTCGCCAAACTGCAGGTTGGTGCCGTAGGCGTGGAACAGGTAGCTGGCCACCTCCTCACCCTGGTAAGCCTGGCTCTGCTCGACCATGCGAAACGCCTCCTTGGCGATGACGACCCCGTCGGCAGGCATCTTGGCCGCCTTCTCCGCCCAGTAGCGAGCCCGCGCCGTCACTGATTGTGGTGCGCAGGTCTCGGTGAACACACCGAGGTGTTCGACAAGACCAGCCTCGATGATGTCGCCGGTGAGCAGCATCCGCCGGGCCAGCACCGGGCCGAGCCGGTGGAAAAACATGTGCAGGCTGCCAAGCGCGGGGCCCAGGAAACGCGCCGCGGGCATGCCGATCTTGGCATCACGAGCGATCACGGAAATGTCAGTCATCAAGGCGATCTCGAACCCGCCACCAAGTGCGTAGCCGCTGATCTCTCCCACAGTGACCTTCGGGAACCCCATCAGATTGTGATAAAAGCTGAATGACTTGCGGTCCACGGTGAGTCGTCTACGCTGGCTCGGCCGACTCTTTTTGGGCGCGTCAGTGTCTTTTCCGATGCCCTTTCCTTGACGCTCGCCGTACCAGGCGTACGCGTTGTTCATATCGGCCCCAGTAGAGAAGACGCCATCGGCGCCGCGCAGCAGCACCACGGTGATGTCGTCATCTTCGGCGACCACGTCCAGATAGCGCGCGACGTCGTTGCGCATCGCCGGATCATAGGAATTGCGCTGTTTCGGGTTGTTAAGCGTGATGGTGGCGATGCGCCCGTCGGGATCCAGGTCGAACAGAACGCGATCGTCGTGGGGTGTCATCTATGGGGACTCCATTTCGATGAAGGGATGGCCATCGGCGTGATCTCCTGGCGCGAACACATCGCCGTCCTTCAACCGTCCCCACAGAATCTCGTAACGCACTCGTGTGGCGACGATCTCGGCGACCCTCGGCGGATGGATACAGCAGTTGATCACATCATCAACCTTGGTCCGCCACCCGGGGCGCCGGTATTTCACGGTGAGTGGACGAGTCTGTGCCTCCATCAAACTTAACCCCAACCACCGAACTTCCGTCGGCGCGCTTTTCCTTGCTAACTTGTGCGAGATATCAATTGTATTGCATACCGTATGGGTAACTGTAGCGAGACAGAAGGTCCGATCCACGGTGAGTCAAGGGAAGGGCGAAGACGTCCCGAAGGGAAAGCCATGGCGTTTGACAAAATTGAATACGAAGTCGACGGGCAACGAGGCTACCAACCACCCGGATGTCCCAAAGGCATTCAGCCCCAAGTGTCAGAACGCGTGGAAGCCCACCGGTGTGCGCCGCTTAGAGCATATGCACCGCGGGTGCGTTCTACTTCGTCAATGAGTCCGACATAGTGATCTGCTCCACCGACACCACTTTCTTCGACTGGCGCGTCACTGCCGGCCTGGTGTCGGCGCTGGACCCCATCGGGCTGATGGGTCGAACCGGTCTCGGTGAGACCCCGCGAATTGCGTTGACCGGCAACGACGAATGCGTCAGCGCGGAGGCGATTCGCACCGGATCGGGCTGGTGTGCGAGATGATCGAGGTCGACGACCAACTGTGGACGCGTGCCATGGAGATCGCGACGACGATCGCACCCCGCCCGACCCCGGCGACGCAGGGGACCGTCAAGGCCATCTGGCAGTCGCTCGACAAGCCCAACCGCGCCGCGCTAGACCAGAACCTCATCGATACCCGGTTGGGAAATCCGCTAGGCCAAGGCGAATTCGACCCAGACCGCGGCACTCCGCAAACGAGGGCCCGCCGATGACCCATCCGCTCGGACAGCGGATCGCTGACGTTATGGAGTTGGCGCGCGACTCCGCTGCCATCGAATACGACGGCCGCTGGTGGACGTGGGGCGCGGTTGGCGATCAAGCAAGCCGGATCGCGGCGCTCGTCGAGGAGCACGGCGGAACCCACGCACAGGTCGGAGTCCTGCTGCGAAACACGCCCGCTCACGTCGCCACCTTTCTCGGTGTTCTCCTTGCCGACGCGACACTCGTGGTGATCAATCCTGCTCGCGGCGACGACCGCACCCGAGCCGACATCGCCGCACTGAGCCTGCCAATCATCGTCGGCGCGGCGGATGACGTGACGACACTGGTCGAACCCTCGGCTGCCACCACGCTGCTGGTGATCTCCGACCTCACCAAACCGCCCACGTCGACGCCCGCTGCTACTAGCGCTCCCAGTGACCAGAGGCCTGGGGTTGCGATCCGGATGTTGACCAGCGGAACCACCGGGCCGCCCAAACGGATCGACCTCACCTACGACATGCTGGCCCGCAGCGTGCTCGGCAGTGATCCAACCACGGCCGCTCCATCCGAGCCGCGGCGCGGGGTCGCGATCGTCAACGCCCCGCTCGTGCACATCGGCGGCGTATTCCGGGTGCTGCAATGCGTCACCGAAGCCCGATCCTTCGTCCTGCTGCCGCGATTCGAACTGGCCAGTTGGATCAACGCAGTACGCAGGCACCGACCGAAGGCGGTGTCTTTGGTGCCGACGGCGTTGCGCATGGTGCTGCACTCCGACCTCGCAAGCGAGGACCTGAAAGGCATCCGCGCCGTCACGTCGGGAACCGCTCCGCTGTCGGCAGAGGACGCCGACGCGTTCACGGACAAGTTTGGTATTCCGGTTCTCACCTCCTATGCTGCAACCGAATTCGGTGGCGGAGTAGCCGGCTGGACACTCGCGGACCACCAGAGGTATTGGCAGGTCAAACGCGGCAGCGTCGGCCGGGCAACACTCGGTGCGCGGCTGCGGGTAGTCGACGAACACGGTCAGCCGCTGGCACCCGGAGAGGTCGGACTGCTCGAGGTAAAGCCCGGCCAGCTGGGACCCGACATCGACTGGATCCGCACTACCGATCTTTCGCGGATCGACGCTGATGGCTTTCTGTGGATCCTCGGTCGCGCTGATCAGGCAATCATCCGCGGCGGATTCAAGGTGATGCCCGATGACGTGCGCGCCGCATTGGAGAATCACCCATGCATCCAGGGGGCGGCGGTCGTCGGGCGCCCAGACCACCGCCTGGGGGAGACACCGGTCGCGATGGTCGAACTTCGCGAACCGGTCTCCGCCGAGGAATTGCTGGAATTCTTACAAACGCGGTTGGCGCGCTACGAGATCCCTACGGACATCGCCATCGTCGAGAGGATTCCGCGCACCCCATCGGGCAAGGCCGACCTGGGTCAGGTGAGACGCCACTTCACCGAGTCGGTTCCCATGCCACGGGGCGAACATGCTCCCTGACCATCCGACTCTCGACCAGGTCATCCGTAAGGTCGACACCTGCAGGCCGCGGAGCATGGTAAATGTCTGAAACGCTGGATCGGCTGCTGCGAATGCGTGCCGTCGACGATCCCACCAAGCTGGCGGTGATCGACCCCGTGACCCGGATCAACTACGGCGAACTCGATTTGACGACGAGGGTACTGGCAGAAAGGTTCGTCGGAGCCGGAGTTGGCACGGGCAGCCGCGTCGGGTTGATCATGCCCAACGGAGCGCGCTGGGTTCAGATCGCGTTCGCACTGACCCGCATCGGCGCCGTACTGGTTCCGCTGAGCACGCTGTTGCAACCGCCGGAACTGCTGGCTCAGCTGCGAATCGCCTCAGTCCAGTGCCTGGTGACGGTCGAGGAGTTCCGGGGCCATCGCTACGTCGAGGAACTCACCACCGAGCTGGACTTGGCCAGCCCCTGCGAACACACCATCTATCGGTCGGAACTACCTGCCTTACGTCGGATCTGCATTGCGGACTCGTTGGAAGCGATGCCCACAGGTGCAACTGCGGCGGGCGTCGTCGAGGCGATGGCGGCGTCCGTCACGCCCGCTGATCCGCTCGTCGTCATGTTCACCTCAGGCAGCAGCGGAATGCCGAAGGGCGTCATCCACTCCCACGGCAACGCCCTTGGCGCCGTGCGATCCAGTCTGGCGCCACGGTGCATCGACGCCGACACCAGGCTGTACCTGCCGATGCCGTTCTTCTGGGTAGGCGGTTTCAGCAGCGGTGTATTGTCCTCACTTCTGGCAGGCGCCACGCTGGTCACCGAGCCAACTCCTCGACCGGAGACGACGCTGCGACTTCTCGAGCGGGAGCGCGTAACGTTGTTCCGCGGCTGGCCCGATCAGGCTGAAATGCTAGCCAGACAAGCGGTTTCGGTGGGGGCAGACTTGTCCTCGCTGCGGCCTGGAAGTCTCGATGCCTTGCTGCCACCCGAACTCCGGGCCCGTCCGGGCGCGCGGGCCACGCTGTTCGGCATGACCGAGGCGTTCGGGCCGTACTGCGGTTACCCCGCGAACACCGACATGCCGGAATCTGCCTGGGGCAGTTGCGGTAAGCCATTCGAAGGCATGGAAGTTCGCGTCGTCGACGTCGACGACGGAACGCCCGTACAACCGGGCACCATCGGGATGATCGAGATCCGCGGACCGCACACGCTGCGCGGCATCTGCAGACGCAGCCGGGAGGAGCTTTTCACCGTCGACGGCTTCTACCCCACTGGCGACCTTGGCCATTTCGACGATGACGGCTTCATGTTCTATCACGGTCGATCCGACGACATGTTCAAGGTCAGCGGCGCCACCGTCTACCCGAGCGAGGTCGAGCAGGCCCTGCGGACCATCGACGGTGTCGACAGCGCCTTCGTGACTAATGTGCCGACGGATCACGGTGACCGGGTGGGTGCATTCGTCGTTTGCGACGACGAGACCACCACCGCGGGGGCTCTGCGTACTGCCACACGCAGACTTTTGAGCTCGTTCAAGGTTCCCACCGTCTGGCTCCTGTCGAACGCGGAGGACGACGTTCCAAGGGGATCCACCGGCAAGGTCGACATCCGGCAACTTCGCGAAATGCTCACCAAAGCTTAGAAGCTGGAAGCGCGTCGAGGAAGACTCGCTTACTGCCTCTACCTTCAGCCGGTGCAGGCCGGCGCCACGCGCAACCGCTACCACCCACTGGCCCTGGCTAATTCGGAGGCCCGCGCCCCCACATGACCGGAAGCGAGACCATCACCGCGCTTCCCGACAACGAATTGCCGGTCTTGCATCCTATTTCGCGGCCCACGGCGCCCAACACTGGCTCGCCGAGCACAGCGGCACCTGCTGCACGGATGCGACACCGATTCGGGATACCGATACCCGATGGCCGTGCTAACGATCGCGCACGGCGAAGCGCGCCGCCATCTGTGCGCGGGCGCCCTGGGATTGCCCGTGGATAGCCCAAACTCAGCTCGCCGCGTATCGAAACCTACGTTGAACTGAACAAACGTGCCTCTAGTCGGCTGGTAGTGAGACAGCCGGGGTACGAAGGCTTTCCGGCGACCCTCATGCATAACCGGTGATATCTTTGAGCTTTGCCGTCGTGAGATGTGTCGCTACATCCATTTCCGCCTGATGACGGCGCCCGTCCGGATTGGTGGTCATGGTTCCTTGCTGACCGTCCGACAACCGCCAATGCCCTTGGTGCAGAACGCACTTCGCGAGTCCAATAACTTAAGATCGATAGCGAGTGGTTACAGCCAAAGGGACGCTTAACGCTTAGGTCCACTAATCAGATTCTCATCTTTGTGGCGTGTCCGCCATTTTGATGTAACAAAGATGAGGATTCCGCCATGCACCGGATGAGAACCTAAAGAACGGGCTTGGCCCTGGGGCCCAAGCCTTTTAAGTTTGCCTTCTGGCTTCCGATTATGGCCGGCGGTCCGCTGCGCGCAAGGCCACGGCCTTCGCTTCGCTGCGGGCACAAGGCTCGCGCAGTTGCCACTTCGCTGGCAACTGCGCACCCGGACCTTGCACTTCGCGTCCCTACGCCGGCCTAAATCTCAATTGCCAGAGGGCAAACAGAACAGGCGGCCGCCTGGACGCCTGACTCACACAGAAAGGTTCAATCATCATGACCGACACACCAAGCACCGAAGCGGCAAACGCCGGGATCGAGCATGGAACGCTCGAACATTTGGACCCCACCCTTCTTGACATCGGTGACAATGTGCGCGACGACGCAGCCCTGAGCAAGGACTTCATCGCCAGCATCACCGAGCTCGGAGTGCTGGTGCCGATCACGGGTGTACGCGACCCCGAGCGTTCCGAAGTGGTCCGCGTACGCAACGGCCAGCGCCGCACACTTGCTGCCCGAGAAGCTGGATTGGCCAGCGTTCCCGTCTATGTGCTGCCATCGACTGCTGCCGATGCCAATCAAGAGACCATCGACCGCATCGTGCACCAAATCGTCACCAACGATCAAAAGGAGGACCTCACCGACGCGCAACGGGCACGCGGCATTCAGCAGATGATCGACACCGGAATGTCAGTGACTAGGGTGGCCAAAAAGTTGTCCGTCAGCAAAGACGCCGTCAAAGCGGCACACACCGCCGCGCAGTCAACAACCGCCATGGACGCGTTGGCCAGCGGTCAGCTCAGTCTGGTGGAAGCGGCGGCGATCACCGAGTTTGAGGACATGCCCGGTGCTCTCGACCGACTGTTGAGCGCGGCTGGCACTCGCCGGTTCGAGCACACGGTTGCCCAGCTGCGAGAAGAACGCACCTCAGTGGAGGCCAAAGCCCAAGCGGCCCAAGTGTACACCGACAAATCCTTGAGCAGCGCC
>Ga0335076_10004055_pt1 | contig 14775 bp, 11 predicted proteins | sample Lox_Sample_25_FD_206717 | JGI IMG/M metagenome (GOLD analysis project Ga0335076, IMG submission 206717) | Soil microbial communities from Loxahatchee National Wildlife Refuge, Florida, United States - Lox_Sample_2.5 | ecosystem: Environmental > Terrestrial > Soil > Wetlands | place: USA... | reverse complement strand
CGAAACATGTGGATCTTCTGGTCGGCGTCGTGCCGATCATCAACCTCGAGTGGATCCAGAAGCTGCATCGCGACCAGACGTTGCGCGGCTACTCGCAGGAGGCGGTGGTCGACACGATCCTGCGGCGCATGCCGGACTACGTGAACCACATCTGTCCGCAGTTCTCGCGCACGCACGTGAACTTCCAGCGCGTGCCGACCGTGGATACGTCGAATCCATTCATCGCACGCGACATCCCCAGCGCGGATGAAAGCATGGTGGTGATCCGCTTCGCGAATCCGAAGGGCATCGACTTTCCCTACCTGCTGTCGATGCTGCACAACTCGATGATGACGCGCCCCAACACTATCGTCTGTCCCGGCGGAAAAATGGGGCTGGCGATGCAACTCATCTTCACGCCGATGATCCTGCGCCTCATGGATCTGAAACGCCGCTCCTGAACGGACCCATGAATCCCCCGACCGACCTCGTTGCCAATTTCACCGCCGACTTTTCCGAGCACGGCGCGGCATGCCGCCTGCGCGCCAACGCGGTTCGCTTCCTCGCGATCGATGCGGTCAATGCAGCCAACAGCGGCCATCCCGGCATGCCGATGGGCATGGCGGATATCGCCGAAGTGTTGTGGCTGCGCCACCTCAAGCACGACCCAGTCGATCCCGCTTGGCCGGATCGCGATCGTTTCGTGCTGTCGAACGGCCACGGGTCGATGCTTCTGTATGCGCTGCTGCATCTCACCGGTTATGACCTGCCGCTGCAGGAGCTGCAGCAGTTCCGCCAGCTACATTCGAAAACGCCGGGACATCCTGAGATCGGCGTGACTCCGGGGGTCGAGACAACGACGGGTCCGCTTGGCCAGGGACTCGCGAACGCCGTGGGCATGGCGCTCGCGGAGAAGTTGCTCGCGGCCCACTTCAACCGTCCCGGCCATCGCATCGTCGATCACCGCACCTGGGTGTTTCTTGGCGACGGTTGCCTGATGGAGGGCATCAGCCACGAGGTGGCCTCGCTCGCCGGTGTCTGGGAGCTCAACAAGCTCGTCTGCTTTTACGACGACAACGGCATCTCGATCGATGGTCACGTGAACGGCTGGTTCCGCGACGACACGGTGCAGCGCTTCCGCGCGTATGGCTGGAACGTCGTCGGTCCGATCGACGGACACGATGCGTTCGCGATCGAAGCCGCGATTCGCCTGGCACAGGCGGAGGCGACCCGCCCGACCCTGGTCGTGTGCCGGACCACGATCGGCTGGGGCGCGCCGAAGGCGGCAGGAACACACGACGTGCACGGTGCACCGCTCGGCGCTACCGAAACCGCGGCGACACGCGCTGCACTCCATTGGCCGCACGCGCCATTCGAGATCCCGTCCGGGTTGCGCGCGCAGTGGGACAGTCGTGCGCGCGGTGGCGAAGTCCACACCGCCTGGTCGAGCCGCTTCGCGGCGTACGCAAAGGAGTATCCGCAGCTCGCGGACGAATTCATCCGCCGCCAACGTGGAGCACTACCGACGGAGTGGCTGAATGTCGCGCAGTCAGTGCTCGACGCTGCGCACGCGATCACGACTCCGACGGCCACACGCAAGTCGTCGCAAGCCGCGCTCGAGGCGCTGGTGCCGGCGTTGCCGGAACTGCTCGGCGGATCTGCCGATCTCACCGGCTCCAACCTGACTGCGGCGAAGGCATCCAAGCCGATCGGAACTGCGGGCGGCAACTATGTCCACTATGGGGTGCGCGAATTCGGCATGACCGCGATCGCCAACGGGATCGCGTTGCACGGCGGCTTCATTCCCTACAGCGGCACATTCGCGGTGTTCTCCGACTACGCGCGCAACGCCATCCGTATGAGCGCGCTGATGCAGCAACGCTCGATCCTCGTGTTGACGCACGATTCGATCGGACTCGGCGAAGACGGCCCGACTCACCAGCCGATCGAGCATGCCGCGAGCCTGCGTCTGATTCCTGGTCTCGATGTCTGGCGGCCGTGCGACGGCGTGGAAACCGCCGTCGCCTGGCAAAGCGCGATCGAGCGACAAGGTCCGAGCGCACTGCTGCTTTCGCGCCAGAACCTGCCGCAGCAGGCGCGCGACGCGGACACCGAAACCGCGATCCGGCGCGGCGGGTACGTGCTCGTGGAGAGCCGGCTTCCGCTGCAGGTCGTCCTGATCGCGACCGGCTCCGAAGTCGCGATCGCGGTCGCGGCACAGCGACAGCTCGCAGACGCCGGCATCGGTGCGCGCGTCGTCTCGATGCCGTCGACCAGCGTCTTCGATCGCCAGGACGCCCGCTGGCAGCGCGCGGTCCTTCCTGCCGGCGTGGCGCGCATCGCGATCGAGGCCGGACATCCGGACTTCTGGCGCAAGTACGTCGGCCTCGAGGGCAAGGTGGTCGGGCTGCCGCACTTCGGCGAATCGGCGCCGGCGTCGCGCCTGTTCGAACACTTTGGCCTGAACGCGGCTGCCGTCGCCGCCGCAGCCAACGAGCTGACCGACCAGGCTCAGGCCGTCGCTGCGTAAACGCGGCGCACGCGATTCTTCGTCGAACCAGGAGACATTCAATGGCTCTGATCTCGTTGCGCCAATTGCTCGACCACGCCGCCGAGCACGGCTACGGACTGCCCGCGTTCAATGTCAACAACATGGAACAAATCCACGCCATCCTGCAGGCGGCGGACGAGTGCGACAGCCCGGTGATCCTCCAGGCGTCAGCCGGCGCGCGCAAGTACGCAGGCGAACCGTTCCTGCGCCGACTGGTCGAGGCAGCCGTTGAGCAGTACCCGCACATCCCGATCTGCATGCACCAGGACCACGGCGCTTCGCCCGCGGTGTGCCAGCAATCGATCCGCTCCGGCTTCACGAGCGTGATGATGGACGGCTCGCTGCGCGAAGACATGAAAACGCCGGCCGATCATGCCTACAACGTCGGTGTCACACGCCGCGTGGTCGAGATGGCGCATGCGGTCGGCGTTTCCGTCGAAGGCGAACTCGGTTGCCTCGGTTCGCTCGAAAGCGGAACAGCGGGCGAAGAAGACGGCGTCGGCGCGGCGGGGGTGCTCGATCACGCGCAACTCCTCACCGATCCCGACGAAGCCGCGGATTTCGTGCGCGACACCGGGGTCGACGCGCTGGCGGTTGCGATCGGCACCAGTCACGGTGCCTACAAGTTCACGCGTCCGCCTAGCGGCGACATCCTGGCGATCGACCGCATCATGGCGATCCACCAGCGCATCCCGGACACGCATCTCGTGATGCACGGCTCGAGCAGCGTGCCGCAGGAATGGCTCGAAACGATCCGCGAATACGGCGGCGAGATCAAGCAGACGTACGGCGTGCCGGTCGAGGCGATCTGTGCCGGCATCCGCAACGGCGTGCGCAAGGTGAACATCGATACCGACATCCGTCTCGCAATGACCGGCGCGATGCGCAGGGTAATGGCGGAGCAGCCGTCCGAATTCGATCCGCGCGCGTTCTTCAAGGCGGCGACCGCCGCGGCGCGCGCGATCTGCAAGGCGCGTTTCGAGGCTTTTGGTTGCGCCGGCCGTGCGGCGGCGATTCGTCCCCTGCCCTTGGACAAGATGGCCGTCCGCTATATGCGCAGCGAATTGCCCACGACACGTCCCACGCTCCACTGACATCGATTGGCGGGATTGAACCTCGTCGGGCGCAGCGCGCAGGATCGGTTCTGACCGCAACGCTGAGGAGACGACGATGGGAGCCGAAGGACACTCCGAACACCTGGGCATGCCGGCGCCGGATTTCGCGCTGCGCGGCGTGGACGGCCAGATCTACACCCGCGACGGGTGCCGCGGCGAGGCCGGCTTGCTGGTGGTCTTCATGTGCAACCACTGTCCGTACGTGCAGGCGGTGCTCGAGCGCATCATTCGCGACGCGCGCGAACTGGAGCGGCACGGCATCAACACGGTGGCGATCAGCTCGAACGATCCGGTCGCTTGGCCTGATGATTCGTTCGAAGCGATGCAACAGCTGGCACGCGACAAGGCGTTCCCGTTTCCATACCTGTTCGACGAAACCCAGCAAGTTGCGCGCGCGTACGACGCGGTCTGCACACCGGATTTCTTCGGCTTCAACAGCCAGCTCGAACTCGAATACCGCGGCCGGCTCGATGCGTCGAAACGCGAGGCGATCGAGGATGCGCCGCGCGAGTTGTTCGATGCGATGAAGATGATCGCCGTGCTCGGCCACGGTCCGGTCGTGCAGCACCCGTCGATCGGGTGCTCGATCAAGTGGCGCGAAGCGGCGGCCGCCTGACTAGCGCGGCACCTCGCCCAGCACCGTACAGCGCCGCACCACGCGTCCTTGGGTGGCGACGTCGAACGCCGTCGCCCGATGCAGCACGCACCGGTTGTCCCACAGCAGCAGCTCGCCCTTGGTCCAGTGGTGTTCGTAGACGAGGTCGGGATGAATGATGCCGGCGTTGATCTCTTCGATTAGCGCGCGTCCCTCGTCGTACGGCATGCCGAGGATGTATTCGGCGTGATCGCCCAGGTAAACGCACTTGCGCCCGGTCTCGGGATGCGTGCGCAGGATCGGATGATCGACGGGCGGACGTTCCCAGCGCTGCGCATCGGTCAGCGGTTCTTCGCCGTGGCGCCGCGTGCGTGAAAAATCGAGGTTGTGCACGGCGCGCAGCGGCGCAACGCGGCGCCTCCAGTCATCACCGAGGCGCTCGTAAGCGCCATACATGTCGGCGAAGTGCGTTTCGCCGCCGATCGCAGGCACGATCTCGCCGTAGATGATGGTCGCCTGTCCGGTCACCTCCGACCACGATCCGTCGGTATGCCACGCGAGAGTGCCTTTGTCCGGATGCCGGCCGCTCGGCCGGCCGTTCTCATCGAGGTTCGAGAGTCGGTACAACTCCGGAAAGCCGTCGGCGTGATACTGGGTCATCACGTGCACCTGCACTTCGCCGAAGCGGCGCGCGAACGCGACCTGATCGGCTGGCGGCAGATCCTGCGGCTCGAACAGCAGCACCTGGTAGCGCAGAAACGCCTGGTAGATCGCGGCGAAAGTGGCGTCGCTCACGCCGTCGGCCAGCCTGATGCTGCGAATCCGCGCACCGAGTTTCGGCGTCAGCGGCCGGATATCAAGCGCGAGCGTGACCTGCGTCATTTCGGACAAACGTAGCCGGGGCCTGTGGGGCTCTTGAAGCAACCGACGCTCTCGGGCAGCAACCACTTCGGCAACGCAAGCACGACGTCGGGAAATACGACCGTGAAGGCGATCGTCGCGAAGAAAACAACGTAGAGCGGCAGCGAACGCACCACCGCGCGTCCGAACCCGACGCCGACGTACTTCGACGCGACCAGGAGCGAGAGCCCGTACGGCGGCGTGATCAGGCCGAACACCAGCGTGGTGATGATCACCACGCCCATGTGCAGCGGGTTGATGTGCCCGATGTCGGCGAGCTTGGTGATGATCGGCATGAAGATGATGATCGCGGGCACCGCGTCGATGAAATCGCCGACGATCACGAACAGCGCCACCAGCAGGAACATGATCATCGCGGGATCGGTGCCCGCATAGGCGCTGATCGAATCGGCGACGATGTCCGGTCCGCGCAGATACGCCACCATCCACCCGAACGTCGACGCGCCGGCCACCGCGGCGAGCGGCAGCGAATAAAGAAGGCCGGCCACCATGAAGTCGCGCGGCAGTTCGCGGATGTGCGAAGGCCGGAGTGCCGGGATCAGCACCAGCAGGATGTAGGCGCAAGCCGCCATGCCGGCCTCGGTCGGCGTGAACCAGCCGGTGAGAATCCCGCCCATGATGATCACCGGGATCACGAGCGGCAGCGCGGCACCACGGGTCGCGACCGCGAATTCGGTGAACGTGGCGCGCTTCTTCATCACGCCGACCGGCCCGAAGAAATAGCTATAGATCATCAAGCCGATCCCGATCAGCACGCCCGGCACGACGCCGGCGAGGAACAGGCCGCCGATCGACACGTTGCCAGTCGCGCCGTAAACGACAGCCATGATGCTCGGCGGGATCAGGTTCGCCATCGTCGATGCCGATGCGATCAAGGCCGCGGTGAACGTCCGCTCGTAGCCCTCCTTGTCCATCTCGCGCGCCACGGTGCGCGCGAGGATCGCAACGTCGGCCACCGACGAACCCGAGATGCCGGCGAAGAACATCGAGAACAACGTGACCACCTGCGCGAGGCCGCCCCGCAGATGCCCGACCAGCGACTGCGACAGGCGGATCATCCGGTGCACGACATCGGACGAAGCCATCAACTCGCCGACCAGCAGGAAAAATGGCACCGCGAGCAGCGTCTCCGAGTCGATGCCGTGGAATAGCTGGCCGACCATCGACTGCAGGCTCACTGGCGTGAACGCGCTGGCCGCGAAAACACCCGCCATCAGTGCGAAGGACACCGGCACGCCCATGTAGCCGAGCCCGAGGAACAAGAGCCCCATCAGCACGAGCACGGCGCCCGCACTCACTCGACGCTCTCCAGGAAGTCGTTGTCCTCGGGTCCTTCGAAGCCGTTGCGCCAGCCGTTGATCAACTGCTCGAGCGTGAACAGCGCGACCAGCACGCCCGCAGCAGGCACGATGCCGGTGTAGACCGCGAGCGGTATCAGCGATGGCATGCGATAGCTGCCCATGTCGAGCAGCGCGTTCTTCCAGCCGTACCAGATCAACACCACAGCCACCACCAGCACCACCAAACGGTTGATGATTTCGATCGCGCTGCGCGAGGCACCGGTCATGCGCTTGGTGATCTCGGTGAGATAGAAGTGATCGTTGCGGCGCGTCGCGGCCGCCATGCCGAGGAAGACACCCCACGCGAAGAACGCGGTGGTCACTTGCTGCAGCCAGAGCCACGGCTTGCCGATCGTGCGCGTAACGACATCGCAACCGACCGACAGCGTGAACATGAAGATGCAGACACCGCAGAGGACCATCAGGATGGCCTCGAGCGCGTCGAACGCGTGCCACTTGAGGTGGCGGTGACGTTGCAGCACGAGCGCGCGGTCAGCCATCGGCGGCGGGATCCGCGTTGCGCGCGCCGGCCGCTACTTGACGTCGCGCACCATCTTCAGGAGCTTGACCGCATGCGGTCCGAGCTCGGCGGCCAACTGGTCCTGGATCGGCGCGGCCGCTTTCATGAAGCCCGACTTGTCGACGCCCTCGACCACCTTGACGCCGATCGTCTTGAGCTTGTCGGCCGAGTCCTTCTCGAGTTTGAGCGCCATCGCGGGTTCGTTCTTGCTGACTTCGGCGGCCGCGGCCTGCACCCATTGTTGTTGCTGCGGCGTGAGGCTCTGCCAGGTCTTGTCGCTAACCCACAGGCAATTGTTGTTGGCCTCGTGTTCGGTCATCGAGAGGACGGGCGCCACCTCGTAGTGCTTGTTGGCGAGGTAGACGTTGACACCGTTCTCGGCGATGTTGACGACGCCGGTCTGCAGCGATGTGTAGACCTCGCCAAACGGCATGTGCACCGTCTGCGCGCCATACGCGGGGAAATGCGCGTCCTCGGTCTTGGTCGCCTGGACGCGCACCTTCTGGCCCTTGATGTCGTCGACCGTCTTCACTTCCTTCTTGCTGTACATGTTGCGGAAGCCCATCGTGAGCAGGCCCAGCACCTGTGCACCCTGCACCGAGTCCTTCACCATGTCGCGAAACTCCTGCGCGATCGCAGGGTCGGCGAGCACCTTTGCCAGATGGTTCTGGTCGCGGAAAATGAAGTGCAGCGAGAACACGCCGGCCTGCGGCGCGAGCGTCGATGCGTTGGCGGTCGACGTGACGACGAAATCGATATCGCCGGCGCGCAGCTTCTGCAGCATCTGCGGTTCCTGTCCGAGCTGGCCACCGGGGAACTGGTTGATGCTGAAGTCGCCGCCGGACAGTTCCTTCAACTTCGCTTCGAACAGGTTGGCCGCGATGCCGTACGCCGTGGTGGGCGGCTGGTCGTAGGCGAAGCTGAAGGCGCGCTTCTGAGCCTGGGCGTCAGTGGTCGCGGCGCCCGCAGCGACAGCGAGCAACGCGGGCAACGCGCGCCGCAACAGGGACAGCACCATCGATGCGGAACTCATCTGTCGTCTCCCCTTGTTCTGATGCCCGCTCCGGATCGAGCCGGAGCGACGGCGTGTCCTTCGATTCGACGATAACGGCGCGCCCCGCAGGATGCAACGAGAAGCGCCGCAACGAAACGCATGCGCGCGACTCGTATCATGGCCGCCTTCGATCCAGGCGGCCGCCCCATGCCCACCATCGACTACACGCGCTTCTATCGCTACGACGAACTGATCTCCACGCTGAAAGCCTTCACGGCCGAATTTCCCAAGCTCATCGATTTCCAGACTATCGGCACGAGCCATGAAGGGCGGCCGATCCCGCTTCTCACGGTCACCAACAAGGACACCGGCGCGGCCGAGGACAAACCTGCGTACTGGGCGGACGGCAACATCCATTCGATCGAACTGTCGGCATCGAGCGCATGCCTGTATCTGCTCGAGTACCTGACCAGTGGGTACAGCAAGGACCCGGACATCACGCGCTGCCTCGACACACGCGTGTTCTACGTGTGCCCGCGCATCAATCCGGACGGCGCGGAATGGGCGATGGCGGACCGGCCCAAGTTCGTGCGTTCGAGCACGCGCCGCTATCCGTTCGACGAAGAACCGGTCGATGGCCTCTTGGTCGAGGACATCGACGGCGATGGCCGCATCCTGCAGATGCGAATCCCCGATGGGAACGGGCCTTGGAAGAAGCACCCGCGGGACGCACGGCTGCTGGTGCGACGCGAACCAACCGACGATGGCGGCGAGTATTTCCGGCTACTGCCGGAAGGACGCATCCGCAACTACGACGGAGTTTCCGTCGAGGTGGCAGGTGTCACCGGCAACGCGCAGGGGCTGGATCTGAACCGCAACTTTCCGTCCGGCTGGCGCCAGGAGCACGAGCAGCTCGGCGCGGGCCCGTATCCGACGTCGGAGCCGGAGATCCGCGCGATCGTGGATTTCTTCATCAAGCATCCGAACATCTGCGGCGGCACGAGCTTCCACACCTTCTCGGGCGTGCTGTTGCGCCCGTTCGGCCATCTGCCCGACGACAAGATGCCGGCCGAGGATCTCTGGACCTACCAGACGGTCGGCAAGAAGGGCGAAGAGCTCACGGGCTATCCGGCGATCTCGATCTTCCACGAGTTCGTTTATTACCCGAACCAGTACATCGGCGGCGCGTTCGACTGGATCTACGAGCATCTGGGCATGTTCATGTGGACCGTCGAGATCTGGAATCCGAAGAAGGAAGCGGGCATCGATGACAAGTCATGGATCCACTGGTTTCGCGATCACCCGATCGATGACGATCTCAAGATCCTGCAGTGGTCCGACACCGAGTTGAAGGGCCATGGACACGTCGACTGGAAGCCGTTCGATCATCCCGAACTCGGCGCGGTGGAAATCGGCGGCTGGAACCGCTTCCACGCATTTACCAACCCGCCGCCGCATCGAGTCAAGGACGAGGTCGCGCGCTTTCCCGGCTGGCTGGTCTGGCAGGCGCTCATCTCACCGAAGCTCGAGGTACGCGACACGGTGGTGGAGCGCACCGGTACAGAGGGCAACGCGGGCGTCTGGCGCATCCGCCTCGTGCTGCACAACGCGGGCTGGCTGCCCACCTACGTGACCAAAATGGCCCTCGAGCGCAAGCAGTTGCGCGGCACGCTCGCCGAGATCGCACTGCCGCAGGGCGCCACGCTGGTCGCAGGACAACAGCGCCAGGAGGTCGGTGAACTCGAAGGCCGGGCCTACCTACATACGGGAATCAGTTTCTGGCCACTTAAGAAACCGACCCAGGACATCGCGTACGTTGAGTGGGTGGTGAAGGGCGTGCCCGGGACGACGGTGGATCTCACCGCCTGGCATGACCGCGCCGGCCGCGTACGGAAGAGCGCCCGGCTCGCGTAATACCGCGGGATCGGCCTTTCGTCTGAGGCGGTTGGCACGCTGCCAGTCCCCTGTCACTCCCATATTGAAGCGATAATCAAAACATGGTTGTCGACCGATTCAAGCAGTCGTCCGCAACTGGAAAAAATGGCCGGTACAGACAACAAGCGCGTCCGCGGGCTCGGCATCTTCGGCAAGCTCTTTCTCGCATTTTTGCTTGCCGCCCTCGTTCCTCTCCTGATCACCTGGTACTTCGCGCGCGAGCGTGCGCGCGAGGACGCTTCGCAGCTTGGGGAACAGCAGCTCAAGTCGGTCGCGAACCGGCTGGCCGACAAGGTCGAGTCATGGCTTCGCATCAACCAGCAGTCGTTGATCGAACTCGCCTCGACCGCGGCGATGCAGACCATGAAACCGGATGTCCAGAAGCCGATCCTGGTGAGCATGTCGCTGCACCAGCCTTGGAGCTTTCTCGTTTTCACGATCGGCGTGGACGGGATGTCGGTTGCGCGCAACGACAACCTGGCGCCCATCAACTACGCCGATCGCGGCTACTTCAAGGACGTGGCCGACGGCAAGCCGATCGGGCAGCAGGTCGTGATCAGCCGGACGATCAACAAGCCCTCGTGGGTCGTCGCGGTGCCGATCCGCGATGCGTACGGCCGCTTCCTCGGTGCGCTGGCGAAATCGAATGCGCTCACGGAAATCACGGACGTGCTGGTCAACGAGCGCATCGGCCGCACGGGCAAGGCGATGTTGCTGGCCCCGGACGGCAAGCTGATCGCGCAGACCGGCGCCGTGATGGACAAGGAGCTGCTCGACCTGACCAAGCACCCTGCCTACACCATCGGCGCGAGTGGCGGCGAAGTCGCGCGTTACACCGAGGACGGCAAGACGATGCTTGCGCGCATCCGCAAGACACGCCTCGACTGGATCGTGGTCGTGCAGATGCCCGAGGAAGAAGTGTTCGACCGTGTCCGCCAGACCGACCTTTACATGCTGCAGCTGTTCGGCGTCGCCGCGGTGGTTGCAGCGTTCTTCGCGCTGATCGTTTCGCCGACGATCGCCAATCCGATCCGCCGCCTCACGGCGATCACCGAAGAAATCAGCCGCGGCAACTTCGACGAGGAGATCAACGAAGTGAAGCGCTCCGATGAGATCGGCGCGCTGGCCCGCTCGATCGAGCGCATGACGAAGAGCCTGCGCATCGCTGTAAGCAGGCTCAGGGAAAAGCGCTAACACGCGGGCCGCGCCATGACACCGTTCGAACTGCTGCAGGTACTCGCCGCAACCTATGAGACCGGCATGCTGTTCGCGCGCACGACGCAGGGCCATCAGGCGCGCATCGGCCTGGCCGCAGGACAGGTCGTGCACATTTCCTACGCGATGCGGCGCGGCGGTGAAGCACTCTCGCGGCTGGCCGGCACGCAGTCGACCTCGGCAAGCTTCACGCGCGGCCTGGTTGCCGACCGGCATGACGATTTGCCGCCGCCGGACCTGTTGATGCAGGCGCTCGCGACGATCCTCGGCGCAGGCCAGGCGACGCTGCCGACCGCGAGCGGGCCGAACACCGTGCCGATGCGCTCGGAAACGAATGCACCGACCACGACGACGCGCGCGCTTGGCGATGCAACCACTACCGCGACGCGCGCGCGCCCGGTCGAAGAGCTGCGCCGGAGCAGCGCGACGATCGACCAGTTGCGCAAGCTGTTGGTCGACTACGTCGGTCCGATCGGTGGGTTGCTGGTCGACCAGGAGATGGAGGCGGGCTTCAAGTCCTGGACCGAACTGGTCGATCGTCTGGCCCGCGAAGTTTCACCGGATACCGAAGCGCGCGCCTTCCGAATTGCCGCCCTACGGCTCTTGCGCTGAACGCGCCGCCACGGAGCTATTCGGCGGTCTCGAGCGGTTCCTCGTTCGCGCGGCCAAGTCCCCAGCGCGATTCCTGCAGCCAGCTTTCAAGGGTCCGGCGCCGCAGCGGGCCGCACACCAGATAACCCTGGACGAAATCGCAGCCAAGCTCGCGCAATTGTTCGAGCGCTTCTTCGTTCTCGACGCCCTCGGCGACCACCAGAAGGCCGAGGTTGTGGGCCAGTTCGATGGTCGAACGGACGATGACACGGTCGTCCTTGTCTTCCGCCATGCCCATGACGAAGCTGCGTTCGATCTTGAGCTCGGCGACCGGAAGCTTCTTCAGGTACGCGAGTGAAGAGAAGCCGGTACCGAAGTCGTCGATCGCGAGCTTGATGCCCAATCCATCGAGCTGTTGCAACGTAGCCTGCGCGTGCTTCGGATCTTCCATGAAGCTCGACTCGGTGATCTCCAGGCAGAGCAGGTGCGGCGGCACCGAATGCGTGCGCAGCAGATCGGCGATCACATACGGCAGTTCGCGATTCATCAGGTCGCGCGCGGAGATGTTGACCGACACTTGCAACGGCGTGCCTTGCGCGGCCCACTTGCCGCACTGGCGCACGGTGACGGCGAGCATCCAGCGCGTGACCACGCGAACGAAGCCGGTCTGTTCCGCGTACGGCATGAACTCGACCGGTGCAAGCAGTCCGCGCGTCGGATGGCGCCAGCGTACAAGCGCTTCGACGCCGCGCACGCGTCCGGTCGCCAGATCGATCTGCGGCTGGTAATAAGCACGCAACTGGCTTTCTTCGACCGCGCGCCGCAGTTCGGAGAGCAGCGACAAGTGCTCGCGCTGCCCGACGTCGTAGCTCGGATCGTAGAAGGCGTGGCCGGAATTGTTGCGCTTGGCGACGTACATCGCCGCATCCGCATGACGGATCAGCGTGCCGGCGTCTTCACCGTGCTGCGGAAAGATGGCGCTGCCGATGCTCGCGGCGACGTCGAGCGGCTGACCTTCGAACTCCACTGGGGTGCGCAACGCCAGCGCGATACGCCGCGCCACCACGCGAACGAGATCGGTATCGGCCATCGGCAGGACCAGCGCGAACTCATCGCCGCCGAGGCGTGCGACGGTGTCCGACTCGCGCAATACCGCCTGCAGACGGGCCGCCACCTGCTTCAACACGACATCGCCCGCCATGTGGCCGAGCATGTCGTTGATCTCCTTGAAGCGGTCGAGATCGAGCACCATCACGGTCAACGGCTCGCTGCGGCGGATCGCGGTGCGCAGTCCCTGGTCGAGGCGATCCAGCAGCAGCGCCCGGTTCGGCAGGCGCGTGAGGCCGTCCTCGTAGGCGAGACGCAGGATCTCGCGCTCGCGGCGTGCGATGCCCTCACGCATGTGATTGAGGGTTCCGGCGAGCAGGCCCAACTCGTCGTGGCTTCTCGCGGGGATGGGGGCGGAATAATCGCCGCTCTGCATTCGCAACGCGCCGCGCGTGAGCTCGGACAGCGGCTGGGTGATCGAGCGGGCGATCAGGTAGCTGCCGAGCACGGCGAGCGGAATGCTGACCGCGGCGAGCAGCATCAGGAACACGCGCAGCTGCTCGAACGTCGCCCGCACTTCGCCCAGCGGCCGCTGCAGCACCGCGACCGCGCGACCGCTCGCGCCGGTATCGATACCGACCAGGCGGCTCTCGTACTCGTCGCCGGCCAGGCGCAGCTGCAGCCGCTCGACGCCCGCGCCTTGCGGCTCCTTGAGAACATCGGCGAGCATCTGGCGTGCCGATGGAACAAGCGTCGACGCGAGCAACCGCGGTTCGCGTCCGCTCTGCAAGTCGAAGAACGAAACCTGCAACTCCGTCAGCTTCTGCAAGTCGGCCGCAAGGTCGTCGTTGATCTCGAGGCCAAGGGCGACCCAACCGACCGGCATGGGCGACAGCACAGGCACCACCACGAGCTGGTAGGCCCGGCCTTCCAGCAACACCAGCGACGCGCTGTGACCTTCATTGCGCGACGCCTCGATCGAGGCATTGAGCGGGAACGGCTTGCCGCGGCGCGATGGGGTTGACGTGTCCGCCACCACCATGTTCTTCATGTCGATAAGCATCGTCACGTCGGCGCCGACGCGTCCGCCGTGGCTGCGCAACGCCGTTTCAACCGCGGGCACATCACGCGTGACAACGGCCTGGCGCAGTGCGGAGTCGGCCGACAGGACGCCGGCCGTCTGGATCAACTGGCTGCGCTTCTCGTCGAGCAGGCGGCTGAAGATGCGCTCGCCCACCGCGAGTTCCTGGCCGATCTTCGCCTGCGCGTTGCGGTCATTGGCGACGTTCACCAGTACGAACGCGATCGCTTGCACGACCGTCACGAGGATCGCGAAGGCGACGATGATGCGGGTGCGCAGGCGGCGGAAGTGGATCATGTTCGGGACCGCTCACGCTGAGCGTGCGGGCATGGCAGGGGCTGGCAGACGCAAAGCCCGCTCCGGCGCCCGTCGCGCGCGCCAATCGTCGATGCAATTCGTGTTCAAAGGAGCGTCTGCGCGAGCGAGCACGTGGAGAGAGGACCTTCTCCCCACGATATCCGCGGGGCGGGCGCCACGAGCCCGGACGAAACCGGGCTTACCGGTGCTTTTCCGGGGTTTCGGCCCTCAAAAGGGGCAAGCCGGCGGGCCGGCCAGCGGGGCGGTCGGCCTTTGTGGCCCCCCTGAGCCGCCGCCAGCGGGTCTGATGGTCGGGTTCCCCGCGCAGAAACGCCGACGGCGCCCGCAGGCGCCGTCAGGTTGGGCGAGTGACGCCGAAAGTCAGTGGACGTGTTGGCTCAATTCGCCGGTCTGGTACTTGTGCGCCATCTTGGCGAGCGGTACCACGCTGATCTTGCCGGCCTGCCCGGCGCAACCGAACTCCTGGTAACGCTGCTTGCAGATCTTCTTGGCAGCTTCCTTGGCCGGCTTCAAGTACTCGCGCGGGTCGAACTTGCCGGGATTTTCGGCGAAGAACTTGCGAATCGCCGCGGT
>Ga0335076_10004053_pt1 | contig 14776 bp, 11 predicted proteins | sample Lox_Sample_25_FD_206717 | JGI IMG/M metagenome (GOLD analysis project Ga0335076, IMG submission 206717) | Soil microbial communities from Loxahatchee National Wildlife Refuge, Florida, United States - Lox_Sample_2.5 | ecosystem: Environmental > Terrestrial > Soil > Wetlands | place: USA... | reverse complement strand
GGTCGCATAAAGAAAAGTTGCTGCAAGTTCAAATCTCCATGAAAAATGTTACCTTCGGTCAGCCCGTAGGTGCGCTCCAGATCGAGAGGTGTCAGCACTTGGCGGGTAATTATCGCGCCTGGCACGTTCGGGGCATATTCCGCTATCTTTTTCACCACGCGATCTCCCAGCAGTTCGCGCTTCCCGTCCCAATTCCCTTCCCTCAATCTGTACGGCACATATTGCACGAAACAGGTCATCACATGTTTTCCAGCCGGTGCCAACGAGTCGTCAGCGTTTGAGCCCACCACGCAATCGACCCACAACTGCTCCGGTATCTCTCCGAGCTTCGAAGCGTCATAACAACGTTCGGCAAACTCAAGCGAGGGAACGAGCGTGAAGAGCGACCGTTCCTGAGGTGTAGCCGTAGCCGAAGTCCCGGTAAAACGCGGCTCCTGCTCCAACACCATGTTCACCTTTGCGCACGGGCCAGCCATCTTAATTCCGCGCACCGCTTCCAGAAACTCCGCAGGCAATTGGGCCGGCTCCATCATCTTCAGGAAAGTGCGCTTCGGGTCGGCGTTCGAAAGCACCACGCGCGCGCGCAATTCCGTGCCGTCTTCGAGCGTTACACCGCTGACTACGCCTTCGCGCGAATCAATTCGCGCCACAGAGGCGCTTGTACGAATTTCCGCGCCGAGTTTACGCGCAGAAGCCGCCAGCGCCTGCGTGATTGCTCCCATTCCTCCCATCACGTGGCCGTAGAAACCTTGAAGTTCATGCTCCCCTCCACTCAGAAGGTGAAACAGCAAACCAATCGCGGTACCCGGCTGGTACGGACCACCGTGTTTGCCATACACGTTGTTTGCGAGGAACATCACCTTTATTTTTTCAGACTCGTAATTTTGATCTAGAAACTCCCCGAGGCTGCCGGTAAGAAACGCGACGAGCTGCGCAAATTCGGTGTTATTGATCTTGCGAAAACGCTTCCCCACGCGCAACAAATCGCTCCAACCCTGCAGCGACCCTGTATCCACCTGCGGCGGAGGTTCCATAAAGAACGGCTGCAGATAACGCGCCAGCTTCTTGAGCTGGTCATCGACGCGGACGAAGCGCGCCGCATCTTTCGGAGAAAGCTTGCCAAATTCCTGCACAGCGCGGCCTCGGTCCGCCCACCATGAAACCAATTGCCCATCAAGAAATGGGACCTGCAAGCCAGGATCACAGGGCACCATGCGCAAGCCAAAGTCCGCTAGACGAAGTTCCCGGATCACTTCCGGTCGCAGCATGCTCGCGATATACGATGTCGTCGAGGCGCGACATCCAGGTGCAATTTCTTCGGTCACACAGCAGCCACCTACAATTGCGCGCCGCTCAAGCACCAGCGTCTTCAATCTTGCTCCCGCAAGATACGCCGCCGCAGTCAGGCCGTTATGACCGGCACCGACGACGATGGCGTCGTAAGTGGACGAATAGGCGGGCATTCTTGTCAGCTTTGCTTTTGTGAGCTTCTGGGGACGCCAATCTTGTACCACACACCGTGGCAGAAACGAAATTCAGAACAGACCGGTTGCGTCAAAGGGCAGCCCCGCGTAGTTTTCGGCCAGCGCCATCGAAGCAGCCCGGGAACTGGTCAAATAATCGAGCTCTGCCAGGTGCAAGTGGTGCGAAAAGTCATCTTCGTTTGGGAAACGGTGCAGCATCGAGGTCATCCACCAGGAGAAGCGCTGGCACTTCCATACCCGCCGCAAGCAGCACTCTGTATATTGTTCGAGGGCAGTACACTCGCTCCGCCGATAGAATCCCACCAGGCCATGTGTCAGCACGCGCACATCTGCGACCGCCAAATTCAATCCTTTCGCTCCGGTTGGTGGAACGATATGCGCAGCATCGCCCAGAAGAAACAGCCTGCCGAATTGCATCGGCGCAGCTACGAAACTGCGCATCGGGGTGATGCTCTTCTGCAGAATCGGCCCATCTTTCAATGCGAATCCATCTCGCGTGGCCATGCGCGTTTGCAGCTCCCGCCAGATTCGGTCGTCGGACCAATGGTCTATATTCTCCTCGGGTCCGCACTGCAGATAGAGCCGCGAAATTTCCGGTGACCGCATGCTGAGGAGGGCGAAGCCTCGCTCATGATACGTGTAAATCAGTTCGTGAGACGCCGGCGGGACATGCGCCAGAATGCCAAGCCACGCGAACGGATAATGACGCTCGGTAATCTGAATTTGGCGCTCCGGAACGGCGGAACGGGAAATACCGTGAGACCCGTCGCAACCGGCTATGAAATCGCACTCGATCTCATGAACTTCCCCGTCCTGTCGAAAGTAAATCTTCGGTTTGGTGTCATAGTCAGCCAAACGCATCGCCTCGGCCTCGAAATGAATCGGCGCCTTGCACTCAAGACGAGCCGCGATCAGATCCTTCACCACCTCCTGCTGCGCATAGACGGTGATCGATTTCCCAACCAAATCGCGGAAATCGATGCGATGGCCCTTTCCATCGAAGCGTAATTCGACGCCTTCGTGTTCCAGCCCTTCTCGTTTCAGACGATCTCCCACGCCAGAGTCGCACAGGAGGTCTACCGTGCCCTGCTCCAACACTCCCGCACGCACGCGTGTTTCCACATATTCGCGAGAATGGCGCTCCAGAACGATGGACTCAATTCCTTGCAAATGGAGAAGATGTGCTAGGGTAAGGCCAGCTGGGCCGGCACCGACGATACCAACTTGCGTGCGCAGTTTAGCCATGCAACAGCTTCTCGGGCGTCACGAAAATTTTTCGATGACTTCCCGCGGAATCGCTTGCCCTTTCACCTGCGGTGGGTTGCCCGGCGACCGTACCGTCCATACACGTTTTTCCTGACCTTCCACGGCCAAGGTTTCTTCGCGAAACAGCTTGTGCTGCACACTAAAGCTGCTGTTTCCCCAATTTGTGACGCATGACTCGACATGAACGACGTCCCCAAACGAGGACGGCACCAGAAAGTTACAGCTCGCCTGCACCAATGGAATGCCGGCAATGTCGTAGTACCGTAGGAATTCCGCCTTTTTCAACCCCAAAGCATGATGAAACAGCGCATTGGTGCACGCATCGAAATATTCGAAATACCGCGGGAAAAACACGATGCCAAAGGGATCGCAGTCGCCCCATTCGATCTGGATTTCTTGCCGATGGATGAGCATGGTTGCTGAGCAGAATACCCGGCCAAAGTGTCCCTCGCTGAGTCTATCTTAGTCGGCCCCCGCAGTGCATGGCATTTGGTCCTCGCGCGTGTGTTTACGGTAGACTTAGTCCAGGAAACGTTCCTACCATGACCATTGCTTACATCTGCGATGCAATTCGTACGCCGTTTGGCCGTTATGGCGGCGCCCTTTCTGGTGTGCGCACCGATGATCTTGCCGCCACCCCTATTAAGACGCTGCTGGCGCGCAATCCGGGTGTCGACTGGAATGCGCTCGACGATGTGATTTATGGCTGCGCCAACCAAGCGGGCGAAGACAATCGCAATGTGGCGCGAATGGCTCTTCTGCTCGCTGGGCTGCCTAAAGACGTTTCTGGCAGCACAGTAAATCGCTTATGTGGCTCGAGCCTGGACGCGCTTGCCGTAGCTGCACGCGGAATCAAGAGCGGCGAGTTGGATCTGGTTGTCGCAGGCGGGGTGGAAAGTATGTCGCGCGCTCCCTATGTTATGGGCAAGGCCGACACCGCGTTTTCCCGCTCGATGAAAATCGAAGACACCACTATCGGCTGGCGTTTCGTCAATCCGGCCATGAAGGCGAAATACGGAACTGACTCTATGCCGGAAACCGCCGAGAATGTTGCACAGGAATTCAAGATCTTGCGCACAGATCAAGATGCCTTCGCATTGCGTAGCCAGCAGAGGACCGAGGCCGCCACACTAGCCGGACGCTTTGCGGACGAAATCGTACCGGTAAGTATTCCCCAGAAAAAGGGCGAGCCTATTCTCGTCAGCGCGGACGAACAACCGCGCCCCGACTCCACGTTGGAAGGACTTGCAAAGCTGAGAGGCATCGTCAAACCCGAAGGCACCGTGACCGCCGGCAACTCTTCTGGTGTGAACGATGGAGCGTGCGCGCTCTTGTTGGCATCGGACACGGCAGTACAGAAGTACGGTCTCACTCCGAAAGTTCGCGTGGTCGCCTCGGCCGCCGCGGGCGTAGCGCCGCGAATTATGGGCATGGGCCCCGTTCCAGCTAGCGAGAAAGCTTTAAGGAAAGCAGGTCTGACGATCGGCCAGATGGATGTGGTGGAACTGAACGAAGCGTTCGCCGCTCAGGCCCTCGCTGTCTTGCGTGAGTTGGGACTACCGGATGATGCAGCAAACGTGAATCCCAATGGCGGGGCGATTTCGATTGGTCATCCACTGGGAGCAAGTGGCGCGCGGCTAGCTACCACTGCAATGTATCAGTTGCTTCGCACGAAAACCCATTATGCACTGTGTACCATGTGCATTGGCGTTGGCCAAGGCATTTCCGTAATTCTGGAACGTATCTAGGAGAGTGGAGCGAAGCGTGCAGCCATTGCAGGCCTACCGAAGAGCAGCACCCGGAGCACAGCCTGCATATCTGCATCCCCCGTATGCCTCTACGGTAAAACGGGCACCTACGCAATCTCTCATTCGGCTGCCGCACTCGTCGTCTGAAATAACTGGTCCAACCTTTTCTAAAGATATTGTCCCTGCCAAAGCTTTCGACTTGACGCAGCAAGGACATGGTGCGCCGATCGGAGAACGCATCATCGTCAGCGGGAAAGTGATGGATGAAGACAGCCGCCCAGTTCGCGATTCATTGGTCGAAATTTGGCAAGCGAATGCCGCTGGGCGCTATATGCACAAGTGGGACCAGCACCATGCCCCGCTGGATCCGAATTTCCCTGGTGTAGGGCAAACCTTCACGGATAGCGAAGGAAGGTATCGTTTCATTACCATTCGCCCGGGCGCCTATCCCTGGAAAAACCATGCAAACGCCTGGCGCCCACAGCACATCCACTTTTCGTTGTTTGGTCCAGCCTTTGCCACTCGGTTGGTGACACAGATGTACTTTCCCGGGGATCCGCTTCTCGAATTCGATCCGATCTTCAACAGTATTGCCGATGACGCGGCGCGGAGCTCTTTGATTTCGAAGTTTGACTGGCACACAACAACTCCGGAAGTTGCCTTGGGATTTCGGTTCGACATTGTTCTTCGGGGGCGCGAAGCCACTCCGCTGGGGTCAGAATGAGCAGACGAACCACTCCGTCGCAAACCGTAGGACCGTTCTTCAGCATTGGCTTTTCCTGGCTCGAACGCACGAATCTGGCCACCGAATTCACGGATCAGCCTCCCATCACGATTCACGGGGGCGTCTTCGATGGTGATGGCCAACCGGTTCCAGACGCGGTACTGGAAATCTGGCAAGCCGATAGTCGAGGCAGATACGCTGGCCCGGATCAGCCAGCTGCACTTTCAATGCCCACAAGCTTTTTCGGGTTTGGACGTGTGCCCGTGAATGACCGAGGCGAGTTCCGTTTCTCAACTATCAAGCCTGGCGGTGTTCCAGGAACCGACGGCAGACCGCAAGCACCTCATCTGGAGTTATCTATTTTCATGCGCGGACTCCTGAGGCGATTGGTTACCCGTCTGTATTTCCCTGACGAGCCCGCCAATGCCAGTGACTCGGTCCTTGCCCTGGTCCCCGTACCGAGGCGAAGCACATTGATCGCGCAGAAAGATAGCTGCGGCGAAGATTGTCTGCGCTGGGATGTACACTTACAGGGCAATCACGAAACGGTTTTTTTTGATTGTTGAATTCTGGAGCCACTCGTCTCGATGCTCTACGACGAACTTTTCTCCTGCAGCGAGCTGACGGAGATTCTCTCCGACCATGCTTGCATACACGGCATGTTGCAGTTTGAGGCCGCCCTGGCGAAGGCCGAAGCCCAGACTGGAGTGATTCCGAAGGGTGCAGCGCAGAAGATCACGGAGCTATGTCGCGTGGAGAACTTCGATCTGGCCCTGCTCGCAAAGGAAGCTGCAACTGCCGGAAACGTAGCAATTCCGCTGCTACGGCAGTTGACGGAAGTCGTCGCGAAGCAGGATAAGGACGCGGCCCGCTTTGTCCATTGGGGCGCCACCAGTCAGGATACGATCGATACCGGATTTGTTCTGCAGCTGCGTGGAGCGCTGGCGCTGGCGGAAGCGGACTTGAACCGTCTCATCGATTCTTTGGCAACCCTCGCGACAGCCCATCGCAATACCCTCGTCGCCGCTCGCACTTGGATGCAACAGGCCTTACCCACAACTTTCGGTTTTATTGTGGCTGGTTGGTTGGACGCCGTGCTCCGTCACCGGGGAAGGCTGCAAGAGATCAAGCCGCGCGTTTTATCGTTGCAATTTGGTGGCGCAGTCGGAACTTTGGCGGCGCTTCGCGGCAACGGACAAAAAGTCGCTGCGGCATTGGCCTCCGAGTTGGGGCTAGGTTTGACCGACGTGTCGTGGCATTCTCATCGCGACCGCATGGTGGAGATTGCCGGATTCTTTGGACTACTAACCGGTACGCTGGGCAAAATCGCGCGAGATATTTCTCTGCACACGCAAACCGAGATCGGAGAACTGTTCGAACCCGCGAGCCCGAGGAGAGGCGGTTCTTCCACAATGCCTCATAAACACAATCCGGTGACCTGTGCGATCGTTTTGGCCGCTGCCACTCGTGTGCCCGGATTGGTCAGCACTTTGTTCGCTGCAATGCCACAGGAGCAGCAGCGTGCCTTGGGCGGATGGCAAGCGGAATGGGAAACGACGCCGGAAATCCTGCGCTTGTCCGGAGGCGCGCTTCACCATTTGGCAAATATGGTGCCGGGTCTAGCAGTTGATGCAGAACGGATGCTCCAGAACCTGGAGTCGACCCGTGGCCTCATCTTTGCCGAAGCGCTCACCGTGGCACTTGCTGATCGCATGGGAAAGATGCCCGCCTATTTGCTGGTTGAGGCCGCTTGCAAGAAAGCGGCGGCAGAACAACGTCACTTGAAGAACGTGCTGCGCGAAGAGCCAGGCATCCACGGCCATTTGACTTCCGCAGATTTGGAAGCGCTATTCGATGCTCGCAATTATCTGGGCGATGCAGAGGAGTTTGTCTCGCGAATTGTCGCGCGAGCACAATCAAAACTTCCTGGCAGCTAACACAAGGACAAATCATGCCATTTGCACAATTGCCGGACGTGAAGTTGTACTACGAATGGGCGGGATCCGAACGCCTGCCCGTCGTGGTCTTTTCGAATGGGCTGGGAACCAATCTCCACATGTGGGACCACCAGGTAGATGCTTTCGCCCAACATTTTCGCCTTCTACGTTGCGACACGCGCGGCCACGGAAAATCCGAAGTAACTCCCGGCCCTTATACCATCGAGCTGTTGGCCCACGACGTTATCCATCTGCTCGACGCCCTGAACGTCAAACGCGCCCATTTCTGTGGGCTCTCCATGGGCGGCATGATCGGAATGTTTCTTGGCGCGAACTTTCCACAGCGACTCCGCAAAGTTGCGCTGTGTAATACAGCCCCGAAATTCGACCCTGAACATATGTGGAACCGTCGCATCGATACCGTGAAAACTGGGGGCATGAAAGCAGTAGCCGGTGGTGTGATCGAACGCTGGCTTACGCCACAGTTTCGTGCCTCTCACCCGCAAGATGCCCAAGCGGTGCTCACGATGTTGGAATCCTCGAACCCGGAGGGATATATTGCCTGCTGTGCCGCGGTACGCGACATGGACCAGCGAGGCATCTTGAAAGACATTCGCGTGCCTGCTCTCGTTGTTGCGGGCACCTACGACCCCGCAGCGCCGCCGGAGGCCGCAAGATTGTTGGCCAGCTCCATCCCCGGCGCGGAATATGCCGAGCTAACCGCGTCGCACCTTTCGAATATCGAATCCAGTGAAGACTTCAACCGAAACATAGTGCAATTCTTGTTGACGCAGAGGAGCGCGCAGTGAACGAACAGAAGCGTCATGCAAAAGGAATGAAGGCGCGCCAGCAAGTACTCGGCAAAGTACACGTTGAGCGGGCAAACTCAGCCGTCAATTCCTTCACCGCTCCATTTCAAGACTTGATCACCCGCTATGCCTGGGGCGAAATTTGGTCTCGACCAGGACTGCCGCGTAAAACTCGCAGCCTGATCACCATCGCTACGCTGGTGGCGCTGAATCGCCCAGAAGAGCTACGACTTCACCTGCGTGCCTCAGCCAACGCGGGCGTGACGCAAAAAGAAATTCAGGAAGTATTGCTACAAACGGCGATCTATTGCGGGATTCCTGCAGCGAATTCGGCATTTCAGATCGCGGACGAAATCTTCACCAAAGCGAAGAGGTAATAATAACCGCTGCCTTCTTCAGACCAGCACCGGAGCATCTGCCAGAACTTCCGTTACCCACTGGACCGAACGCAAATACAATTCGGGGAGATATTCTTCGTGCAATCCAACATGGCGGGCGGAGTGCGTCAGTTGCTCCCAAGTGCCGGACTCATAATCCAGTACCACCTCGAAGATCGGACGGTAGCGACTCGGCTTGCCCAACAGCGCCTTCTTGATCTCGTCATCGACAGGCAGTTCGGTCAGCACGTCGACCATACGCATGTTCAACAGTGCATCCATCACCGAAAGCAGCCCCAATAGGAAAAGCTCGTGCGTTTCGCGATGCATCCCGATTTTCTTCCCTACCAGCTCGCAAAACATCGCCCGAAGCAACGGCAAACGCAACAACCCGCCGGCCACCTCGTCGCCCAGCCCCGCCACACTGACCAGTGAAATCCATTTGCGCATGGCTCGTTCCCCCAAGAGAGTCAGCGCGTGTGGGATTGAGCGCACCTCCGACTGCAGGCCGAACGAGGCGGAGTTCAAATAGCGCAACAATCGGTAGCTTAGCGAAACGTCACGCCGGAAAATGATGGAAATTTTGTGAAAGTCGAATACATTGGCGTTAGCGGCTTGCAGCAGTTCCAGGTACACGGTCTTGTTGGCGGGAACGCTGCGGCGCCCCACCACTTCCGGCCTGCAGAAGAAATACCCCTGAAAATAGTCATAGCCAATTTCCGTACAACGTCGGAACTGTTCGTCCGTTTCCACCTTTTCCGCGATTACCGGAACTCGGCGCCGATGACAGACCTTCACTAGCCGTTCCTGCTCGATGAACGAAGTCAGCAGCACATCGATCTTCACGAAATCGGCGATGTCCAGCAATGGCTGCGTTTCCGGCATATCGCAATAGTCGTCCAGCGCTAATCGGTAGCCTTGCTCCTTCATTCGGCAGCAGGCCGCCAATACGTCGGCGTCTGGTGTAACGCTCTCGAGGATCTCGCCGACAACCATTTCCTTCGGCATTAACGTCAGATAGTCGCGGATCAAGAATTCCCGTGTGCAGTTCATGAATGCCGGAAGCCCTTCCGTAATCGTCCGCACACCCATAAGAAACAACTCATCCATCGCTTTTTCCGCTACAGAACTTCCCGGCGTCGGGGCGCAGTAATTTTCGGGTCCGTATCGCGAGAGAATCTCGTATGCAAAAAAACTCTTATTCTTGGCAAGAATCGGTTGGCGGGCTAAAAACCGGTTGAATGTTTCTGCCGAAGGCATAGGATCCAGCGCCGCGTAGGCCTCGCAAAAGACACATGATTGGTGCACGAAGATGGCCATCCCGCACGTCCGCAGCCACGCTCCGGCCACCGGGCTCTAAAGCAATTAGGAGAGGCCGCGTAACTTGGAGTCGTCTCTTTCTCAGCGAAAAAGGGCGGACACCAATTCACAAACTGGATGAGGAGGGTGTGCAGAATTGCATCCAATCCACTCATTCCGTTTCCAATTGAAACAGCCCTTCCACCTAGCGCTCCTTTTAGCTGACCTTACGTTGGCAACACGCATGCACCATTGACCAGACTGGCGTGAGAGAGGTGGACCTTGAATCCGGTCACCAACGAGATTCTGATTCGGCGCGCAAAGCACCTGGGAAACCTGCCTGCCATGCCTTGCATCCTTCGAGAGCTTACGAAAACCTTCAACGCCAACGCTGTAAAAATGGATGTCGACGAAATCGTAAAGACCATTTCTTACGACAAATCGCTAGTGGCTCAGTGTCTGCGCATGGCGAACTCGGCGATGTACCGTTCACGAACCGACGTCAACACGGTAAGGGAATCCATCTTAGCTCTGGGGCTATGGCGGATTCGCGATCTGGCCTTTTCCTGCAACCTGCCTCTCATGTTCGCCAACCTGGACTGCGCCGTGCCCAAAGAGGCGTTCTGGCGGCACGCGTTAGCTACCGGCTATGTGGCGCAAAAGCTAGCGCTCGAACTTGTGGGCACGGTGGGCGAGGAAGTTTACCTTTCGGGCTTGCTGCACGATGTCGGAATCCTCATCAACGCCCTCCTCTTTCCCGACGATTTTCACAAGATTATGGATGAAGCCGTGCGCGATCATTCTCCAGTGCTGCCGATCGAGCAACGAATCCTCGGCTTCACTCACGCGGAAAGCGGCCGAATCCTCGCCGACCTTTGGCGCTTACCCCATAAAGTCGCGGAAGTGATTGAGTTTCACCACTGTCCCGAACGGCAGACGACGAACAACGAAACAACCCTACTCGTACAACTGGCCAGTCAACTTTGCTGGCGCTTCGGTTTGGGTTACGGCTACTCGCTAATCGAGCGGCAACAGGATCTCCAGATCGAAGATCCCCTGCGACTGGCCAGCGTGAACTTTCCCAAGGCGTGCCCACTGAATGCCGCGGATTATGCCCCGGTGCTGGAATCTCACATGGCGGAAGCACGTGAACTTGCTGACCGCGTTTTTGGTTTTGAACCTGTGTGCAACTGAAAAATCGGTGGACCGTCAATCGTTGAACACGTTTGCGCGCAACGTGTACGAGCTAAGTACCTTCATATAGTTGCCGCGCTCAAATGCGCTGGGGTCAGGAACTGCACCGTGGCTCATGCTGCCACACATCTGCTGCACAGACGTATATTCGTGCTCATCGAGCCAACGGTCCAATTCGGTCAGCACGTGAGCGGCGTGATGCACACCGTTCCGCAGCAGCGCCGAAGTCATGAACGCTACCTTCGCTCCAGCTAGTATGCATTTAATGACGTCCCGCGAGCTGTGTACCCCTCCGGTGACGCCGAGGTCCGCGCGCACGTGCCCGCACAGCACCGCTATCCAGTGCAGCCGCAGCAGCAACTCTTCCGGCCGGCTAAGTGCCAAGCTCGGGGAAATCTCCAGATGGTCGATGTCGAAATCGGGCTGGTAAAACCGGTTAAACAGCACGATGCCGTCGACCTTCGCTTCATCCAGACGAACACCCATATTCGCTGGCGTGGTGAAAAACGGTGAGAGTTTTACGGCCAGTGGGATACGAAGAGTGCCTTTAAGTTCACGAACCAAGTCCACGTAGTTCCGCTCGAGCTCGGAACTCGTGGTTTTGGGGTCCGTCGTTATGGAATAGATGTTCAGTTCCAGGGCGTCCGCTCCGGCCTGTTCCATTAACTGCGCGTACTCCAGCCAGCCGCCTTTCGAAACGCCGTTCAAACTGGCAATGATGGGGATTTGTACGCTCTCTTTGGCATGCCTGATCAGCTCAAGATAACCGTCCGGTCCAAGATTGTAAGTCTGCAGGTCGGGAAAGAAGTCCACCGACTCTGGAAAACTGTCCGCTCCCCGAGATAAGTCGGAGTCGAGAGCGAGACTTTCCAGGCGCAACTGTTCCTCAAATAAAGAAGGAAGTACCACCGCCGCAAGATTCTGGTCTTCCAATCGCTTGATATTGTCGACCGATTCGCACAGCGGAGACGCGGACGCCAGCAATGGGGATTTCAGGTTCAAGCCGAGATACTTCGTCAAAAGATCGCTCATTCCTCGTCTCCTCCCTTCTTCACCGTCTCGGGCGCTTCGTCCGGCGCTTCCGGCGCTATGTGCGGAGTCGCAGAGCGTCCGGCCATCGCGGCACGGTTCGAATAAACCCGCCATTGCCGTTCCACGTCGTCTTGGGCTGCCTTAAGCAACTCGCGCGCCGCCTGGGGATCGCTGCGAACCAACATCGTGTAGCGCGCTTCCTGATAGGTGTATTCCTTCAACGGGATACTCGGCGCCTTCGAATCCAGCAGGAACGGGTTCTTCCCTTCCAATCGCAGTGACGGGTTGTACCGCATCAACGGCCAATAGCCACTCGATACGGCCTTTTTTTGCTGATCCAAACCCAAAGCCATGTCGTAACCGTGCGCGATGCAGTGGCTGTAAGCGATAATCAGTGACGGCCCGTCGTGAGCTTCGGCTTCTAGGAAAGCCTTGATCGTGTGAGTGTCATTGGCGCCCATCGCCACACGCGCCACGTATACATAGCCGTAGCTGACCGCCTCCATCGCGAGATCTTTCTTCGCCATGTGCTTCCCGCCGGTGGCAAACTTCGCGACCGCCCCGCGTGGCGTGGCCTTGGACATTTGCCCGCCGGTGTTCGAATAAACCTCAGTATCGAGCACCAGAACGTTCACGTTGCGGCCCGAACCCAGCACGTGATCCAATCCGCCGAAGCCGATGTCATAGGCCCAGCCATCGCCGCCAACCAGCCAAACACTTTTCTTCACCAACGAATCGGCTACGCTTTGAAGGGCCACAGCATCCGGAACATCCAAGCCGCCTAGTTTCTTCTTCAGTTCCACCACGCGCCGACGCTGCTCTTCGATGCCGGCTTCCTTGGATTGGTCCGCTTCGAGCAACCCTTTCACCAGTTCATCTCCAAACTGGCCGCTCAAACGGGCCACTAGTTCCCGAGCGTAGTGGTTTTGTTCGTCGACGGCCAGCCGCATGCCCAATCCGAACTCCGCGTTATCTTCAAATAAGGAGTTCGACCACGTGGGTCCGCGCCCTTCCTGGTTCTTTGTGTAAGGTGTGGTGGGCAGGTTGCCGCCATAAATGGACGAACAACCTGTGGCGTTGCCGATCATCAAGCGGTCGCCGAACAGTTGTGTCAGTAGTTTCAGATACGGCGTTTCCCCACAGCCTGCGCATGCCCCGGAGAATTCAAACAACGGCTCCAGAAGCTGCGAATCTTTCACCTGGGAGTGTGAAATCTTCTGTCGGCTCATTTCCGGCAACCCCAGGAAGAACTCCCAGTTGACGCTTTCCGGCTCGCGCAAAGGAGCTTGCGGCTCCATATTGATTGCTTTGTGTTTCACTTCGGTCTTGCTCTTCGCCGGACAGACTTCCACGCACAACTTGCAGCCGGTGCAGTCTTCCGGAGCCACCTGCAGCGTGTAACGTAAAGATTCGAACTCGCGCCACTTAGGTTTCGCGGATTTGAACGTCTCCGGCTTGTTGCTGAGCATCGACGAATCGTAAACCTTCGCGCGAATCACCGCGTGCGGGCATACCAGAACACACTTGCCGCACTGGATGCACAAGTCCACGTCCCATACCGGAATTTCTTTGGCAATATTTCGCTTTTCCCACAACGCCGTGCCCGTGGGGAACGTTCCATCGATTGGTAACGCGCTCACCGGCAGTGCGTCGCCATTCCCCGTAATGATCGTACCCAGAACCTCGCGAACGAATTCCGGCGCTCTCGCTGGAACAGCTGGGAGCATATCGAACGTAGACGTCACCTGATCTGACACCTTTACCTCATGCAGATGCGCCAGCGCCTGGTCGACTGCGGCAAAGTTCTTTTGCACCACAGCTTCCCCGCGCTTGCCATAAGTGTCTTGAATCGCCTTCTTGATCGCGGTAATGGCTTCTTCGCGAGGTAACACACCGCTAATCGCAAAGAAGCAAGTCTGCATAATCGTATTGATGCGCGTGCCCATGCCTGCCGCACGAGCCACCGTATAACCATCGATCACAAAGAATCGCAACTTCTTCTTGATGATGGTTTCCTGCACCTGTCGCGGAATGTGCTGCCAGATTTCCTCGGCACCGAACGGCGAATTCAGAAGAAACGTCGCTCCGGTCTCCGCCGCCGCCAGAACGTCGATGCGGTCCAGGAATTGAAACTGGTGGCAAGCCACGAAATTGGCTTTCGTGATCAGATAGGTAGAGCGAACCGGATCAGGGCCAAACCGCAAGTGTGATACCGTAACCGCCCCAGCCTTCTTCGAATCGTAAACGAAGTATCCTTGGGCAAAATTACTGGTCCCCTTGCCAATGATCTTGATGGAGTTCTTGTTCGCGCCCACCGTGCCGTCAGACCCCAGCCCATAGAACAGCGCGCGCACCGTCCGCGGGTCTTCCGTAGAAAAGTCCTGATCCACTTGCAGGCTCGTGTGCGTCACATCGTCTACGATACCGACGGTAAAGTGGTTCTTCGGCTGCGGCTTCTTCAACTCATCGAATACCGCCTTGACCATTGCCGGGGTAAACTCCTTCGACGACAATCCGTAACGTCCACCAATAATTCGCGGAATCGTCGTGCCCGCATTCGCGGAGTGGCGTTCCATGTACGCCGTCAAAATGTCCATGTACAGCGGCTCGCCCAGTGCGCCAGGTTCTTTCGTGCGATCCAGCACCGCTATCGCTTTCACACTCGAAGGAATGACCTTGAGCATGACATCGGTGGCAAATGGCCGGAACAAACGCACTTTCAATAGCCCGACCTTTTCTCCCGCTTTCGTCAGCGCGTCGACCGCTTCTTCTGCAGCCCCGGCCGACGATCCCATCAGCACAACCAAGCGCTCCGCATCGGCCGGCCCGTAATAATCGAACAAGTTGTAGCGGCGGCCCGTTCGCTTTGCGAAGCGGTCCATCACGTCCTGAACAATCGTCGGGCA
>Ga0335076_10004052_pt1 | contig 14781 bp, 16 predicted proteins | sample Lox_Sample_25_FD_206717 | JGI IMG/M metagenome (GOLD analysis project Ga0335076, IMG submission 206717) | Soil microbial communities from Loxahatchee National Wildlife Refuge, Florida, United States - Lox_Sample_2.5 | ecosystem: Environmental > Terrestrial > Soil > Wetlands | place: USA... | reverse complement strand
GCCGCACCCCCGGCCGACAGCCGCGCCGCCGACCGCGCCATGGGGGCCTTCCTCAACCCGCGCTGGTTCACGCCCGCGACGCTGCAGGCGGTGCAGTCGCTCGGCAAGCTCGCCGCCCAGGCGGGTGTGAGCCTCACCCGCTTCGCCCTGGCCTGGGTGCTGCGCCAGGAGAACGTCGCCAGCGCCATCGTCGGGGCCTCGCGCCCCGAGCAGCTCGATGAGAGTGCCGCGGCCTCCGGGCTGAACATCGATCCGGCGCTCTTTGCCGCCGCGGAGAAGCTGCTGCCCGCTCGCTGAAGCGCCCCGCGTCCGGGGACTTCCTGCTGCACCCCGCTGCCACCCGGAGGGCTGTGGAGCTCTGGCTGCCTTTGTGCTAATGTACTAGCGCGCTATTACATTGGAACATGCCGCCATGAAAGCCCACCGCAGCCTCACGCCGCGCCAGGAAGCCCTCGCCGAGCGCAACCTCTGCGCCGCGCTCGCCGCGCTGAACACGGCCGAGGAGACGCGCGCGTTCCTGCGCGACCTGTGCACGCCGGCGGAGATCCAGGCGATGGCCGACCGCTGGGCGGTGGTCGAGTGCCTGCGCCGCGGCCTGCCCTACCGCGAGATCCACCGGCTCACCGGGGTGAGCGTGACCACCATCGGCCGCGTCGCACGCTTCCTGCTCACCGGCAACGGCGGCTACGACGCGGCCAGCCGCCGCCTGGCCGCGGGCCGCGATCCCGGTGCCGCGGGTGTCCCATGAGCGGGCCGCGCCTGAAGCTCGCAGTGCAGAAGTCCGGAAGGCTGACGGATCCCTCGCTCGATCTGCTGTCGCGCTGCGGGCTGAAGCTCGCGCGCGGCAAGGATCAGCTGCTCGGCTTCGGGGAGAACCTGCCGCTCGACGTGCTGTTCGTGCGCGACGATGACATCCCGGACCTGGTCGAGGAGGACGTCTGCGACCTCGGCCTGGTCGGCTTGAACGTCCTCGAGGAGAAGCGCCTCGCGCTCGCCGCGCAGGGCGGTGAGGCGCGCTACGCGACGCTGCGGACGCTCGACTTCGGACGCTGCCGCCTCGCGCTGGCCGTGCCCGCGCAGATGCCCTGGGAGGGCGTCGCGGGCCTTGCCGGGCGGCGCATCGCCACGAGTTACCCGCACCTGCTCACGCGCTTCCTGGCCGAGCGCGACCTCAGCGCGCACATCGTCACGCTCTCCGGGGCGGTCGAGATCGCCCCGCGCCTGGGGCGCGCCGATCTCATCTGCGACCTGATCTCCACCGGCTCGACGCTGGCCGCCAACCACCTGCGCGAGGTCGAGACCGTGCTCGAGAGCCACGCGGTGCTGATCCGCACGCCCGTGCCGCTGGAGGCGGCGAAGGCCGAGTGGGTCGAGCGGCTGCTGCAGCGGATCGACGGTGTGCAGCAGGTGCGCGAGAGCAAGTACATCATGCTGCACGCCCCGCGCAGCGCGCTGCCGGATATCCGCCGGCTGCTGCCGGGCTCGGAGACCCCGACGGTCATTCCGCTCGAGGGCTGCGCCGAGCGCGTGGCGGTGCACGCGGTATGCCGCGAGAACGTCTTCTGGGAGACGCTCGAGAGCCTGAAGCAGGCCGGCGCCAGCGCGCTTCTGGTGCTGCCGGTCGAGAAGATGCTCGGTTAGCGCCCATGCAGATCCTCGACTGGCAGCGGCTCGATCCCGCGGCGCGCCGCGCGGCGCTGGCGCGCCCCGAGCTCGAACGGACCGGCGAGGTGCGTCAGCTCGCCGCCGCGCTCATCGCGAAGGTGCGCGCCGGCGGGGACGAGGCGCTGCGCGAGCTGACCCTGCGCTTCGATGGCGTCCGGCTCGCCTCACTCGCCGTGACCCCTGCCGAGTTCGCCCGCGCGCGCGCCGCCCTTGGTTCGGACGAGCACGCGGCGCTCGAGCGCGCCTGCGCCAACATCCGCGCCTTCCACGCCGCGCAGCGGCCGCAGGGCTTCGCGCTCGAGACCGAGCCCGGGGTGCGCTGCGAGCAGCTGGTGCGGCCCATCGGCTCGGTCGGGCTGTACGTGCCGGCCGGCAGCGCCCCACTGCCCTCGGCGCTTTTGATGCTCGCGCTGCCGGCGCAGATCGCCGGCTGCCCGCGGCGCATCCTGTGCACGCCGCCGGCACCCTCCGGCGAGGCCCATGCCGCGGTGCTGGCGGCCGCGCAGCTGTGCGGGATCGACACCGTCTTCAAGGTCGGCGGCGCGCAGGCGATCGCCGCGCTCGCCTACGGCACCGAGAGCATCTGCCGGGTCGACAAGATCTTCGGGCCCGGGAATGCCTGGGTGACGGCCGCCAAGCAACTCGCCGCGCAGGATCCCGCCGGGGCTGCGTGCGATCTGCCCGCGGGCCCCTCGGAGGTCATGGTGATCGCGGACGCCGAGGCGCGCCCGCAGTTCGTGGCCGCGGACCTCCTCGCCCAGGCCGAGCACGACGCGCTCTCGCAGGCGCTGCTTGTGACCCCGAGCGCGAGCCTCGCGCAGGCCGTGGGCGCGGCGATCAAGGAGGCGCTGCCGCGTCTGTCGCGAGGGCAGATCCTCGCGCGCTCGCTCCTCGCCTGCCGCGCGCTCCTGGTGCCGGATGTCGAGTCCGCCATCGCGCTCGCCAACGACTACGCCCCCGAGCACCTGCTGCTGCAGGTGCGCGCGGCCCGGCGCTACCTGCCCTCGATCGTGAATGCAGGGTCGGTCTTCATCGGCGAGTGGTCGCCCGAGCCGCTCGGGGACTACTGCTCGGGCACCAACCACGTGCTGCCGACCTACGGCTACGCGCGCGCCTTTGGCGCGCTCTCGGTGCGCGACTTCATGAAGACCATGTCCGTGCAGGAGCTGAGCCCCGCGGGGCTGCGCGCGCTCGGCTCGACCGCCATGACGCTCGCGCGCCTCGAGGGACTCGACGCCCACGCGCACGCGGTCGGCTGCCGCCTGCAGCTGCTGGCGGGAGGCGCGGCGTGAGCTGGCTGCGCACGCTGGCGCGCCCGGAGGTCCTGGCGCTGCGCCCCTACGAGACGGCGAGCTACGAGCCCGGTCTCACCCGCCTGCACGCCAACGAGCTGCCCTGGCGTGCCGCCGGCGACCGCTCCGGCGCCGGCCTCAACCACTACCCCGAGCCGCAGCCGCGCGCGCTCATCGAGCGCCTCGCCGCGCTCTACCAGGTGCCGCCCGCCACGCTGCTGCTCACGCGCGGCAGCGACGACGCCATCGACCTCCTGGTGCGCGCCTTCTGCCGCGCCGGCGAGGACGCGGTGCTCACCTGCCCGCCCACCTTCGGCATGTATGCGGTGGCGGCGGCCATCCAGGGTGCGGCGGTCGTGAGTGTCCCGCTGCTTCAGGCGCAGGGCTTCGCGCTCGACGTGCCGGGGCTCATCGCGCGGGTGGGCCCGGGCGTGAAGCTGGTGTTCCTGTGCTCGCCGAACAACCCGACCGGCAACCTCCTCGAGGAGGCGGCGCTCCTCGAGATCCTCGACACCCTCGCCGGACGCTGCCTGGTGGTGCTCGATGAGGCCTACGTCGAGTTCTCCGGCCGCGCGAGCGTGGCTCCCCTTATCGCCCGGCGCCCCGGGCTGGCGGTGCTGCGCACCCTGTCCAAGGCTCACGCTCTGGCGGGCGCGCGCCTCGGCGCCCTGATCGCAGATCCCGAGGTGATCGCCCTGCTGCGCAAGCTGATCGCCCCGTATGCGATCCCGCAGCTCACGCTCGAGGCGGCGCTGCGCCTGCTGTCGCCCCCGCACCTCGAGGACCTCAGGCGCCGCACGCATCTCCTCGCCCGTGAGCGCGAGCGCCTGGCGCGCGCCCTCCCCGAGTGCGCGCGCGTCAGCGCCGTGCTGCCGAGTGCGGCCAACTTCCTGCTGGTGCGTTTTGCCGATGCCGGCGCGGCGCTGGCGCGGGCCCGCGCCGCGGGCTTACTGGTGCGCGATGCCCGCGCCTTCGCGGGCCTGGGCGATGCGCTGCGCGTGACGGTCGGCACGGCCGCGCACAGCGAGCGGCTGCTGCAGGTGTGGCGATGAGCGCACCCACCCTGTTCGTCGACCGCGACGGCACGCTGATCGAGGAGCCCGCCGACGAGCAGGTGGACTGCCTCGGGAAGCTGCGGTTCATGCCCGGGGTGTTCGGCGCGCTCGGCACGCTGCGCCGCCGCGGCTACCGCCTGGTGATGGTCAGCAACCAGGACGGCCTGGGGAGCGCGGCCTTCCCGCGCCCGGCGTTCGAGGCGCCGCAGGCCTTCCTCATCGAGACCTTCCGCTCCCAGGGCATCGAGTTCGACGCGGTGTTCGTCTGCCCGCACCGCGAGGAGGAGCGCTGCGGCTGCCGCAAGCCCGGCACGGGCCTGCTCGAGGACTACCTGCGCGCGCATCCGGCCGATGCGGCCACGAGCGCGGTGGTGGGCGATCGCGGCAGCGACCTGCAGCTCGCGCGCAACCTCGGGCTGCGCGGCCTGACGGTGCGCCGTGACGGCACCCCCGATGAGACCTGGGAGCACGTGGTGCGCGTCCTCGGCGAGCGACGCGCCGAGCTCAGGCGCGCGACGCGCGAGACGCAGATCGAGGTGCGGGTGAACCTCGATGCCCCCGAGCCGCTCGCGATCTCAAGCGGCATCGGCTTCTTCGATCACATGCTCGAGCAGCTCGCGCGCCACGGTGGATTCGCGCTCGAGCTCAGTGCGCACGGTGACCTGCACATCGATGAGCACCACACGGTGGAGGACTGCGCGCTCGCCCTCGGGGAGGCGCTGCGCCGCGCGCTCGGCGCCAAGCACGGCATCGGCCGCTATGGCTTCATGCTGCCGATGGACGAGGCCCAGGCGCGCGTCGCGCTCGATCTGTCCGGGCGGCCCTACTGCGTGTTCGAGGGCCACTTCGCGCGTGAGCACGTCGGGGCACTGCCGACCGAGCTCGTGCCGCACTTCTTCCGCTCCCTGAGCGATGCGCTGCGCGCGACGCTGCACCTGAGCGTCACGGGCGAGAATACCCACCACATGGTGGAGGCCTGCTTCAAGGGCGTCGGCCGCGCCCTGCGCCAGGGCCTCGAGCGCTCCGGCGAGGTGCTGCCGAGCACCAAGGGAGTGCTGTGAAGGAGGTGGTGATCGTCGACAGCGGCGGCGCCAACCTCGCCTCGCTGCGCTACGCCCTCGAGCGGCTCGGGGCGCACGTGGCGGTGAGCGCTGATGCGCAGGCGATCGCCGCCGCCGAGCGCGTGGTGCTGCCGGGAGTCGGGGCGGCGGCGCGCGCCATGCAGCGCCTGAGCGGCGCCGGGCTCACCGAGGTGCTGCTGCGCCTCGGGCAGCCGGTGCTCGGGGTATGCCTGGGGATGCAGCTGCTGTGCGCGCACTCCGCCGAGGGCGACACCGGCTGCCTCGGGGTGCTGCCCTACCCCGTGCGGGAACTTCAGAGCGCCCCGGGGCGCCCGGTGCCGCACATGGGCTGGAACAGGCTGCGGCGGCTGCGCGCGGACGCGCTCCTCGAGGACATCCCCGACGGGGAGTACGTCTACTTCGTGCACAGCTACGGCGCCGCCGTGACCCCGGACACGCTGGCGGCGGCCGACTACGGCGGTGCCTGGTCGGCGGTCATGCGCCGCGGCAACTTCTGCGGCACCCAATTTCATCCGGAGCGCTCCGGCGCCGCCGGCGCCCGGCTGCTTGGCAACTTCCTCAGGCTCTAGGCATGCAGCTCATCCCCGCCATCGATCTCATCGGCGGGCGCTGCGTGCGCCTCGAGCAGGGCGACTTCGCCCGCGCCACGCACTACGCCCCGACCCCTCAGGCGCTGCTGCGGCGCTACGAGTCCCTCGGCGCCGCCTGGGTGCACGTCGTGGACCTCGACGGCGCCCGCGCCGGTGAGCGGGCCAACCACGCCGTGATCGCAGCGCTCGCCACCGTCGCCACGGCACGCCTGCAGGTCGGCGGCGGCGTACGCAGCGCCGCGGCCCTGGAAGTGCTCTTCGCCTGCGGCGTCGCGCGCGTGGTGCTCGGCAGCGTCGCCCTCGAAGCCCCCGCTGAGGTGCTCGGCTGGCTCGGGCACTACGGCGCCGAGCGGCTGTGTCTCGCCTTCGACCTGCGCTGCGATCGCGCCGGGCAGACGCGCGTGCATACGCACGGCTGGAGCCGCAGTGCGCCGCTGTCGCTGTGGGAAGCACTCGCGCCCTATCGTGGCCGCGCGCGCCACGTGCTGTGCACCGACATCGGCCGCGACGGCACGCTCGCCGGCCCGAACCTCGCGCTCTACCAGGAGGCACTCAGGCGCTACCCGCAGTTCGCCTGGCAGGCCTCCGGGGGCGTGCGCGATGCCGCGGATCTCGCGGCCCTCGCCGCCAGCGGCGTCGCCGCGGCGGTGAGCGGCAAGGCGCTGCTCGAGGAACACCTGACTGCCACGGAGCTACGGCCATTCTTGCCCGACGCATCATTGCCTGCCTCGACGTCCGCGACGGCCGCGTCGTAAAGGGCGTGCGCTTCCGCGAGCACCGCATCGCGGGGGACATCCTCGAGCTCGCGACGCGCTACCGCGACGAGGGGGCGGATGAGCTCGTCTTCTACGACATCGGCGCGAGCCCGCAGGGCCGGCTCGCCGAGCCCGCCTGGGTACGCCGCGTGGCACGCCGGCTCGACATCCCCTTCTGTGTCGCCGGCGGCATCCGCTCGGTGGAGGACGCCGAGCGGCTGCTCAACGCCGGCGCCGAGAAGATCTCGGTGAACTCCCCGGCGCTGGAGAACCCGACGCTGATCGACGTGCTCAGCCGCCGCTTCGGCTCACAGTGCGTCGTCGTCGGCATCGACAGCCAGCCTGCCCCCGGGGGCTACCGTGCCTGGCAGTTCACCGGCGACCCGCAGCGCGCGCGCGACAGCGGTCGCGGGGTGTGCGAGTGGGTGCGCGAGGTGCAGGAGCGTGGCGCCGGGGAGATCGTGCTCAACTCGATGCCCTGCGACGGGGTGCGCGCGGGCTACGACCTCGAGCAGCTCGCGCAGGTGCGCGCGCTGTGCCGCGTGCCGCTGGTCGCCTCGGGTGGTGCCGGCACGCCGCAGCACTTCGCGGCCGCCTTCGCCACGGGCGCCGACGCCGCGCTTGCCGCCGGCGTATTCCACTCAGGCGAGATCCGTATCGGCGCCCTCAAGAATTACCTGCTCACGCAGGGCGTGCCGGTGCGCCCATGACCCCCGGTGACCTCGATAGCCTCGCGTGGGAGAAAACCGCCGGCCTGCTGCCGGCGATCGTGCAGCACGCCGACAGCGGCCGCGTACTGATGCTCGGCTACATGAACCGCGAGGCGCTCGGCCGTACGCTCGCGAGCCGCGAGCTGGTGCTCTTCAGCCGCTCGCGCGCTCAACTGTGGGTCAAGGGCGCGACCTCGGGCAACCGCATGGCGGTCGAGCGCGTAGTGAGCGACTGCGACCGCGATGCTCTCCTGGTACTCGCGCGTCCCAAGGGTCCGGCCTGCCACACCGGTGCCCCGAGCTGCTTTGCCGAGGGCCAGCCGCGCACCGCCACGCTCGCCTTCCTGCAGACCCTCGAGCGGCTGCTCGCCGAGCGCCTCGCGCGGCCGCGCGCCGAGAGCTATACGAGCTCGCTCGTCGCCGGCGGCGTGCGGCGTCTCGCGCAGAAGGTCGGCGAGGAAGGACTCGAGGTGGCGCTCGCCGCGGGCGCGACGCGCGAGGAGCTGTGCGCCGAGAGCGCCGATCTCATCTATCACCTCGAGGTGCTGCTGCTCAGCCGCGGCCTGGAGCTGGCCGACGTGGTGCGCGTGCTCGAGCAGCGACACCGCGAGCGCCGCGCGCAGGCGCCGCCGGCCTCTTGAGGCGCTTCAGCCTTCACAGCACCGACCACACGCAGCCGGCCGCAGCGAACGCCATGAGCGCCGTGGCGAGCCAGCCGAGCGCCACCCACAGGCCGTGGATGCGGAACACGCCGAGAATGCGCGGGTTGACCGCCATCAGCATCAGGAGCGTGAGCACCGGGATGGCGACGATGCCGTTGATGAACGCCGCCCACACCAGGGCCCCGACGGGGCTCACGCCGCTCACGCACAGCGCCATGCCGATGAGGATCCCCGCCCCCATCACCGGGTAGAGCGCGCGCGCCGGGAGGTGCTCGCGGGTGAGGCCCACCGGCCAGCGGCGTACCTCGGCCACCGCGTAGGCGGCAGAGCCCGCGAGCACCGGCACCGCGAGCAGCCCGCTGCCGATAATGCCGAGGGCGAACACGGCCACCGCGAGCGGGCCGGCCACCGGGCGCAGCGCCGCCGCGGCATCCGCCGCGTTGGCGATCTCGCCCCCGGCCCCGTGCGGCAGCAGCGCCGCCCCGGTGACGAGGATCGCGAGCCCGATGAGGTTCGACAGCCCCATGCCGAGCAGCGTATCGGTGCGGATGCGCCGCAGCGCCGCGGGTCCCTGCTGGGGTGCCTCCACCAGCGCGCGCCGCTGCGCGTGCGCGCGCGTATCCTCGACTTCCTGGGCCGCTTCCCAGAAGAACAGGTACGGACTGATGGTGGTCCCGAGTATGGCGACGATCATCAGCCAGAAGGCGCTGCCGGAGGAGAAGCGCGGCCACAACAGTCCCCGCAGCAGCGGCCGCCATGGAACGTGCACGCCGGCGGCCACCAGCAGGTAGACGAGCGGGACCACCGCGAGCCACTTCAGGAGCCGCACGTACTGCACGTGGCTCAGGCGCACCTGCGAGAGCAGGCAGAACGCGCCGAACAGCACGACCCACAGCCACTGCGGCAGGAGCGGGCACAAGAGCTGCGCCGCCTGCGCCATGGCGAGCAGGTCGACGCCGAGGTTGACCGTATTGGCGATGAGCAGCGCCGCGACGATGGCCTCGACCAGCAGCCGCGGGTAGTGCCGGCGCAGATTCCCGGCGATCCCAAGTCCGGTGGCGCGTCCCAGTCGCCCGCTGATCGCCTGGATCACGACCATGAGCGGATAGGTCGCGAGCAGCGTCCAGGCGAGGTCAAAGCCGTATTTGACACCCGCCTGCGCATAGGTCGCGATCCCGCTCGGGTCATTGCCGGCCGCGCCCGTGATGACGCCCGCGCCGAGCAGCGCCCACCACGTGGGTCGTGCGCGCGGCGGTGTCTGCGGCTGCGCGGGCCGATGCGCGAGCGGACTCACGAGCGGGCCGTCAGCGCCGCAGAACAACAGCGGCTCGGCCAGGGATTATTTCCACTCAATCTCACAACCCTCCGCGCACTTGTCTGTACAGCAGCTCCTGTGCCGCACAGCTGAAGTCGCGGCCCGCACGCGCGCCGCGGATTTCGTGGCGCGGCGCGAGGCTCATTGTCGCGCAGCAGCATCTTGACGTCGCGTCAATGAAAGCACGTGCGTGGTTTCGCATCGCGCCGGCGCTGCGCATGAGTCTGTTGCGCGGTCAACGCTAGAAACTGCCACGCAGGCCGGGGCATACTCGAATCGCCACAAATGGACGTGTCCCGCGGATGCCACTTCCGCGCGCTCGGCCGCTGAAGGGATAGTGCTGCATGGCTGAATGCGATCCGGTCGTGTTCCTCCTCGACGATGAAGAAGCGGTGGTGGTCGCGCTCGGGCGGCTGCTGCGCGCCAGCGGCTTCACGATCCGCGCCTTCACCAGCGTGCACGCCTTCCTCGTCGCACACGACCTGGAGGTTCCCGGGTGCCTCGTGACCGATGTACGCATGCCGGGAATGAACGGCCTCGAGCTGCAGCGCGCACTCACCGCGGGCGAGTTCTCGCGCTCCATCGTCTTCATCACCGGCCACGCCGACGTGCGCACGACGGTGCAGGCCATGAAGGCCGGCGCGGTGACTTTCCTCTCCAAGCCCGTGGAGCGCGGCGAGCTCATCTCGGCGATCGAGGAGGCCCTGCGCAAGGATGGCGAGGCACGCGCGCGGCACCGCGAGCGGCAGGACATCTCGCGCCGGCTCGCCACGCTCACCCCGCGCGAGCGGCAGGTGCTCGAGCTGGTCGCCACGGGCATGCTCAACAAGCAGATCGCCGTCGAGCTCGGCGCCGCCGAGAAGACCATCAAGGTGCACCGCGGCCGCATCATGGAGAAGATGCGCGTCGGGACGGCGACGGCGCTGGTGCGGCTGCTGTCACGCGCGGGCGCCCCGAGCACTACAGCGTAAAGGCCGCGCTCAGATAGACTGCGTCGCCCTCGAGGTGGTGCCGGGCGCCGAGCTCGTGGTACCAGCGCAGCTGCAGATCGAGGGCCTTGGTCGCGTAGTTCACGCCCGGCCCGAGTGCGTAGATGTTGGAACGGAACGGTCCCAGCACCGCCCCCGAGCCGCCGTCATCGGTGACCTGCACCACCGCGTAGCCGAGCAGGCCGATCTTCAGCGCCTCGCTCAGGTTATGGCCCAGGGCCACGTCCAGGTGCAGCACGTCACCGCTGCGGTAGTGGCTCGTCGGGTTCTCGAAGTTGATCGTGTAGCCGAGACTCGCCGACAGGTCGAGTCCGCCTGGCGTGAGATAGCTGCCGCTGTAGGCCGTATCGATCGCCCAGTAGTGCATCGAGAGGTTCACGGCCTGGTTCTGGTCGTACTGCCCGGTCGGTGCGTAGAGGCTGACCGCGAGGGATGAATGCCAGTCGCCCGAGTGCCAGCCCAGCACCGCGGGCGTCACGATCAGGTCGCCGAGCCCGAAGGTGTCGGCCGAGCTCTTGAGCCCGAGCGGGTTCACGGCCGCGGACATGTCGAGGTGGCCGAGCGTGAGTGCGAGGCCGTAGCCGAAGTCACCCCCGAGGAAGCGGTGCCGGGTCATCACGGTCGCGGTAAGGGTGTCGAGGTACATGTCCGTGCTCACCTCTGCCGCGACGCGCCCGCCGGCAGGCGCCACCGAGGCGCTGCCGTGGTAGTAGTAGAGGTCGTTGGCGAGGTACAGGCCCGGATCCTCGGGAATGTAGCCCGCGGCGAAGCCCATGAAGCCACCGACGTACTCCGTGGCAGCGCCCTCCGCCGCCCAGGCTCCCGAGGCGCCGAGCAGGCCGACGCAGGCCGCCCAGGCGGCCATTGGGCCGCTTCTCATGCTTGAACACCCCCCCGTGCCGGGACCCCCCACCGAACCGCGCGACCAAGCTTGCGGCGCCCCGGAAGTCATCAGACCTTGGTGCTACTGCAAGGCTGCAGCCGGACTGCCCTAACGGGAAGCTTGGCGCGGCTCCTCCGCCAGACTACAGTCCCACACCATTCGTCGCACACCGGTACAGGGCGGGCAGGCGCGCTGCGCACGCCGGTCGCCACAGGAGGAGCAGCAGTGAAGTTCTCGCAACTCAGAATTGTCTGGGCGCTCGGCCCGATGGTCCTGGGACCTCTCGCCCTCGCCCAGCAGGCGAGCCACCCGGCACCGGCGGCACAGCCCGCCCCCGCCGCCGCTGCACCGGCAGCAGCCGCACCGGCCGCCGCACCTTCGGGCTCGCCGTCGGCGATTTCCTCGAGCCTGGGCGTCATCGTCTTTCCGGCGAAGAACCAGACTCCGGCGCAGCAGTCCTCGGACGAGGGGTACTGCTTCAGCTGGGCCAAGGGCCAGACCGGCATCGACCCCATGGCGCCACCGCCACCGCCCCCGGCCGCCCAACCCGCCCCGGCCGCTTCCACCGCCGGCCAGGGCGCGAGAGTTTCCGGCGCGGCCCGCGGCGCGGCCGGCGGTGCGGTCATCGGCGCCATCGCCGGTGATGCCGGCCAGGGTGCGGCCATCGGTGCTGCCGCGGGCGCGATGTCCGGGGGAGCAGCGAAGCGGCGGGCGCAGCACGAGGCGCAGGCCCAGCAGCAGCAGGCGCAGCAGAACGCGCAAGCCCAGAGCCAGGCGGCGTCAAGCCAGATGAAGGCCACCTACAACAAGGCCTTCACCGCCTGCATGGAAGGCAAGGGCTACACGGCCAAGTAAGGCCCCACCGCTAGAAGGACTCGCGGTAGGGACGCACGTCGAGCTCGTGCGTCCAGGCGCTGCGATGCTGCTGGTGCAGCTGCCAGTAGGTCTCGGCGATCGCCTCGGGGCTGAGCAGACCGTCCTCGCCGGCCGCTGCCACCCGCTGCGGGGCGCTGCTGCGCAGCCGCTCGCCGTCGATCCCGCCGTCGATCACGACATGAGCGACGTGCACGCCGCGGGGCGAGTATTCGCGCGCGAAGCTTTGCGCCACCGAGCGCAGGCCGGCCTTCGCGGCCGCGAAGGCGACGGTGGGTCCGCGGCCACGGAGCGAGGCCGTCGCGCCGGTGAACAGCAGCGTTCCCCCGCCACCGGCGAGCAACAGCGGCAGCGCGGTGCGTGCGAACACGAAGCCCGCGTAGGTACCCAGGCGCCAGGTGGCTTCGAACTGCTCGGGGCTGATCTGCTCGGGCGTGCCCCATACGGCGTTGCCGGCGTTGAAGATCGCCACGCCCAGCGTGCCGTGCTGCGCGACTTCGCGGGCGAGGCGTGCCACCTCGGTCGGCGAGGTCACATCGCCCGCGAGCGCCAGCGCCGCTGCACCCCCGGAGCTGATTGCGGCAGCGATCTCGGCGAGACGGGCGCCACTGCGGCCCGTGAGCGCCACGCTCAGTCCGCCGCGGGCGAAGCGGCGCGCCAGAGCCGCACCGAGTCCCGCCGAGGCACCCACGCCTGCGATCCAGGCCACGTTAGTGGCCGCCTTGCCTGCCGCCGATCCGAGCTGATCCGTCATGGTGTTCTCCCGGCCCTTACCTAGATCAACCCTAGCGCTGAGCACACGCGCGCGCCATCCGCCATCCGGTGCCGCTTCTGTCACCCCTTTGTCACCGCCTCCCGACCTTCTCATGACCGGCCGGGCGGTACAGTGCAATACGGACCGCGGAAAGTGATCCGCAGCGTGGCAATGGCCGAGGACGGCAACGGGGTGAACTCCCAGCGGACCTGCGCATGAGTGAGGGCTGCACCATCGCGATCATCGGCGCCGGCTTCAGCGGCACGGCGCTCGCTATCAACCTGCTGCGGCTCGCGAGCGAGCGGCCGCTCAGCATCGCACTCATCAGCGACGCAGGGTGGGCGCGGGGCATAGCCTACGCACGCCGGCCCTATCCCTATCTGCTCAACGTTCCGGCCGGCCGCATGTCCGCAAGCTCGGCTGATGCGTCGGAGTTCCTGCGCTTTGCGCGCCGGCACCTGCCCCGCGCCTCGGCGCACGACTTTCTGCCGCGCGAGCTTTACGGTGACTACCTCGAGTCCACGCTGGCGCATGCCGAGCTCGTCGCCCCGCCCGCAGTGCGCCTGCAGCGCGTGCGTGGCGAGGCCATCGCCCTGGAGAGCGCGCGTTCGGCCGCGGATACGGGCGTGTATCTCGCCGACGGGCGCATGGTTCGCGCCGCGCGGGTCGTGCTCGCTGTGGGCAATCCGCCGCCGGCGGCGCTGCCCGGTACCGAGGCGCTGCACGGCCACGGCGGCTACACGGCCGATCCCTGGGCCGCGCCGCCACGCTTCCGGCGCGGCGAGTCGGTGCTGCTGGTCGGCGCGGGGCTCACCATGGTGGATGTGGCCGTCGCCGGCTGCGCCGGCGCTCGCGATCTGACGCTGCATGCCATCTCGCGGCACGGCCTGCGACCGGCAGCGCAGAGCAGCGCCGGCGTGCGCGAACCGGCTCCGGACGCCGCTGCGCTGCTGCGCGCGGCGCGCAGCGCCCGCGGCCTGCTACGCTCGGTGCGCGAGCTGGCACAGGAGCTCGAGGCGCGCGGTGGCGACTGGCGCGAGGCGGTTCTGTTCGTGCGCACGCTGGTGCCGGCGCTGTGGCGCGCGCTCCCGGAGAGCGAGCGCCGTCGCTTCCTGCGCCACCTGCGCAGCCACTGGGAAGTGCATCGCCACCGGCTGCCGCCGCTCACGGCGGCCACGCTGGCGCAGCTGCAGCGCAGCGGCCGGCTGCGCGTGAGTGCCGGGAGGATCCTCGTATGCGAGCCCCACGCGGGGCGTATCCGGGTGAGCTGGCGGGCGCGCGGCGAGCGCGCGACGCAGGTGCTGCATGTCGATCGCATCGTTAACTGCAGCGGGCCGCAGTATGACCCGCGTCACGTGAACAGCCGGCTGCTGCGCTCGCTGCAGGCGCAGGGCGCCGCGCTCGCCGATCCCCTCGGACTGGGATTGCTCACCGGCGAGCACGGCGCGCTGCGGGATCGCAGCGGCCGCACGTCGAGCCGGCACTTCTACCTCGGACCGATGCTGCGACCGCAGGTCTGGGAGACCACCGCCGTGCCAGAGCTGCGCGCGCACGCGGAGCGCCTGGCGCAGCACCTGCTGCGCGGGCTGCCGCTGCGCACGAAGCACGGCGAATACGCGCCCGCCCCGGTGGCGGGGCTGCGTGCGTAGCTGCGCGGGTCAGCACGCAGCGGCATGCCGAAATATGAATTGGTTGTTGGAGCCAGCAGCGAGGATTGCGCTAATGTTTTTGCGGGCGCCGCGGCACGCGGGTGTGCTCGGGCAAATTGGATGACCCCCTCGTTCGGTTTTCCGCACATCGTGCCGCGGCAGCCCACCACGCTGATCTGGACTGAAGCCAAGCGGCTGCGCGTCACAGAATCGAGAGGCCGATCGCAATCGGCGCACGCGCGGCGACCGAAGTGCCAAGCCACGCACAGGGGGCCGCGCAAACCGCGGACATAATCTTGGCCGTTATCACTCGCCTGGCAGGAGGTTGCCATGAGCGACGCCAAGATCATCCCGTTCCGCAAGCGCCCGCCCAGCAAGCCACAGCTCGACATCTACCGCATGATGACGCGGTCGTGGTCTGCGCAGATGAAGCAGCTGATGTTCCCGGATTACTTCCGGTCCGAGCAGGCCAAGGACGAGCGCAAAAGCGACTGAGCTCGAAAGCAT
>Ga0335076_10004051_pt1 | contig 14784 bp, 14 predicted proteins | sample Lox_Sample_25_FD_206717 | JGI IMG/M metagenome (GOLD analysis project Ga0335076, IMG submission 206717) | Soil microbial communities from Loxahatchee National Wildlife Refuge, Florida, United States - Lox_Sample_2.5 | ecosystem: Environmental > Terrestrial > Soil > Wetlands | place: USA... | reverse complement strand
CCAGGCGTTAGGTGCCGATCTGGCCCACATGGACGCCACCGAAGTCGCGATCTTCATCGACCCTCAGCAACTGGTGCGCGGCATCCTCGTGAACGGCCGTGGTCAGCGTTACGTCACCGAGGACACCTACCCGGGCCGGATCGGGCAGCTAACCCTCTACCAGCAAGACAACATTGCCTACCTGATCATCGACGGCGATTCGCAAGAGGAGGCGATGGCCTCGTGGTCACCGAAGTTCATGCTGCGAGAGGCGACTTGGGTGGCTGACACCGTTGCCGACCTGGAGCGCGAGATAGGGCTGGCGCCCGATTCGCTACAGGCGACGGTGGCCGCCTACAACGAGGGGGCGGCCCGGGGCGAGGATCCGCTACTGCACAAAAAGCCCGAGTGGCTAAAGCCGATCGGGTCCCCGGTCGGCGCAATCGATCTGCGGGAGAGCACCGGCGGTTTCACGCTGGGCGGGCTTGCGACCACGTTGGATGCCGAGGTGCTGCATGTCGGCGGAGAGCCCATTCCAGGGCTTTTCGCTGCGGGTCGTTCGACCGCCGGCCTGGCCGCGTGGGGTTATGCCAGCGGCGTCTCGCTCGGTGACGGCAGCTTTTACGGCCGCCGGGCGGGTCGATCCGCCGCCAAGGGCTGACCTGCACTTTCCCGGTCATTTCCGCCTGCCTGGTGACAGGGGCCACACCGCTGTGCTACAACTTCACTATTACTAATAGTAATATGCCGCTCAGGTATATGAAGTTTGGAGGCGCGATGCCGCAGACCATGGATGCCATTGAGACCGTTGAACCCGCCACCCCCAGCGCCGTCATCGACCGCATCTCGCTGGTGCTCGATGCATTTGACGGACCCGGTCGGCTGACGCTGGCCCAGCTGGTTCGCCGTACCGGGCTGCCCCGCTCGTCGGCGCACCGGATGCTCGAACGCCTGGTGCAGCTGCGATGGCTGCGCCGCAGCGGCCGCGACTACGAGCTTGGGATGCGCCTGGTCGAGTTGGGCTCGCTGGCGGTGCACCAGGACCGTCTGGTGCGGGCGGCCGGGCCGCTGCTGGGCGAATTGCACCGCGCCACAGGCCTTGTCGTACATCTGGCGATCCTGGACGGACCGGACGTCGTCTACCTAGACAAGGTCGGCGATCGGATGTCCGCGATGCCCACCCGGGTCGGCGGACGCCAACCCGCGCACTGCACCGCGGTCGGCAAGGCGATGCTGGCCTACCGCGACGACGACACCCCGGTGGATCTGCAGGCCCGGATGACCAAGTACTCGATTTCCAGCAGCCCGCAACTCGCCGTCGAGCTGGCGAAGGTTCGGGCGCACGGCGTCGCCGTCGAGCGTGAAGAGTCGATGCTCGGATTCGGTTGCGTCGCAGCCCCGATCGGCGGCCAGGGCGAGGCGGTCGCGGCGGTGTCGGTCTGCGGTCCGATGAACCGCATGATGTTCGACCAGCGGCTGACCGCCCCGGTCCGGATGACGGCGATGGGCATCTGGCGCAACGTCGAAGATGGTCCACAGCGGGTCGCACCGACCTTGCAGCCGCTGCGGCCGCTGCGGCCCCGGCGTCCAGCCTTGCAATACGCGTGAGTCTCGATCCGCAGATCGCGCCACTGATCGAGGCGTTCGACGCCGGCTTTCCGCCGGTGCACACCATGACCGGCGCGGAGGCCAGGGCGACGATCAGGTCCCGGTTCGTGCGGCCGGCCAAGCCCGAACACGTCGCCGAGGTCTGGGACGACACCATCCCCGGGCCCGCGGGCGCCATCCCGGTGCGGTTTTACCGGCCCGACGTCGCCGATAACCTGCCCATCCTCGTGTACGGGCATGGCGGCGGATTCGTGTTCTGCGACCTCGACAGCCACGACGAACTATGCCGCAACATCGCCAATCGCATTCCTGCCGTGGTGATTTCGGTGGGCTACCGGCTCGCTCCGGAAAATCCATGGCCCGCGGCCGCGGAGGACTTCTACGCGACGACGCACTGGGCCGTGGACAACGCAGCCGTCCTTGGCGGCGATGCGGCGCGCGTCGCGGTGGGCGGCGACAGCGCAGGCGGGAATCTCGCCGCGGTCAGTGCGTTGATGGCGCGCGACCGCGGGGGTCCCCCTTTGGCGGGCCAGTTGCTGCTCTACCCGGTGATCGCCGCCGACTTCGACAACGAGTCATACCGCTTGTTCGGCAAGGGTTTCTACAACCCGAAGCCGGCGATGCAGTGGTATTGGGACCAATACGTGCCTGCGCCGGCCGACCGGGATCATCCGTACGCGTCGCCGCTGGTGGCGAACCTGGCAGGGCTGCCGCCCGCGATCGTAGTTGTCGCCGGTCACGATCCACTGCGCGACGAAGCCCTCGCGTACGCCGACGCGCTCACGGCGGCGGGTGTGCCCACGGTGCGATGCCTGTTCCAGGGTGGCATCCACGGATTCCTGACAATGCCGATACTCGACATCACGCAAGAAGCCCGGAGACAGGCGTGCGAGGAGTTGGGCCGTCTACTGCGCTGAAATCTCCCGGTGGCCGGGAGTGCATCCCTCAAGCGTTGGCGGGATATCTACGGTCGGTTCATGGCTGACGGTCAGGTATTCGTTGTCGACACGGTGGTGACCAGGCCCGGGCTCGCCAGGACGTTCATCGATACCTACCTTGCCGAGTACGCGCCGGGCGCTCGCACACGGGGAATGACCTTGCGCGACGTCTTGGTAAGTCCCCCGATCTGGTTCGAGGACCAACCTAATACCGTCACCATCACCTGGACGCTGCCGAGCGCGCAAGCATGGTGGGAGATGACGTGGCAGGGGCGGCCGGACCCGGCGCTGGCCGACTGGTGGATGCGGATTAGCGACCTGGTTTCAGAACGGTCCCGGTCCGTCGCCGCCGCCGCCGACGACGTCGAGCGGCTCTGCGATGTATAGCGTCACCCGACTCCTCGACGTTGCCGACGACGAGCGGGAACGTGTACTGGCATCGGTGCGTTCAGCGGCGGACGCGACTCACGCGCACCGCCTCGTTGAGCCGACACTGCCGGGCTCACGGAATGGCGGCGATCTACTCGTCCACTTGAGATTCGCCACTAAAAGTGAATGGCTTTTGGCTGCAGACGATTTCGATATGCTTCTGCAAGACCCCGCGATCACCCGGATCAACGGAGCCACCTACCCGGGTACCCCGGCCAGCCGCGGGGGCGGCGCCACCGTGTATCGAGCTTTGCTGTTGCGGGTGCTCCCCGATACCGACGAGAAAACCGTCGCACAATTCGAGGACGAGCTGTCCGCGATGCCCCATTACATCCCGGCCATCCGGGCGTGGCAGCTGAGCCGTGTCGATGATCCGATCGGAGCGTCGCACTGGACACACGTCTTCGAGCAAGAATTCAGCGACGTCGATGGATTGACGGGTCCCTACCTCATGCATCCCATTCACTGGGCTGTAGTGGACCGCTGGTTCGATCCGGAATGTCCCGAGGTGATCATCCGGGACCGCGTGTGCCACAGCTTCTGTCACTGCGACGAATCAATCTTGACTTCCGTCAAATCCCGGTAACCAGAACGTTCGGATTCGCAGTGGTTGGTGGTTCCAACGGCGGCAGCTCGGACTTACCGTCCAGTGTGTGCACCGTCAGTCGTTGCGACCACGGGTAGTGCAGGCTGAACGCCACTAAACCGGTGCGCTCGGCAGCGGGGAGGTGGCACATCGCGAGAACGGTCTCGGCCAGATATTCGACGGGCTCAGTAGGGAAGTAATCTGGAATCAGTTGTGCCGCACCGGGCGTACGCACAGCCGTCGACGGTCCTACGCAGTTGACCGCGATACCCGCGTCAAGCAGTTCGGCAGCCACTCCCTGCGTGAAGCGATGCAGAGCGGCCTTGCACGACGCATAAATCACGTCGCCCGAGGTCTTGTTGTAATCGCGGTACGGCCGCACCGGAGGCACACCGGTGACCGAGCCGATGTTGACGATCCAGCCGCCGCCGCTGTTACGCATATGCGGCACCGCCGCTTTGGTGAGCGCGAAAGGCGTCCGAAGGTAGTGTTCAACGGTTCGGTCGAAGGTCTCCATGGACATGTCCTCGACCAACGAGTAGTCGGCGAAACCGGCATTGTTGACCAGGATATCGATGCGGCCGGCGCGATCCAGAACCGCGTCGATCAGGCCATCGCGCGCCGCGGCGTTCTCGAGGTCGGCGGTGAGCCCGAACGCCGAGCCGCCGCCGTTCTGGATCAGCGCGATGGTCTCATCGATCGTCCCCGGTATTGCCGAGGCGACCCCTGCTCGGGTCGAGGGTGATGGCTGGTGGGCGCGCGCGGTCACTACGACGGTCGCACCCTCCGACGCCAACCGCTGAGCGATCGCGCGCCCGATGCCCCGGCTGCTGCCTGTGACTAAAGCCGTTTTCCCGCAGAGCAATTCGGTCATTGCAGAAGAAAGTCCTCTTCGATCGGTGCGCGATGCTGATGCCACACATCGACCAGCCGATAGGGGGTGGCAACCACCACCCGACCCGATCCGGACCGGTAATAGGTGTGCGCCCTCGGCGTGTGGCACCACACGGTACGGTTCATCGCCTCGTCGACGGCGGCCACGTAGTTCTCGTAGGCATGCTGGGTGACCTCCATGGTGGTAGCGCCGCGCAGCGCCATCAACTGCAGGCATTCGACGATGTAGTGCGCGAGCACCTCCATCGAGAAGTTCGCGCCCGCACCGTGGCCGGGACTGTAGTTCGGCGCCGACATCATGAACAAATTCGGGAAGCCAGGCACCGCTCCGCCGCGGTACGCGCGCGGGCTGTCGCCCCATTCCTCGACCAACGTCTTGCCGTCGATGCCCCGGATGTCGACGGTGGAAAGGAAGTCCAGGTAATAGCCGGTGGCATAGATGATGACATCAAGGTCGACCTGCCTACCGCTCTGCGTGACAATGCCTTTCGTGTTGACCTTGGCCGGTTCACTGGCCTCAACATCGACGTGGTCGCGCGTCAGCGCCGCGTAGTAACCGCCCGGGTCGCGGATGATCCGCTTGCCGTACGGCGCGAAGTCCGGGGTGACTTTCTTTGCAAGATCGGTGTCTTTGCCGAACGTCTGCTCGATGTACTGCAAGCACATCTGCAGCAGCACGTCGTTGGCCGCAGAGATAGACAGGTGGTCCTTGGCCCACTCCGGGTCTTGCAGGATGACCGGGTAGTTGTTGTCCGCCGTCCCCCAGTAGGACTTCAGCCTGTTCCACTTCGCGTAGTACGGCAGGTGCCGCCCCAGATAGCGCTTATGCATCGGTACCTCATCGGTAAGCCGCTTGCGGGGTGCCACCCAGTGCGGCTGACGCTGGAACACTGTCAGGTGGTCTACTTGATCGACGCACGCATCGACGATCTGCACGGCGGTGCAGCCCGCGCCGATGATGGCGACCTTCTTGCCGCTGAGGTCGAGCGAGCAATCCCACCGTGCGGAATGAATGCTGTTGCCCGCGAATGTTTCCCGACCTTCCACATCGGGCCAGCGCGGGCGGTTCAGATATCCGGCCGCAGTGACGACGACACTGGCCCAGTCGATGTCGCGCGTGCCGTCGGCATTTACCGAATGGATCTGCCACTGCTTACGGCCGTCATCCCACCACAGCGCTTCGACCTCGGTGCAGAAGCGGGTGTGCTCGCGCAATTCGTGCTTATCGGCGAGCGCCACCAGATAGGCCTGATACTCGGCGCCTTGCGGGTAGTAGCTGCTCCAGTCGGGGTTCACTTCGCGCGACAGCGAGTAGTACGCCGAGGGCGTGTCGACGCCGATGCCCGGATAGGTGGTCGTATACCAGGTGCCGCCGACCTCCGGGTTGCGGTCGAAGATCTCATAGGCCACGCCCTCTTCGGCGGCGGCCAGTGCGACGCTGATCCCGGCAATACCCGCACCGATGATGACGAGCTTCACGGTCTCGGGGATCGGCGCCGTCCGCGGTAACGTGGGCTGCGACCGCCGGAAACCGCCCTGCTCAAGTAGTAGGTCCACCTGCTCGTCGTCGACGTCTGAGCCCAGTGCAATCGGGAGCAATCGGGTGAAGAGGTTTCGGTCGTCGGCGGCTACCGCGTCAGGATGCCGGGGCCGGGCCAACGCGTCAATTATGGCGTTTACCAACGTCTCGGCCGTATCGGAGTCGGTGACGCCGGCCCGCTCGGGCGGATCGGGCACGTGCGAGATCTTGGGCGCGTAAATGTCGAGCACCGACGGGTCGCCGGTGAGCTGAGCCAGCACCGCCACCAGCACACCCGGATCAGCCCGTCGTAGGTTGTCCCGCAGTTCGTCGCGGTCAGACGGGGCGGGGCCGGTAGGCGACGTCGGTTCCGTGGCGGCGGTCATGGTGTCGAGTATCGAAGCGGACAGCCAAGTCGCTCGGTGGCCTGTCTACTCAGCGGGACGCAATTAGGCCGCGGCCCGACTAATGCCAGAGAATGTTCCACTGACTGGGCACCTGCGGGGTTGGCGGCGTCACACCAGGGTTGACTCGCCGGTATGAGCAACGACATCACGCTGCCGGAACTGCAAGAGTTCATCGCGGGCTTTTGGTATCACTACGACGAAGCACACTACGACCAGTTGGCTTTGCAGTACGCAGAAGACGTTCGCTACCTGACTCGGAGCGATTCCGGCGCCAGCCCCTTCGAAGAATTGATGTCACCCGAACTGCGCGGACGCGACGTCGTCATGGAGTGGCTCTCTGAACATCGGAAGCAGAGCCCATACCCGTTGCGGCACCACGCCACAAACGTGCACCGCACAGGCACCACCGATGACATCACTCGCGCGCGGTTCTACATTTTCGTCAACCAGATCGCCGATTTTGTGCCGTTCGCGGTCTCGAGTGGTGTGGTCAATGTGAGCGTCCGGCGCGACACGCGCAACCTGGTCCTCACCGAGATGGAAGTTGTTCTAGACACCCGGAACTCGGTCCTACTGTCCGAACTCACTGCCGGCAGCGCAGGTGGCTAGTGAGCGCCCGGGACACCTTCTCCGGCGGCGTCTCCGTCATCACCGGGGCGGGCGCCGGTATCGGTGCGGGCTTGGCGCGATACGCCAGCCGGCTGGGAATGAGCGTGGTGTTGGCCGACGTCGACGCGGGCGCGATCGCCACGTTGCGCGACGAGCTGTCCGCGGCGGGAGGTGAGGTGCTCGACGTCGTTTGCGATGTCCGCGATCCGGACGCCATCCAACGGCTCGCTGACACGACCTACCGAGATGTCGGACCGGTGCGGCTGTTGGTCAACAACGCCGGCGTCGAACAGTTCGGCTATCTGTGGGACACCCCGATAATCAACTGGCAGCGGGTCATCGACATCAACGTCAGCGGCGTCTACTACGGCGTCCGAGCGTTTCTGCCGAAGATGATGGCGATCGACGAGCAAGCCTGGGTGTGGAATCTGTCCTCCGTCGGCGGAGTGGTCGCGATTCCGTTGCAGGCGCCTTACATCGTGAGCAAGCACGCGGTGCTTGCGTTAACCGAATGCCTGTATCTGGACGTTGAATCCGCTGGGCATGCACACCACATCCGTGTTCAGGCCGTGCTGCCGGGCGCGGTGAGATCCGATATCTTCGAGTCGGCCGGCGGTGTCGAGGCCGGCGATGCCGCTGCCGCTGAAAGTCAGCGCGCTGCAATGCTTCAGGTCAAGGCCGCGGCCATGGATCCATTGGTGGCAGCCGAGACCATCTTCGAACAGGCCGCCGAGGGCCGGTTCTACCTACTCACCCAGCCATCGGTTGGTACGGCAATGACGGAACGGGCTAATGTCCTTGCCGCGCAGCGACCACCGTCACTGAAATGACTGCGCTCGATCCCGATGCCGCCGCGCGGGTGGCCTCATTTGGCCACATTCCGCCGATGCGCCAACGGGGCTTGGCGGCGGTGCGCGCCGCGATCGAGTCGGCTCCGCTGCCCGACAGAATGCCGAAGATGACGAGCATCACCGAAGCCGAAATACCCAGCCCCGCAGGCTCGCTCAGAGTTCGTATTTACCGCCCCACAAGTTTTGCCGTGCAACCCGCGCTAATGTACTTCCACGGCGGTGGGCTCGTAATGGGCTCCAACCACTCGTTCGAACCGCTGGCCCGCGAGCTGGCATCGGCATCGGGTGCCACGGTCGTGGCCGTCGACTACCGGCTGGCCCCTGAGTTCCCGCCGCCCGCACAGTTCGACGACGCATACGCCGCGACGGAGTGGGCATCGCGAAACGCTGACGGCCTCGGGCTCGACCCTGGCCGACTCGCGGTCGTCGGCGACAGCGCGGGTGGTTCACTGGCAGCTGCGGTCGCGCTGGCCGCTCGCGACCGTCGTGGGCCGACGATCTGCGCACAGGTGCTGCTCTACCCAGGTCTGGATCGAGACATGACCGCGCCGTCCATCACGGCGTTGGCCGACGCGCCAATGCTCACCCGCGACGACATCAATTACTTGCACGAACTCGCCGATGGCGACGCCGACCCGGCCGATGATCCATACCTTGTTCCGGCGTATGCGGACGACTTGTCCAACCTACCGCCGGCAGTCGTGGTGACCGCGAGTTGCGATCCGATTCGGGATTGGGGCGAGCGATATGCGAGTCGCCTCCGTGACGCCGGCGTGCAGACGGCCGAAATCCGCTACCCGGGGATGTATCACGGGTTTCTCATGCGCTCGGAAGCCACCGCGCGTGGTCGGCTCGCGATCGCCGAGATTGGAGCACTGCTACGCGCAAAGTTCGCCAACCCGCTTCGAATCGACGTCCCGATCACTGGACATCACACAGCTGCAACGCCGTAACACTACGCACAATCAAACCAAAGCGGGACTGGCAGAAGGAGACGGCTGATGCTCACCGACGAGCGACGAACGGAGCTCTCCGAGGTATTGCGCCCCGCGGCACCGCCTCGCGAAATCGACAACGTCTATACCGATGACCAACGCGAGCGTCTGCTGGACGTCGTTCGCACCGAAGGACCATGGAAGCTGATCATCGCGCAACACTTTGCGTCGGCCGATGAGCTGATGGCGACCATGAGCGGTGTTTTCCCCGAGGGCTTCACCCCGTCGCTGGACCTGTTCCTAACCCCGACTTTCCGCGGCTATCTGGCCAACTACGGCGCGGTGCTATTTCCGCAACTGCAGGATTGTTTCTACAATGCCGAATTCCTGGAGATGGCCAAGAGCTATTGGAACGCCGAATATGCTAAGCCGCAACTGATGTTGTTCAACATCAATGGACCGTGCGCCAACCGCGATCCCGGCCACCTGGATTCGCCGAGCTTTCGCGGCGTGCGTCACGAGAACGCGCCGACGTGGCTCACCAGTGTCATGGGCAAGTCCGGTCTGTTCCAGGACTACCTGATCAAGATGGCACAGGTGATCACCTGGTTTTCGCTGGATCACGGTAGCGGATTCACCTATTGGCCTGATGGCCCGTTACGGGCACCCAAGCGGGTGCTGCCGCCGATCAACAACCGCGGCGTCATCGTGCAAAACGAGATGATGGTGCACCGCGGCGAAGCGAACGGTTCACTCGATCAACAGATTCCGCCCGGGTTGGCATTCGACACCGTGTTCACCGGCGATCCCGACGACCACGATCACTGGTTGCTGAAGAACGGCGACGAGCCTATCGCTCGACACCACACCGACGAGTTGCGGTTCCTGGTGCATTGGTCCGCGGAGGTCTTCTCCGACTATGCCGAGCTGAAGAAGAACATGGAAGGCTCCGACGATCTAACCGTCCAGCAAGCGATCGACACCATGGTCACAGATGTCAACGCGCAAGGCATCAAGCTCGCGATGCCGGACGATCCGCTGCACGACCCGGAGTTCATCCGCACCCTCAACGCCGCCTACGACCTCGGCGGTCCGTCAAGCTATCCCGAGCAGGCACCGATCAGCGCCTTCCAGCTTGCCTGATCGCAGTTGCGTTGACCGTCCCGCTGGCAGGGAGAAAGTCATCGCGGGGACGGCTGCCGTATCTAATGTGATCGGTGTGAAGACCGCTCAATCGCCCACGATTCCTGCCGGCATGGCGGTGCGCGACACGACAGTCGACCTGCTCGTCGTGGGATCCGGCACGGGGATGGCAGCAGCTTTGTCGGCCGAAGAATGCGGATTGACGGTATTGATCGTCGAGAAGTCCTGCTACGTTGGCGGTTCCACCGCCCGCTCGGGCGGCGCATTGTGGTTGCCGGCAAGCCCGGTCCTCGAGGAGAAGAACGCCGGAGACACCTTCGAACGTGCTGAGACCTATTTGCAGTCGGTGGTGGCCGATACTGCACCCGCCGAACGGTCAGCCGGCTACCTTCGAAACGTCACCGCGGCCGTCACGATGCTGCGGCGCAGTACCCCGATTCGATTGAGTTGGGCCAAGGACTATTCCGACTACCACCCCGAAGAGCCGGGTGGTACTGCCGCCGGTCGCACCTGCGAGTGCCGGCCACTGAATTCGTCGGTCCTCGGTAAATACCGGACCCGACTGCGACCCGGTGTCATGGAAGTCAACATCCCCATGCCCACCACCACCGCCGACTACCGGTGGATGAATCTCATGACCCGGGTTCCGCACAGGGGTATCCCGACCATCATCAAGCGTCTGACCCAGGGTGTGGGCGGCCTGCTGATCGGCCGACGCTACGTCGCGGGCGGGCAGGCCCTGGCCGCAGGGCTGTTCGCCGGTGTTCTGCGCGCGCGAATACCGATCTGGACCGACACCGAACTCCAGCGACTCACTACCGACGGCCGGCGGATCACCGGCGCAGTTTTGCGCCACGACGGCCGCGACGTCACCGTCACCGCGCGGCGCGGTGTTGTCCTGGCCGCTGGTGGGTTCGACCACAGCATGCCCATGCGACGGAAGTTCCAATCCGAATCTCTCGGTGAGCACATGAGCCTGGGAGCGGAGACGAACACCGGCGACGCGATCCATGTCGCTCAAGAGTGCGGTGCTGCAACCGATCTGATGGATCAGGCGTGGTGGTTTCCGGCTGTGGCGCCGTTGCCTCAAGGCGCCCCGTCGGTGCTGCTGGCCGAACGGTCCCTACCGGGGTCACTGATCGTCGACCAGAGTGGCAACCGATTCATCAACGAGGCAACCGATTACATGTCATTCGGGCAGCTTCTGCTGGAACGCGAGCGCTCGGGCAATCCGGTGGAGTCGATGTGGATCGTCTTCGACCAGAAGTATCGCAACAGCTACGTCTTTGGCGGCGCGCTATATCCGCGCATGCCGATTCCCCAGTCGTGGTACGAGGCCGGGATCGCCCATCGGTCGGATGATCTGGCTCAGCTAGCCGCCAAAATCGGCATTCCCACAGCGCAATTCACCACTACTCTCACACAGTTCAACGAGATGTCGCGAGCAGGATACGACTGGGACTTCCACCGCGGTCAAAGCGCCTACGACCGCTATTACGGTGATCCCACCATAACCCCGAACCCGAACTTGCGCGCCCTCGACAACGGCCCGTTCTACGCAGTACGGATGGTGCTCAGCGACCTGGGCACCTGCGGCGGCCTGCGGGCAGACGATCGGGCCAGGGTGCTGCGCGAAGACGACAGCGTCATTGAGGGCTTATACGCGATCGGGAACACTGCGGCTAACGCGTTCGGGACGACATATCCCGGTGCGGGCGCGACCATCGCTCAGGGACTGGTCTATGGCTACATCGCCGCCTGCGACGCCGCTCGCGGCTGATCAGTCCGGCTCGTCGGCGTCGGCCTTCTTCTCGATCTCGTACCAGAAATCGGGTGTGGGCCAAGGGATTTTGGTCGGCGTACCCTTACCTGACTGAGGAAACGCGGCCTCCGCCTCGTCGAGCTCTTTGATCATCTTCAAGGCGAGCTCTCGCTCGTTGGCGTAATAACGCTCAGCCCATCTGAGTGCGACTCGGGCGTATGCCCAGGACGGGTCGGCATCGGCCCAACGTGCGTCTTTCGCAGCCCTGCGGTGCATCTCGTCGGCAAATGCCACATGTTGTTGCAGCACTTCCTTCAGTCTTTCTGGGTTGGTGAGATGTCCCAATGTCACCCGCAACAGCGGGCCATGCTTGAGCGTCGGCGGGTCCACCGGCGCCTCGTTCGCCCAACGGGTCACCGCGTCCAAACCCTCCGCAGTGATTTTGTACAGCCTCCGATTCCGTGTCCCGCCGGTGTTCTCGACGCGTGATGTCACCAAGCCCAGCGTCTCCATCTTCTTGAGCTCAGAGTAGATCTGGCTGTAGGCCGGGCTGCCGAAGTAAAAGCGCATGCTCCAGTCGATCCACTTTCGGATGTCGTAACCCGAAAGCTCGTGCTCGTACGACAGCATGCCGAGCAACGCCCAACTGGTCGCCGCGAGATTCGGCTTGCGCGGCGAATCGCTGTCCTCCATTTGGCCAGGCTAACAACTTGCGCTCCCGGTCTTTGGCAACTGACCACTGGTTGGGACACGGTATTGCCGGCCACATGAATCAAGTCCGACGCTAAGTTTTGACAACCCTGAAGGAGGTGCCGATGAGCCGTGGATTCAGCAGCGACGGCGAACTGGCGAAGCTGGAAGCCGTTTATCGGCCGCTGGCCGAATCCGTTCGCCGTCTCATCGACGCCACCATCAGATCCGAAGTAGACGCGGCGACCCTCGCCACCGCCAAAGAGCATATCGACTGCGCGACTGAGGGATTGGGTGCTGCGCTGATGCCGGGTTCCTTCGGTGTGCGACAAGCCGGCGATGGGCAAGGGCCGGCATGGGGCAACGTCGTCATCGGTCTGCGCAATCCGGTCGCCCCTCCCCTGATAGTCAACAGCGGAGCGGACGGCCTGGTGTGGAGTGACTTCACCTTAGGTGCCCCGTACGAGGGTCCACCCGGCCACGTGCACGGCGGGGTTTGCGCGATGATTCTCGATCATGTCCTAGGCGCGACCGCGCACAAGCCGGGAAGACCCGCAGTTACCGGCACGCTGAGCGTCCGCTATCTGCGCGCCACACCGCTCGGTCCACTTCACGCAGAGGCCCGCGTCGACCGCGTGGAAGGGGTGAAGACTTTCGCAATCGGCCATCTTGGCGACGCAGAGGGCATCACCGTCAAGGCCGAGGGCGTGTTCATCCACCCCCGGCAGGATTAGCTGCGGGCCGGCGCCAGCCGCTTGAGGGCCAGCCCGCCTTCGAACGGCCGGTAGCCGAAGGCGGCCGGGGCGCGGTATCCGGTGTCCTCGAGTGGCGTGTGCACCTCGGCGACCGTCGGGCCGATCTTTTCGGCGACCGTCGCCAACGCGTCGAGGTCGAATCGATACAAGCGACCCGCGTTGCCACCCAGGATCTTTCGACAGGCATCCTCGGACTGGTTGTGCAGGGCCCAGCGAATCGCCAACTTGGAGTGCGGCGTGAAGCCTTCCTCGTGCGGATAGTCGCTGCCCCACATGATGTGCTCCGGGCCCATGAATTCGATCATCCCGGAGTCGAACGGCGCCAATTCGCTGGCCAAATAGCAGTTCCGCTGGGCGTATTGACTAGGAGTCAGGGTCAACTCGTCGACCGATGACCCGCCGAACATTCCGTAGGTGCGGTTGCCGGCTTCGGACTTCATCGTGGGCACCATCGCGTCGAGCATGCCGAGTTGAGCCGGAACCCACAGCGTGCCCTGCTCGGTCGGCACGAACCGCAGCGTCGGGTGACGCTCGAACACCCCGGCCAGGATCAGGTGCCCGAGGGTGCGATTGGCCCACATCGCCATCTCGGTGATCAGCACCGCGTTGGAGGCAGGCTGGTCCATCGGCATCTCCGGACTACCGGCGCCCGCGTGCTGCACCACGGTCAGGTCAAGATCTGCGCACAGCGCCCAGATCGGTTCGTAGCGAGTGTGGAACAGCGGCGCGACGTTCGGGTCACCCGGTGAGACCGGCGGGACCAGCACCCCGCCGAAGCAGTCGTGCTCTGCGCCCCAACGAATCTCGTCCAGCGCGTGGTCGATGTCGTTCGGGAAAATCTGGATCAACCCACGGCGGCGGGCCGGCGCCAGCGAACAGAAGTCGATCTGCCAGCGGTTGTGCGCTTGCACACCCGCCCAACGCTTTTCGAATTCGTCGCGAGTCCGCGGCAAGCTGATGGTGATGTTGGGGGTGGTCGGAAAGAACGGCGGAACGGTGTTGGGCAATAGCACTTCGGCGGCCACACCGTCGGCGTCCATGTCGGCGATCCGCAGGTCGCTGTCCCAGTTCCGCTGTGCGGTCGCGACGATGAGATCATCGAACGGGCTGACGTAGGTCTGCGCCCACGCATCGAACTCGTCGTGCAGGGCCGTGGGCAGATATGGCTTGTAGTCCCCGATATCGGCCCCCGCGTGGGTATCCGTCGAGATGACGACATAGCGATCGATCGTGTCCCAAGTTGTGGCCATCGTGTCCTCCGCCTCGTTGCAAGTACCAGACCAGCGTCCGTCTTCGACCCGACGACTGGCAAGGCCTGATTCCATTCAGCGGGTCATCTCCTCAGACCACCCCGCGTAGACCCTCCGCACCGAAGACCGGCTCCAGCATCGCGGTGAAGTCCGGGCCGCGTCGCAGCAAGTGCCCGCCGTCGACGTTGATGATCTGCCCGGTGACCCAGCTGGCGGCGTCGCTGAGCAGAAACATCGCCATGTTGGCGATGTCCTCCGGCTCGCCCACCCGCGGCAGCGGGGTGCAGATCCGATAGTCCTCGGACAGCTCTGGCGACTCGGTGATCGCGGCGACGAGCTCCGTGCGGATCAGCCCGGGACGGATGCCGTTGACCCGCACCGAAGACGCCCCGAGCTCGTCGGCGGCCAGCTGCTTCATGTGGTCGATCG
>Ga0335076_10004050_pt1 | contig 14784 bp, 11 predicted proteins | sample Lox_Sample_25_FD_206717 | JGI IMG/M metagenome (GOLD analysis project Ga0335076, IMG submission 206717) | Soil microbial communities from Loxahatchee National Wildlife Refuge, Florida, United States - Lox_Sample_2.5 | ecosystem: Environmental > Terrestrial > Soil > Wetlands | place: USA... | reverse complement strand
TCGCGGCCGTATGGCAGCACGCGCCGATCGTCGCGCCTGCGGCTCGAGTGCGATTTTTCCCGGGACGGCGCGATGCCGATCGCCTATGGCTTGACCAGCTCGATCTTCGCCTCGGCCGCGCCAAGACTCAGTCCCGTGCCCTTGATTTTTTCCTTCAGGTTGATCGAGACGCCCTTGTCGTTCTTCCACGTCGCGTCTTGATCGCTCGAGCCGACCTGGGCGGAATTGCTGCTTGCGGTATACGAGCCGGCGAAGTCGCCGATCTGCTTCAGGCCACGCACCTCGCCGGTGGCGGTCACCGCGGTGACGACTCTGTAGCCTACGCCGGCGGACGCGGTCTTGAAGGTGAATGCATAATCGACGCCATTGAAGTGCAGCGTGCCCTTGCCCGCGGTGCCACCCATGATCAGGCGCACCTGGTCAGAAGCAAGTTCGAGGGTAGCGCTCGGCGCGGCAGTGGCTGCGGCCGGACTCGCCGCCTGCGGTTTCGCATCGTCCGCGGCAGCGGCCAATGCCGACGACAGCGCGAAAGCCGCGCACACCAAACTCCTGGCAACCCGCGCGTTCAAGTGCTTCATGGCCGTTACTCTTCCGAAGGAAGCATGGATCTTAGTCGCCTCGATCGGGGCCGCCATTGGACCTTGGGCCCATGAGAGTCCGCTTGCCTGACAATGCGCGTCCGTCGCCGGCGTGCAGTGGGACCGGTGAACCCATCGAATCCGGCGTCGGACAGGACTTCGGGCGGACCGGAATAGTCGATGACCTGGACATTGTCGAAGATCAGTATGGCAACCTTCTGGGCCGCTGGATCGGGATGCGCGGCGCCTGGCGCGGACAACAACGCACCGACGGAGCACGCCAATTTCAGCTAAGGTTGTGGAGCGTCCGCTCGCACGACAAACCTTGCAGAGACGGTACCTGCGGCCTGTGTGAGCACGTGCATCTCCACGACATCGCCGTCATGCAGTTCGCGCTTTGGTCCCATCAGCATGAGATGACCTCCCCCGGGCGCGAGTTGCAACGACTGGCCGGGCTCGAGCGTCACCTCGCCCAGCGACTGCATGTGCTCGACGCCGTCCCTGGTGATTGTCTGGTGCAACGAGGCACTGCCGAAGTCGTCAGTTTCCGCACCGATCACGACGAGGGGCGCGTCACCATCATTGCGCAACGTCGCATATCCGGCGAGCATCCCGACTCCGGGCGGGGCAGCGCGGATCCACGCATTCTCCACGACCAACCGGCCCGCGGCATTGGTGATCGTCGACACCGTTGCGAGTACTGCAATCGCGACAACCTTGATGACGGAATACATGATATGGTTCCCAAGCCCGGTGCCGTGGTCGCGCGATGACGTGTCCGGCAAGTCGCCGCTCGTCAACAGCTCGGCACTGACTTCCAGCATTACAGAAGTTGCACGAAATCCCTATGCGTCGAAACGTCGCACCGCTGCGCCACTCGAAGTACGCGGCGTGCGCAACGCGCGGAGAATGGTGCCCGGCTTGCATCGATATCCTCGGCGCGCATAGCCTGATCGAGCACGTAGGCACGCGGAAGTCCTCCCACATTGACATCCCCTTTGACCAGCTTCGCGATGCCGTCTGTTTCGGCGAAAGCGACGATCTGGCTCGGATCGGCAGGATCGAGCCGCGCCGGTGTCGAATTGCTGGTAGCCTCTTTTTGCGTATCGGCGATCTGGAGGCGCCCCGGCAGAAGGCCGAGAAGGACCCTGACGGCTATCATCGCCCCAGCGGCTCCACCGATCGCATATCGGGTCATCGGTTCAAATGCGCCCTGCCGACCCGTTGGCCAGGGAACCTAACGCCCGACCGGCATCGAGGTTCACCGTCCAAGGATAGCTCTCCCGGGTAATTCCTGCGACGAAGTCGCCTTCCAAAAGTTGGTGCGACGTTTTGTCGCGTTGTCTGGCGACGCCGTGTGGACGATCGTATGCGGCTGTCCTTACGCCGCCCATACCTCATGCCCCGTACTGCTGCGCGATCCTTCGCTGCTCTTGCTCTGCCTGCCGCCATCTGGACGATGGCAAGTCCGCTCGCACACGCACAGCAGGCCGTCGAGCCGAACCCGGCGGACAATCCGGAACAATCCAGCAAGCTTCCGGAGATCACGGTGCGTGCGACGGCGCTGGACAACTACGCCGCACCCGTTGCGAGTACGGGAACGAAGACGGATGTGCCGCTGCAGGACACGCCCGTCAACGTGCAGGTGGTAACGCAGCAACTGCTCATCGACCAATCGGCACTCACACTCGACCAGGCGCTGACCAACATCAGCGGCGTCACGTCGGCATTCCAGAGTGGCAGCGTGCAGGACCTCATCGTGCGCGGTTTCGACACAAACCAGGTTTTGTTCCTGGATGGCGTTCGCATCTATGATCACTATGGCAACGGGATACAGAATCTCGCCGACCTCGATCGCATCGAGGTGATGAAGGGGCCAGCGGCTGTCCTCTACGGCGAAGCCGAGCCAGGCGGCATCGTCAACCTGGTGTCCAAGGTGCCGGACGCGTCGGGCTACAGTTCCGTGGAGCAACGGGTCGGGTCGTGGAGTCAGGCGATTTTTCGCTTCGACACGACGGGCCCGATGGATGCGCAAAGAGACATCTTGTACCGCATCGACGGCTCATGGGAGAACAGCGAATCCTGGCGAGACGGAGTTTGGGCCAGAACCGTCTTCGTGGCACCAGCCGTGACCTGGAATCTCACCCCCAGCACGCAGGTCTCGCTCAAGTATGTCTATGACCGCAGTCCTGGTGCGATCGACAACAACCAGGTCGTGCCGATCGCCGATGGCCGGCTGGTGGAGATTCCACGCCATGTGAACTTCAGCGATCCAGGGTTTACCTACCAGAAGAACATCATGAGCCGTGCCGTGCTGTCTCTGCTCCAGCGCTTCGGCAACGACTGGTCGTTGAAGCTGCAGGCGACCGACTATTCGGCGCGCAGCGAGGGACTCGTCGTCAACTCGGCTCCGTTCATCGAACCGGGAACCCCGGGAAATGTCGGGAATGGTTACAACATCCTGTTGGCCGACGGCTCGTACAGCGTTTCCAACGAGAAGACCAAGGCTGTCAGCGCCGATCTGATCGGCCACTTCGGTGTTGGACAAATCGAAAATACCCTGCTCGTCGGCGCAGACTTCTCCAAGTACACCGAGCCGCTCTATTCGATTTTCAACGCACCCGATTTTGTCGGCGTGAACCTGCCGGTCGACATGACTGTCAACGTGCCCATCCCGCTCGACCCGGATCCGGCCGACGCGCTGACGGCGAACCAGCTTATCCTCGACAAAGGTGTCTACGTCCAGGACCAGGTCAAGCTTCCCGGCGGCATCAACCTGCTCGCCGGCCTGCGCTACCAGGACTGGCACAACGACGCGTCGGCCTACTTCATGGGCGGGCAACTCATCTACGGTGGCAGCACCTACGACAGTTCGGCGGTCACGCCGCGCATCGGCGCAGTCTACGCACTGACCCGATCGTTCAGCATCTACGCGTTGTACTCCGACGGCTTCTATCCGAACCAGGGCTTCGACTACCGGGCACAACCGCTGAAGGCCACCGGAGCGGATGACCGCGAAATCGGCGTGAAGTATCTGTCGGACGGCGGGCGCCTGCAGGCCGTGGCGTCGGCCTACTATCTGACCAAGACCAACGTACCTGCACCGGACGTCAACCACCCGGTCGATGGCACGTACCCGTTCGACACGACCATCGGTGCCGAACGCAGCAAGGGCGTGGAGTTCGATCTGCGCGGCGAAATCCTCCCCGGCTGGAAACTGATCGCCACCTATGCCTACACCGATGCGCGCGTGACGAAGGACACGAATTCCATCGCGACGACCGGCATCCCGAGCACCGTGGGCGACCGCCTCGCCAATGTGCCGTGGAACATGGCGAGTGTGTGGTCGACGTACGATTTTCATTGCGGGCGCGACGCAGCGTGGACCGTCGGCGCAGGCATCGTGGCGCGCGGAGACTCGCTCGATGTCACCAATCAACTCAGCGTTCCGGGCTACGCCACGGTAAATGCCATGATCCGCTATGCGGACATGTGGGGTTCGCGACGCGTGAGCGTGCAGTTCAATGTCGACAATGTTCTTGACCGGCACACGCTGCTGTTCGGGTATCCCTACCAGCAGTTTTACCCAAACACGGCCGGAGTCGTCTACGGCAACCCGCGCAGCTTCACCCTGAACGCCAAACTCGAATTTTGAACGAGCAGCGAGTTCGCGTCGTGCCGCGCATCCTCCGTCACGCGCTGGTTCTGGCTCACCGCTGGGTGGGCCTCGCCATGGTTGTGTTCCTGGTGCTGGAGGGCCTGACCGGCAGCATCCTCGCATTCGAACGTCCGATCGGCCGCTGGCTCGAAGCGCCACCGCCGCAGACCAGCGGAGACCGCACGGCACCGACGCTGGACATGGCGACGCTGGCCACCGCGGCGGAGCAGCTCGAACCGATGATCCAGGGCGCCTACTTCATGTCGACCGGACCGGACATCGCCGTGCTGCGCTGTGTTCCGCGCGTCGATCCCGCGACCGGCAAACCGTTCGAGGTGGATTTTACCCACGTCGTCCTTGATGCACGCACCGGCAAGGAATTGAGACATCTGCCCGATCGCGGCGCAGGCCGGCGCTTTGCCGACCAAGTGCTGCCGTTCATCAAGGATCTGCACTACAACCTCGTCGTTGGAAACACGGGTGTCTGGATCCTTTTCTTCGTCGCACTGGCGTGGACGCTCGATTGCCTGGTGAGCTTCCTGCTCACACTGCCCGTCTCCACGTCGCGATTCTGGGCGCGCTGGAAGCCGGCGTGGCTGGTGAAACGCGGAGCCAGCGCCACGCGATTGAATTTCGATGTTCACCGTGCCGGCGGGCTGTGGTTCCTATTGGTGCTCTTCGTGTTTGCGTGGTCGAGCGTGGAACTGGAGGATGAAAGCGCGGGAATCGGCCTTTACGACGCGGTGACGTCGAGGCTGTTCGACTATCGGCGCCCCGACGACGCCATCGCGGCATGGCCGCGACACGACAGCACGCCGCTGAAACTCGACTGGTACGCGGCGCAAGCGCGGGGCGAGGAACTGATGGCACAGCAGGCGCGCGATCACGGATTCAAGATCGTCGCCCCGGTCTCCCTCGTGAAGTTTGCGGAGAACGGTCTGTACAACTACGAGGTCGACACCGATCGCTCATTTCCCGATGCGGTGCGGGAGGTCGTTTTTTTCGATGGCGATACTGGAGAGCCCAGGATCATGCCGGGATTCGAGCGCCATACCGGCAACGTGATTTCGGATTGGCTGAGAGCTTTGCACATGGCTACTGATCCGATCGACTACGCTCCCTATCACGCGTTCGTGTGCCTGTTCGGAATCGTGCTCTCGGTGATCACCGTGACGGGTGTTTGCATCTGGACGGCCAAGAGATCCGCGAGGACAGCGCGTGGTCGGCGGACATGAGTGGAACGATTTCCAGGCGATGCGATCGTTGCGTGCCGGTCGGGCTCCCAGGCCCCCTGAAAATCAAAGGCTTAATTGGCTGAGACTAGGAGTCGAACACAGCGTCTAACCTGTTGTTTTACAAACATTTGTACACCCGATATTCGCCAGTACCCCACGTTTTACCCCACATTCGTCCACTATAGCCTGCGCGGCCAATGACTTACACAAGAAACCCATCCCCCGGCGTTTCCATACGTATCACGACGTTCAACTGCTGATCCTCTTCCGTCAGCCCCTACTACTAGTTCATGGGTTCGAACACGCGCGCCCCCGGCAACATGAGCCACAGCGCGTAACGAATTCATCGCCGCAGAGCCGACGCCCGAAATGGACAGCAGTGAACGTCAATATGCTGTCTCAGCCCTCTGACTAGTCCGATGGCGCCAAACCCTAGTGAGCGGATATCAAAAATGCTGCAGCGGTGAAAAGCGCGGCAAGGCCGCCCATCACAATAAGCAATACGCTGTTGAGTTCCGACAGCGACGTGTGCAATGGCAACCGCTGTCCATCCCCTTGGCCTGGTGTTGGTTCATACGTTCTTGCGAACGCCGCGTCGATTTCTTTTGCGATGATCGGTGTCTCGAAACGACTATCCATTGCTCTCTCCAAGGAATGTGAAAGTTTGAGGGGTTTCAGAACTTCGACCTCGAACAGTGTTCAAGTGGTCAGCCCATATAGAGGCACCGGACCGGCAAAGCCTTTGAGGTCATGGTTACCGATCCTCGTCGCCCGCGCGTCGCCAAGCAGTGCGGCAAAACGTTCTGACATCAACAGGCGGTGACCGGTCTTGCTGCAAACCGTCTGGATGCGGCTTAGCAGATTGATGTCTGGACCGATCAAGGTGAAATCCAGTCGGTGGCCAGACCCGATGTTGCCGTAGCTGACGTTGCCGTAATGCAGGGCGATACCCGCATGGAGCTCGGCATCGGGCGCTTTGAACTGTTCGAGCTGGGCCAATGCACCGACGGCTCCCTCAAGCGCCGCTTTGCATGCCGCGGTGGCATCGTCATGAGGGAAGAACGCGAGTACGGCATCGCCCATGTACTTCAGGACTTCACCTCCAGCAGCTTCGATTGCGGGTACGACGCAATCGAAGTAGGCATCGAGCAGTTCAATGACGCGCGGGCCGGGCAGCTGGTTCGACATCTGCGTGAAGCCGCGCAAATCACAGAGCATCAGCGCCGCATCGAGCGACTCGACCTGACCGCGCTGGATGTGGCCGGCGAATATGCGCTGTGCTGCGCCGGTTCCGACATACGTATCGAGCAGGGCCAGCGCCATCGTGCGCACCGCGCGTAGCTCGCAAGCGTTGCGCAGCGCCGGGACGATCCGCTCCAGTGCCGCGCGCTCTGCCTGGGTAAAGCCGCAGTGGCGCTGGGTGCAGAATGCAGCGGAGGCTACGACTCCGTCCGCGTTGCGCAAGGGCAGGAAAACGAATTCAACCAGGTTGCGATCCTTGAAGACATCGATTTCAGCCCAGTCCGGCCGGTCGAATTCATCAAGTCGAACCACGAAAGGTCCACGAGCCTCCGAGATCTGCTGCAGGAGACCGTTCGCGAGCGGCGCCAGCGACTCGAATCCGTGCGCGCGGTCGCGAATTTCCACCGCTTCGTACGGTGCCCATGCCAGGGTGCGGCCGCGAATCTCGGGGTGAATCGCCCGCACGTGGAGCACGAGCCGGTCGAGCGGAATGCCGATACGCCTGAGGCGAAGACCAAGCCCCGAGAGAAGCCTCTGTGCGTCGAGGTCATGGCTCTCATCGCCGGTCAGCCATTCGATGCTCTCGAGAACCGCTGACAAATCGACGGGCAGACCGTGCGCCGGGCTTGCCGACTCCTTGCAATGATCAGGGGCTGCGTTCGGCATGTTCGTGTGCTGCCGTTATGGCGCCGCGGCCGAGCGCAGCGCACCCGCTGCGTGCGACGCCAGACCATCGATCGACTTCTCGGCTTGCGCCAGCGCCACGCGCTTGCGCTCTTCGCTGAGCGCGAGCCCCTCGGCATGGACGAACTCGACATCGGATATGCCGAGGAAACCGAGCAGGTTGCGCACGTAGGGCGTCTGCGTGTCCAAGGCAGTGCCTTGATACATTCCGCCCCGAGCCGCGAACACGAAGGCCTTCTTGTTGTGCAGCATGCCGACGGGACCGTTCACGGTGTAGCGAAACGTCACGCCGGCGCGCGCGACGTGGTCGAAGTAGGCTTTCAGCATCGACGGCACACCGAGGTTGTACATTGGCAGGCCGAGCACCACGATGTCGGCGCGCCGCAACTCGTCGATCAGGCGGTCCGAGTACTCGATGATGGCTTGCTGCTCGGCCGTGCGCTCTTTCGCCATGAACGCGCCGAAGCGCAACGCATCGAGATGGGGCACGGGTTCGACTGCGAGGTCGCGGACGATGACTTCGCCGCCGGCGTGCGCTCGTTTCCACGCGGCGACGAAGCGTTCGGCGAGGCGGCTCGACTGGCCGCTTTCGGAAAAAAGACTGGACTTGATCTGCAGGAGAGTTTTCATGACGACACATGCTAGGGCGCACCCGTGCGCGAGTCGTCATCGAAACGTCGGCATTTTGTCGGAATGACCGCTCAGCCGTCCTCGAGAGCGCACAAGAAATGGGGCCGGCGTTGCCGCCGGCCCCGTCTGGCATTGCGTGAAGGGGGAGGCTTCACCTGCCATGCCTCCCTGGCGCTACCGGCGTCCATGCAGCGTGGCGGTACTCACGTACGGCCCGCTTTTTCTTCGCGACTCGTTGGGGCTGAGCCGCGAAGGAACCTTTTGAATCGTCTCATTGCGCCGTCCATCCGCCGTCGATGCTGATGGACGTACCACGAACCTGATCTGCCGCGGGCGAGCACAGGAAGACCACGGCCGCGCCGATCTGCCCGGGCGTTGCGAACTCTAGCGATGGCTGCTTTTCCGCGAGCAGTCGGGACTTCGCCTCATCGCCGGAAATCCGGTCGCGAGCGGCCGCGTCGTCGATCTGTTTCTGCACCAGCGGCGTCAATACCCAGCCGGGGCAGATCGCGTTGCAGGTGATGGGCGTGCGCGCTGTCTCCAGCGCCACCACTTTGGTCAGACCGACCAGGCCGTGCTTGGCGGCGACGTAGGCAGATTTCGTCGGCGAGGCGACCAAACCGTGCGCGGACGCGATGTTGATGATCCGCCCCCAGCCGCGCCGGCGCATGTGCGGCAGGGCTGCCTTGGTGGCATGAAACGCGGCGGAGAGGTTGATCGCGAGAATCTGTTCCCACTTGTCGTCCGGAAATTCCTCCAGCGGCGCAGTGTGTTGAATGCCCGCATTGTTCACCAGGACATCGACGCTGCCCCATTGCCGGGCGCATTCCGCGACCAGCGTGCTCACCTGCGCGGCGATCGACACGTCCGCGGGGTCGTACGCCGCCTTCACGCGGAATTCCGCTGAGAGTCGCGACACCAGCCCATCGATTTCCCTGCGCTCGCCCAGCCCGTTCAACAGCACGTTGGCGCCCTGCGCGGCCAGCGCGCGCGCGATGCCGAGCCCGATGCCGCTGGTCGATCCGGTGACGATGGCATTCTTACCCTGCAGCATGGACGAGCTCCCGTTTCACCTTGGCGTCGAGCGCCGCGTCGCGCTCGGCGGCTTCGCCGAGGTAATCGAACGCCACCTGTCCGTAGCCCAGGGTCAGGTCGGCGATGATGTGCTGTCCGGAGATCACCTCCTGCACCGGCAGGCGCGCGACATCGGCGATCACGTGGCGGAACAAATGCAGTTCGGCCGGCACGCTCCAGCATTCCTTGATGCGGATGTCTTCCAGCTGGTAGCGCACCAGTTCGCAGATGCGCGGGCTGCCGTCGACGTGCGGGATGATCTTCAGAACGAAGTTCGGTGTCTTCAGCGCCTGCAGCACGTGTCGGCGGTCGGCCTCGCGGTGCTTGTAGCCGAACGTGGCCAGCGCGCACAGCGACTGTCCGTAGTGCAGCGTGCCGGTGATCACGTCACCTTCGTGACTCAGCTTCGGCTGTGCGAGTTTCTTCGGGAAACCCCACAGCTCGCGTCCGCCGGCGATCGGTGCGTTGCAGTCCAGATACATCGAGTGCACGTACAGCCCGTCCTGGCCGGCGTAGCGCACCGGGATCACCTGGCCGGACTCGGTGTAGTCGCCGAAACCGGTGGAATCGGGCATGCGGATGAACTCGTACTTCACCAGCGGCTCGGGGATATCGAGCGGCTCGGGAACGAGAGCGCGCAACACCTCCGGGTCCGTGCGGTAGGTGACGATCAGATACTCGCGGTCGAAGAAGCGGTACGGTCCGCGTGGAAACGACGGATTCGTCAGCGGCATCGCGTGCGCGTTGCGCCGCACGTCGTCGATGTTCATGGGGCAGCCTCCTGGGATTGTTTGATGAGGGACGGGCCGATCAGCGAGCCGTGCCGGGTCGGCATGAGGCCCGACAGGTCGACGGTGGAACGTTGACCCACGGCCACGCGGTTCTCCGCCAGCCAGCGTTCGGTGGCGCGCACGCCCAGCGCATGCAGGTGGCGCAGGAATGCGGGAGCGTTGTTCATCTTGCTGGACGCGCCGAACGCACCGAGTGCATCGTCGCCGATGCCGTGAACGTACAGGCGTCTGAACGTCGAATCGTGCGGTCGCGACTTCATCAGGTCCTCGATGAACGCGATCGCCGCCACTTCCGCCATGAACGTCGAATTGAAGCTGATCTCGTCGATGCGGTCGATGATGGCGCGTGCGGTGCGCGGTACCTCGCTGCGCATGACGGGATTGATGCCGACCACGATCAGATCGGTCGCTGTCGTGTGCAGATACAAAGGCGCCAGCGCGGGATTGCCGGTGTAGCCGCCGTCCCAGTAGTGTTCGCCGTCGATCACGACCGCCTGATACACCTGCGGCAGCGCCGCGGAAGCGAGCAATACGTCGGCCGAGAGTTCCTCGTTCTCGAACACGCGGCGCAAGCCGGTGCGCACGTTGGTCGCGCAGATGAACACGCGCGCGGCATCGGGATCGCTGCGCAGGCCGTCGAAATCGATGCGGCCGAGCAAACGGCGCAGCGGGTTGTAGTTGAGCGGATTGGTCTGGTACGGCGACCAGACCCGCGTGAGCATGTCCTGCCAGATGAACGCCGGATTGCCGTCCAGGTGCCAGTTGCGACTGGTGCCGAACGGCGGCGCGGCGAAGCTGGCGAAACCCGGAATGCGGCCCACGTCCTTCCAGTAGCGCGCGAGTGCGTGGCGCGCTGCGCCGGCGCCGCCGCGCCGCAAGCCGTCGGCCAGGATGGCGGCGTTCATCGCGCCGGCGCTGGTACCGCTGATGCCGACGACCTCCAGATCCGCCTCCTGCAGGAGGCGGTCGAGCACGCCCCAGGTGAACGCACCGTGCGAGCCGCCGCCCTGCAGGGCGACGGCGACGCGGCGAGCGGGATGTTCGCCGACCGGTTGCGCATTGCTTGTCGCTCGGACTGCCATCGCGTTCACCGGATCAGTGGGCAGCGGCGATTGCGGCGACCGGGTCGATGTGCCCGGCCGGGGTGCGGATCCTGAACCACGCGGCATACAGCGCCGGCAGGAAGAAGATCGTCAGGAACGTGGCGACGGTGAGGCCGCCCATGATGGCGATGGCCATCGGTCCCCAGAACACGCTGCGCGTAAGCGGAATCATCGCGAGCACCGTAGCCGCTGCGGTCAGCATGACCGGACGCGTTCTGTGCACGGCGGCTTCGACCACGGCGGTCCATGGATCGGCACCAGCCTGCATTTCCGCCTGCACCTGATCGATCAGGATGACGGAGTTGCGCATGATCATGCCGCTCAGCGCGATCACACCCAGGATGGCAACGAAGCCGAGTGGCGCATGCGCCAGCAACAGCGCGAGGACGACCCCGATCAATCCGAGTGGTGCCGTCAATACCACCATCGCCATGCGCGAGAAGTTCTGCAGCTGCAGCATGAGGATCAGCAGCACGGTCACGATCATCACCGGTGCCACGGCGATCAGCGCCGCGTTGGCCTTCGCGCTTTCCTCGACCGCGCCGCCGACGTCGATTCGATAGCCGGCCGGCAACTTGGCTTCCACCGGCGCGAGCAGCGGCCGGATCTCCTCCGTCACCGACACGCCTTGCTCGCCGTCCGCCACGTCGGCGCGCACCGTGATCGCCATGTCGCGGTTGCGCCGCCACAGCACGGGTTCTTCCAGCTCGGCATGAACGCGCGCGACCTGTGACAGCGGCACGACGGTTCCCTGACGGGTATACACGTTCACGTCCTTCAGCGTGTCCAGATCCAGGCGCTCGGACGGCACGGCCCGTGCGACGATATCGACCAGGTCCTCGTGCTCGCGCAGCTGCGACAGGGTCGCGCCGTTCATCACCGTCTGCGTGACCAGCGCGATGTCGGACGGCGTGAGGCCAAGAGCTCGCGCCTTGTCCTGATCGAGATCGATCTTCAGCGTGCGCACCGGATCATTCCAGTCGAGCTGCGTGTCGCGCACTTTCGGACTCGACGCCACCACGTGCTCGACTTCGCGCGCGATCGCACGCACCTTCTGCGTATCCGGGCCGACGACGCGGAACTGCACGGGATAGCCCACTGGTGGACCGAGTTCCAGGCGCGACACGCGCACCCACACGTCCGGGAACTGCTGGTTGGCGTTCGCCATCAGCCGCGCCCGCACGCGTTCGCGCGCCTGCGTGTCCTTGGTCATGACGATGAACTCGGCATAGCCCGGGTTCGGCAGTTCCGGATTCAGCGACAGATAGAAGCGCGGCGCGCCGGCGCCGGTGTACGCCGTGAAGAACTTGACGTCCTCGTCCTTCGCCAGCACTGCCTCCATCTTCTTGACCTGCTCGGTGGTCGCGGCGAACGACGAGCCTTCCTTCAAGCGCAGGTCGACCACCAGCTCGGGACGCGTGCTCGACGGGAAAAACTGCTGCGGCACGAGCTTCATCGCGGGAATCGACAGCACGAGCGCCGCGGCGGTCGCGCCGATGACCCACCAGCGCTTCGCAATGCACAGTGCGATCAGGCGGCGCAACTTGCTATAGAACGGCGAGGCATACGGATCGGCGCCATGCTGGTGCTTCCCGAAATCCTTGGGCAGCATCTTGACGGCGAGATACGGCGTAAACAGGCCCGACACGATCCACGAAAACAGCACGGCCGTGCCGACGATCCAGAAGATGCCGCCGGCGTATTCGCCGGTGGACGACTTCGCAAAACCGATCGGCATGAACGCGGCAACGGTGATCAGCGCGCCGGTCAGGCGCGGCATCGCGGTGGAGGTGTAGGAGTAGCCGGCGGACTTGATGCGGTCCCAGCCCTGTTCCATCTTCACGACCATCATCTCCACCGCGATGATGCCGTCGTCGACGAGCAGCCCGAGCGCGATGATCAGCGAGCCGAGCGAGATGCGCTCGAGGTTCCAGCCCATCGCGAGCATCATCACGGCGACCGCGCCCAGCACCAGCGGCACCGAGGCGACGACGATCATGCCCGTGCGCCAGCCGAGGCTGAACAGGCACACCGCCAGCACGATCGTGAGCGCTTCGAGCAGCGAGCGCTCGAATTCCCAGATCGAATCGCTGACCGTGGTCGGCTGATCGGCGACGCGCTCCAGTTCGACGCCGTACGGCAGTCCCGCCTGGATCTTGCCGATTTCCTTTTCCATCGCGTGTCCGAGATCGACGATGTTGCCGTCGTCGGTCATCACGATGCCGAGCATCAGCACCTGCTGGCCGTTCTGGCGCACGGTGTAGGTCGGCGGGTCCTCGAAGCCGCGCGTCACGGTCGCGATATCGCCGAGTTTCAGCTGGCGGCCGTCCGCCGCGATCGGCACGTTGCGGATGTCGTCCAGCGTCGCGAATTGCCCGCCCACGCGCACCAGCACGCGGTCGCTCTGCGTGTCGATCGAACCGGCCGGCAGCACGTTGTTCTGGCTGCGCAGACTCTCGGCGATGGCCAGCGGCGTGATGCCGAGTGCGGCCAGGCGCTGGTGCGAGAACTCGACGTAGACTTTCTTCTCCTGCTTGCCGTAGATGTCCACCTTCTTGACCATCGGCACCTTCAGCAGGCTGCGCTTGATCACCTCGGCCATGTCGGACAGCTCCGCCTGGCCCACGCCGTCACCCTTGAGCGCGTACATCAGGCCTGACACATCGCCGTATTCGTCGTTGAAGATCGGACCGATCACGCCGTCGGGCAGCTCGTTGCGGATGTCGCTGAACTTCTTGCGCGCCTGGTACCACGCCTCGCGCTGGTCCTTCTTCGACGTGCCGTCGTACACGCTGAGCGTCATGCCGCCGAAGCCCTGGCGTGCGAAGGTCTTCACCTTGTCGAAGTGGTCGAGCTGCTCGAACTTCTTCTCCATGCGGTTGAGCACTTCGTCCTGCATCTGCTGCGCCGAAGCACCGGGCCAGAGCACCATGATGGTCATCGACGGTACGGAGAAATTCGGGTCTTCGAGCTGGCCAAGCCGGGTGAAGCTGAACATGCCGCCGACGCCGATCACGAGGATCAGGAACAACACGATGGCGCGGTGGCTCAACGCCCATTCGGTGAGGTTGAAGGATTTCATAGCGCGGCCTGCCGGGTGAGTTCGGGCTGTTCGGAACCGATGCGCGGCGCCGTGCCGGGCAACGCGACACGCAAGCCGGGCGACATCTTCTGTACCCCTGCGGTGACGATGCGCGCGCCGGCGGGCGGACCCGAGACGAGCACCTCGTCGCTGCGGTAGCCGTGTACCGTGATCGGGATCAGCTCGACGGTACCGGTGGCCTCCGCGGCGGCCGCGGAGCCGTTCGCCCTCACGACCCAGACTGCCGGCTTGCCGTCTGCCTGTGTAATGGCGCTCGCCGGAATCGTTGCGATCGGCGCTTCGCCGGCCGTGATCCGGGCGGACACGGTGGCGCTGGCGCCGAGCGGCAATGCGCGCGCGCTCGCGGGCCGCAACTTGGCGCGATAGGTTCGCGTCTGCGCCGCCGCTTGCGGCGCGAGCTCGCGCAGCGTCAGCGCAAACGAATCCTCCGGCGCCGCCGTGAGCGCCGCGGTGAAGTGCGCCTTCTCGAACGAGTTGAGCTGATCTTCCGGCACGTCGACAACGATCTCGGGTTCGCGCGGATCCGCGATGGACACGACCGGCTGACCCTCGGCCACGACCTGCCCGACCTCGAAGCGCACGGCAGTGACGACGCCGCCTTGCGACGCGCGCAGCGTGGTGTACTTCAGGCGATTGCGCGCGAGTTCCAGCGCGCGCGCCTCGGCTTCCGCCGCGGCTTTCGCCTT
>Ga0335076_10004049_pt1 | contig 14788 bp, 17 predicted proteins | sample Lox_Sample_25_FD_206717 | JGI IMG/M metagenome (GOLD analysis project Ga0335076, IMG submission 206717) | Soil microbial communities from Loxahatchee National Wildlife Refuge, Florida, United States - Lox_Sample_2.5 | ecosystem: Environmental > Terrestrial > Soil > Wetlands | place: USA... | reverse complement strand
GCGCCCGGGGAAGTAGCGCCGCGCAAACTCCTGGTTGACGATCATCACTTTGGGCGTTGGGTCGTTGTGCAGCCGCTCGGCAGAGTCATGCCAATCGAAGTCGCGTCCCTCCGCCAGCGGAATCCCCATCAAGTCGAAGTAGCCGGGCGAGACCATGTCGCGATAGATCTTCATCCGCTCGCCCACGCGTGGAACATAGCCTTCGATCTCCAGCGCCTCCCAGTTGCCGCCATGGAAGCCCAGCGGCACGGAGTCTTCATAGCTCACGGCAGTCACGCCCGGCGACTGCAAGAGCCGGTCGCGCAGGCGGCGGCAGAAGGTGTCTGTCTGCTGCGCACTATAACCGGCGGTAGAGAAATCGAAGCGCGCCAACACCACACCCTCAGGATTGAAGCCGGGATTCATGGCGCTCGCATTCTTGAAATTCCTGAGGAAGAGTCCGGCGCCGATCAGCGCTACAACGGCGAGCGCAACCTCGGCCACCACCAGCATGCCGCGCAGGCGTCGCGACTCCACGCTGGTTCCTGCGCCGCGGCCGCCTTCCTTCAGCACGTCATTCACGTTGCCGCGAGCGGCGTTAAGTGCGGGGGCAATCCCTGCCAAGAGTGCGACCACAAACGCCAGAGCCGTGGTATACCCAAGCACCTTGGGATCGAGCGGCGGCTGGATGGCGAGGGGCGAGGACACCGCCGGCATTAGCCATGTCAGCGATCCGTTCAGCCACGAGGCGATCACCAGACCAGCCAGCGAGCCGAGAAACGCAACCAGCAGCGCTTCGGTGAGCAGCTCTCGGGTCAACCGGGCGGGCCTGGCGCCCAGCGCCAGGCGAATGCTGAATTCCCTGCGTCGCGCCGTTCCCCGCGCCAGCAGCAAATTAGCCACATTGGCGCACACGATCAGCAGCATGAGGCAGCTCGCGCCCATGAGGATGGTGATCGGCGTAAGCAGAATGTTCTCCGAGCCGAAGTGCGACTTCCACAGCGGCAGCACGTCAGCTCCCACTCCCAGATCGCTGTCCGTGTTGGCCTTCGCCATCAGCGCCGCAAGGTTCTTGGCTTCCGCGCGCGCCTGCTCGATGCTGACGCCGGGCCGCAGGCGGCCAAGCATCACGAAGTTGCGGGTGTTGCGATCCTGCAACATCCAGGTGCCGGTGTGCGTCAGTTGCCCATACATGGTGATGGGCACCCACATCTGCAGCTCCAGCCCGGCATAAGAGCCATGAAATTGCGGCGGCGCGACGCCAATAATCGTGAATACGGTGCGGTTCAGCCGTAGCTTCGAGCCCAGCACGTCGGCGCTGCCCTTGTAGTGATTCTTCCAGTAGCTATACCCGATGACCGCCACCGGATGCGCGTTCTGCTCGTCGCCGCTCTCGTCGCGGCGGAAGAAGCGCCCGATCTCCGGCCGAACCTGCAACAGGTCAAAGAAGTTCCCGGAAACCGCCTCGCCCCACACGCGCTCGGGATGCGGCTCCTCACCCACGATAAGCATCTGGATCTGTTTCAGCGCCACCGAATCCATCAGCTTCAGGTGATCCCGATAGTCGGTGTAATCGAGATAGGACGTGGTGAGGGGATCGCCGTTGTCGGCGGTATTTTCCAGCGCCACCACCCTCCCGGGATCGCCTGCCCCAGGCAACGGGTTCAGGAGCACCGTTCGCATCCAGCCAAAGATGGTGGCATTGGCCCCGATTCCCAGCCCGATGGTCAGAATGGCGACCACCGCAAACCCTGGGTTGCCGAGGAGCCCGCGTAAGGCGTGGCGAAGATCGCGGATCATGCCTGTACGATAGCAAGCCTCCTTCCACGCGCAAGTGCTTGAGAATCAAGCAGGGCATGGCGGCCGAGGTGTCCGCTTTCGCAACTGGGTAGTTGGAAGCGGACAGGCGGGGCGCACCATGCAGACCGCAGTCGGTGCAACTCGCAATGCTAGAATCATAAGATTGCATGTGGGAAAAGGACTCTTCAGTAAGCACCGCGGAGGCGCCGCAAACCGCCTCGCCATCCCGCGAAATGGGTGGCCCACCCTTTCGCCCGATGAAGCCTGCCCCGAGCGACGCCGCGGGGGCGAAGGGTGGGGAAAAGACTTCGTGCAGCGAAGGGCCGGATAAGACAAGTCCAAATTCTCCCCTGAAAGTCGGCTTTGTCAGCCTCGGTTGCCCCAAGAACCTGGTGGACAGCGAGGTCATGATGGGCATGCTGGCTCACGCCGGCGCCCAACTCACGCCCAAGGCCGAAGACGCCGACGTCATCGTGGTCAACACCTGCTCGTTTATCGAGTCGGCGCAGCAGGAGTCGGTCAACACCATCCTCGAAATGGCGCACCACAAAACCGCCGGCAAGGCGCGCAAGCTCATCGTCGCCGGATGCCTGGTCGAGCGCTATCGCAACGAGATTCGCCAGAACATTCCCGAAGTCGATGCCGTGGTCGGCACCGGGGAGCTCCCGCAGATTCTCGCCGCCGCCGGAATCGAAGCTCCCGCAGCAAAAAGATCCGATTCGCCGTTCGTCATTCTCGGCCGCGCCGAGGGCGCTGCACGCGAATCCTCCGGCCGCTTCTCCCGCGACTCCTGGGACGGTGCCATCGCCGACCTGCCCAACTATCTTTACGACGAGAGCACGCCCCGCATCCTCTCGACCAGCGGCCCTGCGGCCTATATCAAGATCGCCGAGGGCTGCGATCATCCCTGCAGCTTCTGCATCATCCCGCAGCTGCGCGGCAAATTTCGTTCGCGGCGCTTCGAGTCCGTCATTGCCGAAGCCGAACGGCTGGCGCGAAGCGGCGTTCGCGAGATCACGCTGATCGGACAGGACACCACCTGTTACGGCGAAGACCTCGGGCTGAAAGACGGCTTGGCGCTGCTGCTGGAAAAACTGGCGCGCATCGAAGAGCTGCGCTGGGTGCGCTTCCTTTACGCCTATCCCAACAAGATCACTGGCCGCCTGCTCGAAGCAGTTGCAGCGAACGAAAAAGTCTGCAAGTACATGGACGTGCCACTCCAGCACGCCTCCCCAACAGCGCTCAAGCGCATGAAGCGCGGCGGCGGTGCCGACATCTTCCTGCGCTCCATCGCCAAGATGCGCCGCACCATTCCGGACCTCACCCTGCGGACCTCATTCATCGTTGGCTTCCCCGGCGAAACCGAGCGCGAGTTCGAGGAGCTGTGCGACTTCGTCCGCGAGGCCGAGTTCGACTGGCTCGGCGTCTTCGGCTACTCCGATCAGGAAGGCGCGGGCGCGTATGGGTTGGCTAAAAAAGTCGCACCGGTCGAGATCGAACGCCGCCGCCGCAAGCTGATGCAGATCCAGAAGCAGATCAGCCGCCGCAAGAAGAAAGCCCTGGTCGGCCGCGAGTTCGACGTGCTGGTAGAAGGCCCGTCGAGCGAGAGCGACCTGCTCTGGGAGGGCCGCACCGCCATGCACGCCCCCGAAATCGACGGCAAGCTCTTCATCAACGACTTCGGCAACCGCGAGGAGCTACAGCCCGGAGCGTTCCATCGCTGTCTCATCAGCGAAGCACATGACTACGATCTGGTAGCGGCGGTCATCGATTAATCTCCCCATCTCCGCGGAAGCTCCAGACTTCGGAGCATCCGCTTTGTCGGCGATCTCTCGTGGCGAATGGCTTGATGCTGGTCCAACATTAATCCAGCGCGCGCCAGCGCCCGGGACGACGTTTAGCCCACAGCGTAAGCTGTGGGTAAGCATGCAAAATTCCCCCGAGCCCCTTCAGGGGCGACACGCTTGAAGCCAGGGCGTGAGCCCGAGCCTCAAATCGTCAAGCGTTACTCGTAAATCGTCGATCAATTCCGCATCTGTCTAATAGAATCACCTCATCCCCATGCCCAAGCGTATTCGAAGCCTGCGCTGTCCCAGCTGCCGCAAGGTGGTGCTGCGCAAGGAACCCGACTTCCCGTTTTGCAGTGAACGCTGCCGCTTGATTGATCTGGGCAAATGGGCCAGCGGCGGATACGTGATCTCCTCGCCCCTGAGTCAAGAAGACGGAGCCGCCGACTACGCCGTAAATCCCGGCCGCAACGTCGCGACCAGCAAGACATCTGAACGCCACGGCCATAAGAAATGACCACCTCACCAGAACCGGCGACCGCCTCACCCTCGCGCCGGCCCGCGGCAACCTGGGCTTGGATGATCGCCACGTTCTTTGGCGCTGGCCGTTTACGCCCCGGTCCAGGAACCTGGGGATCGCTCGGCGCCCTGATCACCTGGCGACTCATCGCGCCGTTCATCCCACCTTTCTGGCAGCCCTCGGCCGCCGCGCTGTACGCAGCGATCGCTCTCGTCATCGGAGTCCCCGCCGCCACCCGCGTGGCGCGCGAGCTGGGCAAAGAGGACCCGTCATTCGTGGTCATCGATGAAGTTTGCGGCCAGATGATTACCCTGATCGGCGCGCCGCTCGGATGGAAATCTCTTCTGGCGGGCTTTATACTTTTTCGTGCCTTCGATATCGTGAAGCCGCCTCCGGTGCGCAGCTTCGAGCGTTTGCCGGAGGGCATCGGCATCATGATGGACGACGTGGCGGCGGGTTTTTACGCGCTAATTTGCATGCGTATCCTGCTGCATTTCCGGATCATCTAGGCTGCTGTGCGGCCCGGCCGCCAGCGGATTCGTGACTCATGGGCATCTCAGACCGGCTGCTGGGCAAAAAGAGCGTTCCCGCCAACGGGAAACCGCATATCGAAGCCTTGCAGCCCCCCGCTGCACTGCCCGGTGGCGAAATCCGCATTATCGGCAGCGGACTGCGCCCGGCTGAGCTTCGCCGCCCCCTTGTTCACTTCGGTGAGGTGGATGGCGCGGTGGTCATCAGCTCCGACCAGTTCCTCATCGCGCGCGTCCCCGAGGGCGCCAGCTCCGGCAATGTGGTCGTCGATGCCAACGGGCAGTCGAGCAACCCCGGCGCCATCACGGTCGCGGTTACCATCGCCGAGAATCTGCATCCGGTCAGCAATCCGGCGCTCGATCTGGAAGGAAACATCTACGTGACCTTCTCCGGACAGCGCGGGCAGAAGGTGCCGGTCTCGATCTTCAAGATCGACACCAACTACATGGTCAAGCCGTTCCTCTCCGACATGATGAACGCCACGGCGATCGCCTTCGATCGCAAGGGGCAGATGTACGTGACCTCGCGCTATGACGGCACGGTGTATCGCGTGGCGCCGAACGGCACTATGTCGGCGTACGCCGAGAGCATGGGCGTGGCGACAGGGCTGGCGTTCGATCGGGAAGAGAACCTCTACGTCGGTGATCGCAGCGGAACCATCTTCAAGGTCGGCCGCAACCGGGAAATCTTTGTCTTTGCCACCCTGGAGCCGAGCGTCTCCGCCTACCACCTGGCGTTCAGCCCCAGCGGCGACCTGTACGTGACCGGGCCGACCACTTCCAGCTTCGACTCGGTTTACCGCATCGATCCCGCTGGCAGCGTCTCCGTCTTCTATCGCGGACTGGGGCGGCCGCAGGGTCTGGGCTTCGACGTGGACGGCAATCTATACGTGGCGGCCTCGCTGCGCGGCAAGCGCGGCATCGTGCGCATCACGCCCGACAAGCAGGCCAGCCTGCAAGTGTCTGGGCACGATCTCGTTGGCTTGGCATTCGCTCCCGGCAAAGCCGCCGTTCTGGCCACTCATCGGGCAGGATCGGCCCCGGATGGGGCCGTGCACCACATCGCGTGGAATATTCAGGGCCAGCCGCTTCTGCCGCACGAGTGAGCGCCCAAAAATCCAGCCACTCCGTCCGGCAGCTCTCAAACCTGCATCACACCCTGCGATGAGCGGGTTCTCCCACTTTCCTGACCGGGCGAGACTTTTGGCCTGTCTAAGGGTTTTCGTATAGGTGGGGCGCCACTCGGCGGGACCCGTCGTGGGACCGGAAGCTAAATCAAAACTTGAACTAAACGAGGAAAGAAGCACATGAATAAAAAGTTGTTCACGTTGGCCATAGCGCTCGTCGTCATGGCTTGCCTGTCCATGCCCGCCTGGGCGCAGTCAGATCAGGCGCAGCAGGGCCAGGCTCAGGGAGAGCACATGGGCAAGGGCCACCACATGCCCACTCCCGATGAAGAACTGGCTCACATGACGAAAGAGCTCAACCTTAGCAGCGACCAGCAGAGCAAGATCAAGCCGATTCTGGAAAACCAGCAGAAGCAGATGCAGGATCTGCGCGCGGACACCTCCATGTCGCAGCAGGATCGCATGGGCAAGATGAAGGAAATCCGCCAGAGCAGCATGTCTCAGATCAAGGAAGTGCTCACTCCCGACCAGCAGCAGAAGCTCGCGAGCGAGATGAAAGAGCACCAGGGCATGCGGCACAAGGGCGAGGGCCAGAGTCCACAGCAGTAAAAACGTTCGGCGCCTCACGCCGAAAAACGGGAGAAACGCACGATGCTTCGTAACTTCAAATTTCTAGGTTCCCTGGTGTTGTTGGGGGCTTTCAGCATGCCGGTGGCGACCCTGGCGCGTCCGATGGTTCAGGATGAGCATCACGACCAGGATCGCGATCATGACCGGGATCACCGCTACTACGACAAGGCGCACAAGGACTACCACCAGTGGAACGAGCACGAAGATGCGGCGTACCGGCGCTGGCTGGCCGAACGCCACCGGGATTATCGCGATTTCGGACGGCTATCCGCTAAGGATCAGCAGCGGTATTGGACGTGGCGGCACGAACATCCGGACGAGCGCTAAGAACGGAAAGGTCCCACATCCAGTTAAGTGATGTGGGACCGCCCATTTCAAACAAGATCAGGTTTCAGGTTAGGCACCTCGCCTATTTGGGCGTGGAGCTGCAGGTTGAGGCAATCATCTGCACGCTGGTCACCCGGATGACTTGGCCCCCGCTGGTGCTGCTGGAAGGCGAAGCCGCCCCGGTCTCGGCGCCGCCGGAGCTCTCCGATCCCTTCATCTTGCCCGCCACCGCGACCTGATGTCCTACATGAGGTTGCAGCATCGAGTCGTCGCCCTTCAGCTGATAGGTGGTTCCCTTGTCATCGGTGAGCGTGTAGTTGCCACTCGAGCCGCTCAGGCATCCCTGCACCGTTTCCTCGCTGGAGGCGCCGGTGGGGCTGCTGGGCTGGCTCGGAGTCTGACTCTGGGTGGCACTGGTGTCCGGAGTGCTGGGCTGGCTGGGAGTCTGACTCTGGGTAGCGCTGGTGTCGGGGTTGCTGGGTGTAGTCGACTGCTGGGCCCATGTCAGCGACGCGGCCAGCAATAACATCAACGTTAAGGTCGCTAGTTTCCGCATTGGTTCGTCTCCTGTAGACGAGGTGGTCAGTTTTAGTTAGAGCAGGGAGGAATATCGGGGTTTGCCCGCCGCCGGAAATGAATGCGGCAACTCTCGCCAGAGACTCGGGCCGGCTACTCCGGATTTCGGGCTGCTAACGCGAGCTGCTGGGGCGGAGCAAAAGAAAACGGGGGCCGCGCGGCCCCCGTCGGTGATGCGCTTGCAGCTCTTACCAGATGGAAAGTTTGACCGAGTCGATCCACTCGTGCATCTGCACCGCATGACTGCTCTGATCGAGCTGCCACTGCACCCCAAGCGAATCGCTCCAGCCGATCGGGTTGGTGTGGTACGTCTGATTGACGGCGTGGGCCACGTTGTCTACCACCAGGGTGACGTAGCGGTATTGGGTTGACGAGACGCGCTCCATGTACCACTGAATATGGTGCCAGGTGCCGCCCGGGAAGCGTTTGCAGGAGACGGAGGTGTGCTTCCAGTTGTTATGCTGCGCATCCCAGGTGTCCCACACGCCTGCGCCGAAGTTGCACTGGCTGCCGATCATAAACTCCTGGTGATTGACTGCCTGGTACAGGTCGTACTCGGCGGTCCAGATATTCGCAGCGGTGGCGCTGTCGAACTGCACCCAGAAGTCCCAAAGAAAGTGCGACGCCCAGCTCTGGGCGCCGAGGTGCTTGGTCCAGAGGACGTTGGTCCACTCCCCGCCGCCATTGTAGAACTCGCGACTGGAGCCGTCGACGGAAGGCTGCGTTTGGAAAGCAGCCGTCCAGTAGTTGCTGGTGTCGTGGGCGCCGCCGGCGCAGGGGCTGCAGTCAGTCCAGTTGCTGGTGGTGTTTTCCAGTTGCGTCCAGACCGTAGCGCTGGAGGGTGGCGTGGGGAGCGATCCGCTCGGCGGTGGATTCGAACTGGTGCCACCGACGGAGACGGCAAGAATGTAGTCCCCGTAGGCGCCGTCGGACTGCCAGGCCCGGACCCGCAAGGTGTGCGAGCCGGTAGACAGCCCCAGAGATGCGCTGATCGAGGAGCGGGGGCCGGAGGTGTGCCAGGCCGCAACGTTGTCAGAGTAGATGTACCAGCCGGTGATCTGCTTGGATCCGGTGGCTTTGGCGGAAAGGGAGAACGGCGAGGTCAGGTGAGCCCCAGAGATCGGGGAGGATACGGTGACATTAACTCCGGCAAAAGCCGTCGTGGCAGAGAGCGCCGGTACCAGGAGGAACAGAGCACGGGCGCGGAAGAGCCAAGTTTGCATTCCAATCTCCCGCAGTGGCGCGCGGATTATGTTTCTCTGTCTGGAGAAAGGTAGCCGGGCGGGAGATCAGGACGAATTGGGGCAACCCCCTAGGGCTTCTCAGAAACTTCCCTGAGAGTGAACAGCGATGGCTCGGCTACACTTAATACTGTTGAATCAGGGGGAGGATCGATGGCGAGAATCACAGACGCGCTTGCCGACTACCGGATATTCAGCGGAATCATCGAGTCGTGGGAGCTGGTGCGGACGGGGTTCATCAACGTGAACGGCGTGTTCTACCGGCTGGAGCTGCTGCACTCGTTCTCCAACCTCGATACGCCGTTCGGCGTCCTGGTCTATACGGCGGAGAGCGGGGTGTGGCGCCGGCTGGATTTGGCCATCATGACTGGACTGGATGCCGACACCGCGATGCGCTCGGCAATGGAATACGTGGTCACCAAGGCCGCCGCCTAACGGCCGGCACGCTTGCTGCCTTGCGCCGCCGGCGTCTTCGGTTCCGAATAGACCACCTGGGTGATGATGCCGCAGATCGTCGCCAGAATCGTGGTGGCCAGCAAGGGGTGCGCGGGCCAGATCAGCCGGGCCAATCCGAAGTTCCAGAATACGATCGATGCCACCACCGAGACCAGCAGGGTCATCAAGAAGGCTTTCATCGAATGAGGCTCCTCATATCGGGCTCAAAGTCCTATACGCAGACAGAGAGGCCCGGGTTCCGGAAAGTTCCTCGAGGAGCCTGCTTAGGCGGCCTCCTGCATGATCCGGCGCAGCAACTCACGAGCCGTTCTCTCGGCCTGCTCCTGGGTCGGCTCTTCGCCGCCCCCGAGGCGCTCCTCTACCGGGCGTACCCGGAAGATCTGATACTTCCACTTTCCGGCAAGCTGCGTCAAAGGATCGCGGGTGCGGAAGACTTCGTAGGCGTAATCGTTTTCATGAATTCGCATAATGGATTCCTCGCAACACCGCGACATTGGATGCCGCGGAAAACGGTGAGATGCAAAAGGAAGAAGAAGAAAATGATTTGAGGAGAAAGTCGCCATCTGCTTCCCTTTGCCAGAGAGCGAGTGGGAAGGTGTCGAAGGAGGAGCATGGTCACGCTTGCGAAGAAGGGGATTTGGCGGTTCCTGCTTCGCGCGCCCATCTTGATCTATAAGTGCCGTCTTGGGTGGCTGTTAGGACATCGCGTCTTGATGTTGACGCACTTCGGGCGGAGAACTGGGCTGAAGCGCCATACCGTGCTGGAAGTAGTCGAGTATCGGAAGCAGGGCCCCGAAGTGGTGGTGGTGAACGGCTTTGGGCCTAACTCGGACTGGATTCGCAACATCGAGGTCGCTGGGGGTGAAGAGATCACGGTGGCGTCCCAGCATTTTCTGGCGACTCATCGCTTCCTTGGCGAAGAAGAAGCCGTGAGCGTCATGCGGGGCTACGAGCACCGCAACCGGTTTATCGCCCCGATCGTTCGCCGCGGACTGAGCTGGCTGCTGGGATGGCAGTATCAAAGCACCGACGAAGATCGACGGCGCCTGGTCCGGCAGCTTCCCCTGATTGCATTCCGGTCGCGGGCCTGCCACACCCAAACCGCGGAAACCGCGTGAGCGCGAACCAAGCTTTCGTCATTCCCGGGGACTTGGCTTGCGCGGCTTGAGCGCCTCCCAGTCAGCCTCGGAGAGCATGCGTCCGATAGCGCTGAATTGGCCGGCGCCCTGCAGCGCAGCGCCGCCATCCATATTGATCATCTCGCCGTTGATGTAGCCCGAGGCATCGCTAACCAGAAATGCCGCGAGGTTGGCGCACTCCTCCAGGGTGCCGAAACGGCGCAGCGGATTGTGCTCCAGCGCGAGCTGCTCCATCTCCGGCTTGGGCAGCAGGCGGGAGAATGCGCCTTCGGTGCGCACCGGACCCGGCGACAGGCCATTCATGCGAATGCCGCGCGGTCCCCACTCAACCGCAAGGCTGCGAGTCAAGGCGAGTACGCCAGCTTTGGCCACCGCCGAGGGCACTACATAGGCTGAGCCCGTGGTGGCATAGGTGGTGAGGATGTTCAGCACGACAGCGCGGTGACCTGCTTCGATCCAGCGCCGCCCGCAGGACATCGTCATGTTGATGGAGCCCTGCAGCACGATGCCGATTACGGCGTCGAACGCCCGCGGCGAGAGCGTCTCCGTGCGGGCAAGAATGTTGCCGGCTGCATTGTTGACCAGGATGTCGAGCGGGCCATCCTGCCAGATGGCGGCGATGGTTTGCTCAACAGCATCACGGTCGCGTACGTCGCAGGCGAGGGCCCGTACTGCGCCGCCGGCCTTCAGAACGAGTTCGGCGGCGGTTTCCTCAAGCACCTGCAAGCGGCGTCCGCAGATATAGACCGTGGCTGCTCCGAGTTCGAGAAAGCGCTCCGCCATCGCTTTGCCGATGCCGGTGCCGCCGCCAGTAATGAGAATGCGCTTGTCCTTCAGCAGGTCTCTCTGAAACATTTGCGTGCCTCGCTTTGCGGAAATGTCGAAGGAGGATGATAAATTCTCCAAGCGCAGGATGGGCGGCTTGGCGATGCTGGGGCGCAAGGAGGACAGCGTGGCCGGAATAGCAACAAAAAAATCAGTCAAAGCGAAGAGCAACTTCGAGGACGTGGCCGCCGAGCTGAAGAAGGTATTGCAGCCGTACGTCAGCAGGTGTCACGTGAGTGAAGGTACCAGCATGGGCTATGCCCTGATGATGAAGAATGCCTCGTACAAGGGCAAGCCTCTGTTCTTCGCTGCGGCCAGGGCAGGGAAGGCGTATGCGAGCTTTCATTTAATGCCGCTGTATGTGTTTCCTGAGCTGGTGGATCGTGTCTCGCCCGAGCTGAGGAGGCGGATGCAGGGCAAGGCATGCTTCAACTTCAGCGTCCCGCCAGACGCGACCCTAAAGGCTGATCTGAAGAAGATCACCAAGGCCGGATTCGACAAATTCAGTAAACTGACCTCGGAGGGCCTGAAGCAGCTGTTGAAGCGAAGCTGAGGCGGGCCTTTGCCAGCTCATGGACGAGCAATCCCGCAACTCCGGTCCAGCCTTCCAAGTACAATGAGGCGTTTCCCGCAGTAGATCATTGGCAGAGGTAATGATGAGAAAGACCGACGTTGCGCTCGCGCTGTTGCTGATGGCGTGGATGTGCGGGTGCTCCAGTTCAACTCCCAGCCAAGCGCCGGAGCAGAAGCCGGCACCCACCGCTCAACCGGCAGCCAAGCCTGCGCCTGAAACGACCGCACTGACTGGGCGCGAGGGCTTCCAGAAGGCCTTTGTGGCGGCGCACATGTGGGCTCCGGACGCGCGCCCCTATCGCATTCAGTCGACTTCGACGTCGGATGCGACCGGGATGGACGGCAAAGCCGCGATCTGGCAGGCGAGCTTTGCGTCGGCGGCCAAGCGGAATATCAAGACCTTCACCTGGTCGGGGACACACGCCGAGGGAGCGCCCGAGCCGGGGATCTCATCAACCCCCGAAGACACCTACAACCCAACCAGCAGCAGCACGCGTGTCTTCGATCCGATCTATCTGAAGAGCGACACCGACGCGGCCTTCGCTGTGGCTCAGAAGCACGGGGGAGAAAAGCTAACCAAGAAGAAGCCGGATCAGAGGATCGGCTACGTGGCGGATTGGGATCCGCGTGAGTCAAAGCTGATCTGGCACGTGTACTACGGCGACCGGCCGGGTGATGCCGCGCTCAACGTCGCCGTGGACGCTACTACCGGGGTTTTTCTGCGGGTGGAGAAGTGAGCTGATTGCCGGCGCGAGAGCCCTGGGCGTTCAGCTTCTCCAAGGCTTTGTGCGCGTCGTGAGCGTAGGCGCCGTTGGGCAGTATCTTTAGATAAGACTCATAGTATTTGCGCGCCTGGTCAAAGTTCTTCATCTTCTCGTGAGTCTGCGCCAGCCGGAAGGTAGCCACAGCGTCATTCTGCTTCAGGTACAGAGCCTCTTCATAGCGGGAGAGAGCCGCACGGTAGTTGCCTTCTTTGTAGTAGAAGTCGCCAACCTCGACATCCTTCGCCGACTGGTGCGGATCCCAGGGATGCATCTCGGCTACGTCGCCGGCGCCGCTGGATGAGTTTGCATCCTCGTCTGCCTTCAGGTCCGGATCAGGGTCCTTGCTCGATGAATATTTCTTGTCCTTCTCGTCCGGAGCGCTGTGCGGCGGCTGATTCGGGTTCAGAGTTCCAGTTTGCTGTCCTGCCTGTCCCTTGGAGTCGTTGTTGCTCTGCGGCGGATTGATGCCGGACTGCGGCTGAGCCGGCTGATCAGGCGGCTTCTGGTTCGCCTGCGCCGCCTGGTCGGCGCGGTCCTTGGGAGAAAGCTGCGGCTCCTTTTCCGGTCCCTGGGGCGCATCGTTGCCACTCCCCCAGCACTTGCCGGGCACACAATTCGGCGTCAGATCCTTCAACTTCTTCTTCACCTTGCTCTGCTTCTGGTCGGAAGTCTGGGAGTTGTCGGGATTATCCGGCTGTTGTGTGTCGGGCGACGCTTGCTGCGAACTGCTGTCGGGCGCGGGCGGCTGCGTGGGCTGCTGATCCTGCGCATGCAAGAGGAGGCCAAAGGCCAGCCCCAGGGCTAGGAACGCGATACGGCTGCGCATCCATAAATTGTAGCTCGTAAGCGCCTCCAGCGGCGGCTGAATGATCAGGGCATCCGGCTCGAAACCGCCGCCCTGTCCCCGCTCTGTGTTAGACGCTGCATTTCCTTCAATAGTGCTACTCTGTAGCCTGAGGGGAAGTTGCAAGCTTAATGTTCAGGTTAGCTTTAGGGCGGTTCGGCTTCGTTATTGGATTCCTTCTACTCTTCTATCTTGCGCAGCGCTTCTGGTTCGTAAGCGCCATGCGCGCCGCCTCCCGCATAGGCAGCCCCGCCTGGCGCAGGACGATTCGGACAGCCATCTACGCCGGATTGGCGGCGGTGATTTTTGTCTTCGTAAACCGGCTGATCCTGCGCTTCGTTCCTGATCGCGCGCCGCTCAGCTGGATTTCGGCGGCGGCTCAGCTCTGGCTGTTCGCGTCCACCATCTCTTTCCTGCTGGTAATGGTGGTCCGCGCGCTGGAATGGACCTGGTCGAAGACCAGGTGGCTCGCCAGCTCTCGCCGGCAAATGCCGTCCAATCCCGAACGGCGAGCCTTCTTCCGCTATGCGGGCTATCTTGCGGGAGGCGTGCCGCTGGCGGCTGCGTTGTACGGCTTTGCCCGCGAGCGGCTGGAGTACACGGTCCGCCGGGTCAGCGTACCGGTGGCGAATCTGCCGGCAGCGTTGGACGGAATGACCATCGCGCAGCTCAGCGACATCCACATCGGGCCCTTCATGACCGCCGACGAAGTGCGCCGCGCGGTCGACATGGCCAACCTGCTGCATGCGGATATGGCGGTGGTCACCGGCGATTTCATCACCGACTCGCATGATCCTCTGGCCGAGTGCATCGCCGAGTTGAGCCGTCTGCGGGCGCCTCTGGGTGTATGGGGCTGCAATGGCAATCACGAGATTTACGCCGACGCCGAGGACCTTGCCGAGCAGCTTTTCACCCGGCACGGGATGCAGCTCTTGCGCCAGCGCAGCCAGGTGATTCAGCATCGCGGCGCCAGCTTCAACCTGATGGGGGTCGATTACCAGCGCGAGCGCGTCGGCTTTAATGGCCCGCGCCTGGTGATGCTCAAGGAAATCGAATCGCAGGTGCGGCACGATATGCCGAACATCCTGCTCTCGCACAATCCCAACTCGTTTACCCGGGCGGCGGAACTGGGCATCGAGCTGAGTCTGGCGGGGCACACCCACGGCGGCCAGGTGAAGGTCGAGATTCTCGATCATCGCATCAGCCCAGCGCGGTTCATCACGGACTTCGTCGCGGGCTTGTACCAGCTTCCCATGGCTGATGGCGCGGCGCGGCTTTATGTGAACCGAGGCCTGGGAACCATCGGCATCCCCGCGCGACTGGGCGTCCCGCCGGAGATCACGCTGCTGACTCTTCGCAAAGCATAAAAAAGGCCGCCTTGCGGCGGCCTGGGGAGTGAGTTGCGGAGCCCACTTCGCTTCCGCTGCCGCGTTGTCAACGACGCGGCTGAACGGAGGAAGTTTCCCGGGGGAGGGAAGCTTATTGCGGGTTGGAGGCTGAAGTGGTGCCCTCTTCTTTCATGTTGGTCAACAGCCGGACGTCGACGCGGCGGTTCTCAGCCCGCCCCTTGGCAGACTTGTTGTCGGCCTCGGGCTTGTCCTTGCCCAGCCCGATTACATAAATCTTGTAAGCCGGAATCTGATACTTCGATGCCAGGTACTGGATGACTG
>Ga0335076_10004047_pt1 | contig 14792 bp, 16 predicted proteins | sample Lox_Sample_25_FD_206717 | JGI IMG/M metagenome (GOLD analysis project Ga0335076, IMG submission 206717) | Soil microbial communities from Loxahatchee National Wildlife Refuge, Florida, United States - Lox_Sample_2.5 | ecosystem: Environmental > Terrestrial > Soil > Wetlands | place: USA... | reverse complement strand
TTCCTGCCGTTCCACATCGACGAGCAGCAGCTCGCGTACATGGACGATGCGTTCGACCTCGATCTCGACGCCTCGCGGATCGCCTTCCGGGACGGCGAGCCGGTGGGACTCGGAAACCTCGGCCTTCGCGGCGAGGATGCCTGGATCGGCGGGGTGGGCGTCGTGACGAGCGCGCGCCGTTCTGGCATCGGCGAGGCGCTCATGCGCGCGCTGCACGATGAGGGGCGCGAACGCGGGGTGCGGCGAGTCTGGCTCGAGGTGATCGTCGAGAACACCGGCGCCTTCGCGCTCTACGAGAAGCTCGGCTACGAGCTGGTGCAGGACGTCGAGGTTTGGACACTGCCGGCCGCCGAGGGCGACCACGCAGCGCGCGAGGTCTCCGCGACCGAGGCGAAGGCGCAGCTGCCGGAGCGGCACGAGCCGTGGCAGCGCGCCGACGGCACGCTCGCACACTACAACGACGTACGCGGGCTGGTCACCGACAGAGGCGCGATGCTCTTCTGCGTCCGCTCGACGGCACAGCTCCAGCAGTACACGGGCGAGCCCGGGCCGCTGGTGCGGGCGCTCCGCACGTTCGGGGACGCCTACGCACTCAACCTGCCGGCGGAGGATCCGGCGACCGTGGTGCTTCGTGAGCTCGGCGGCTCAGTGGTCGTCCGCCAGCACGAGATGCTCCTCGAGCTCTAGCGAGCACTAGACTCGATCGACGTGCGGATCGCGCTAGTCACGCCGTTCGCCTGGTCGCAACCGCACGACGTGAACGAGCACGTGGATGCGCTGGCGCGCGAGCTGCGACGGCGCGGCCACGCGGTCACGGTCCTCGCGCCCTCGAACCGTGCCCGCGACCTCGCAGCCGGCCGGCGAGCTCTCAGGGGAGCCTTCGACGACCCGGAGCTGATCGCGATCGGTCCAGCCGTGCCGATCTCCAGGCGCAGCCGGATGGGCGTGCCGGTCGGGGTGCGCGCGAACCTTTCGCTTGCGCTTGCGCGGGGCACGTTCGACGTCGTGCACGGCTTCGAGCCGGGGTTGCCGAGCCTGGCATATCTCGCGCTCCGCGACTCGGCGGCGCTCACGGCTGCGACGTTCTTCTCGGCCGAGCGGCTCGGCTACCCGCCGGGCCGCGCGCAGCGGGAGCGGCTGCTGGCCCGCGTCGACGCACTCCTCGCGACGAGCGACGAGGTCGCCGAGGCGGCCGCCGTCCGGTTTCCAGGCCGCTACGAGCTCGTGCCGCACGGCATCGACGCCGAGCTCTTCGCTCCCGCGAAGAAGAGGCAGGTCGTCATCCTCGAGTGGCGGCAGACGGAGCGGCCGCTGCTGCGCGCGCTCGTCCGCGAGCTCGCCCAGCAACCCGGTTGGGAGCTCGTGCTGCTGCGAACGCGGACTCCGGCCTCGCGGCCCACCGTCTCACCGCGCCTGCGGGGAAGGATGCGCGTGCGCACGGCGCGCACGGGCGCGGCACGCGCCGAGCTGCTTCGCTCCGCCGCGATCTTCGTCCCCGCCGTCGAAGGGCTGCCGCGCCTCGTCGCCGAGGCACAGACGGCCGGCGTCGCGATAGCCGCTCCGCCCGGACGCGCCGAGCAGCCCGAGCTCGCGGCGGCCGAGACTGCGCGGATGATCGAAAACGATGGCTTCCGGGCGCGTCGAGCCGCGGAGAGCCTCGCGGCAGCCCAGTCGCAGACGTCCGAGGCGCTCGCCGATCGGGTGGAGGAGGTCTACGAACGCCTCGCGTCACGCCGGCGCAGCAACACGACGCGACAGCCGTTCGGGGAGCGGGACTGGATCGTCGCCGACCTCCACCTGCACACGAGCTGGTCGCACGACTGCTCGATCGACGTCGACGACCTACTCGACCATGCCGAGGCACAAGGGCTCGGCGCGATCGCGGTGACCGACCACAACGTCTTCGGGGGCGCTCAGGAGGCTGTGGAGCGCGCCCGCGGCCGCCGTCTCGTCGTGATCCCCGGGGAGGAGATCAAGACCGCCGAGCAGGGCGAGGTGATCGGGCTCTTCCTGCGCGAGGAAATCCCGCGCGGCATGTCCTTCGGTGACACGGTCGCGGCGATTCGGGCCCAGGGCGGCCTCGTCTACCTGCCGCACCCGTTCGACCGGATGCATGCGATCCCGGAGCCGGCGACGCTGCACCGTCACCTCGCGGAGGTCGACGTGCTCGAGGTCTACAACGCGCGGCTCCTGTTCGAGGCCTACAACGAGGAGGCGCTCCGCTTCGCGCGCAAGTACAACCTCACGCCGGGTGCCGGCTCCGACGCGCACGTCCTCGCGGGCGTCGGCACGGGAGCGGTCCGGATGCGCCGCTTCAGCGGCCCCGAGGAGTTCCTCGTCTCGCTGCACGACGCCGAGGTTCTGCGGCGCCCGAAGTCGCTCGTCTACCTGCAGGGGCTGAAGTGGGTGGCCCAGGCCAAGGAGCGGGTTCGTTAAGCCCAGCCCGACAGCGGCGCCCGCACCAGGAGATCTGGCCCTTCGACCCGCAGCTCGAGATGGCCGAGCACCCGCCGCAGGAGAGCAAGCGCGGCCGGGTTGTCGCTCCGCACGAGCGCGGTGATCTCGCAGATCCCGGCCGCACGTGCATCCGCGACGAGGAGCCGCGCGAGCGCCGACCCGATCCCACGCCCGTGGTAGGCGTCGGCGACCTCGAAGGCGATCTCTGCGCTGCCCCCGAATCGGACGAGTCGCGCGAGCGCCACCGGCTCCGGATCGCCGTCGACCCAGGCGACGAGCGCGAGGTGCATGACGCCGACGGCCGCGAGCCAGCGCAGTTCCTTTTCCCCGAGCCGCCACTTGGGGCCGTTGTAGCGGGCGCGCCGCGACTCCTCTCCGAGCCGCTCGAAGACGGCCTCGACGGTGGCCGTGTCGCCGCGGCGGAGAGGACGGACGAAGATCTCCGGGCCGTGCTTCGGCTTGACGACTCGCGTGTGCATGTACCGAGGTACGAACGGCGCACGCAGCGCGGTTCATCCCGTCGCAGGGCGATACGCTGCGCCACCCAAGGAACGGGTGCACCGATCCCGAACCATCCTTGCGGGGCATCCTGTGACTGTGGCGAACGACGAGATCTACGAGAAGTACCTGCAAAAGGCGATCACCGAGAGCAACGCTCTCGGTGACGAGCTCGCGCTCGCCGCCGGCGGTGCCCGTGTGCCGGTGCTCGGCTCCGGCCATCCGCTCGCCGACGTCTTCCTTCTCAAGTACTCACCGAAGGCGTCGGAGCTGCAGGAGGGGGTCGCCTTCTACGGCCGCGCCGGCAACGCGCTCCTCAAGTCGCTGCAGCGGCTGCACGTCGACCCGATGGCGATCTACGGCACGAACTGCCTCAAGTTCGCGGACGGCGATGACGACGAGTCGCGGCCGTTCCTGCTCCGCGAGCTGCACATCGTGCAGCCGAAGCTCGTCGTCGCGATGGGCGAGCCGGCGCTCTCGTTCCTCAACACCGCACGCTTCCCGCTCGCACGCGAGCTCCAGCTCGTCGAAGGCGAGCTCCAGCAATACACCCCGACGATCCAGGGGCTCGTCACGCCCGACATCGACGAGTCGCTCGACGAGCAGCCGGCGAAGACAGCGTTCTGGAACGCGTTCAAGGTGCTCGGCGAGTGGTGGAGTCAGACACCCCCGTACTGAGCCGGGACGGTCCGATGCGGCTGCGCGTGGCGGCGTTCTTCCTCGTCCTCGCCGCGATCGCGACATGGGACGCCGTCGCGCCGCATCTCGGTCTCGTCGGGGTCTGGGCGGAGGTCGTGATCATCGCGGCGGGCGTCCTGCCGGCCACGCTCGCCCTCGTCTACCTCGCGCTGCCGCTCTGGTCGCATCGCCGGCTCGTGGTCGTCGGGCTCGTCGTGTTTCTCGCTGCTGCGGTCGTGACGTGGGAGGCCGACGCACACCTCGCCTCGAACTTCATGAAGCTCTTCGCGTACACGTGCGCGGGGTGGGCGTTCCTCTGGCTGTTCGAGGAGCTCGGCTGGGTGGTCATCATCGCGCTGATCATCCCGTTCGTCGACGCGATCTCGGTCGCCGCCGGGCCGACGCACACGATCGTGCACCACCACATCGACGTCTACTCGGCCGTCGCGGTGGCCTTCGTGGGGCCCGGCGGGCCCGCTGCGGGTCTCGGGCCACCGGACATTCTCTTCTTCGCCCTGTTCCTCGCGGCGACGGCGCGCTGGCAGCTCCGGCCGGGCTGGACCTGGCTGGCGATGACCGGGATGTACTCGCTGACGCTCGTGGTCGCCCAGGCGACGCACGTCAACGGGCTGCCCGCCCTGCCGTTCCTCTCGTTCGGGTTCCTGGTCGCGAACGGCGACCTGCTCTGGCGCCGGCTCAGGCCGGCGCGGTGATGCGCTCGAGCAGGGCGACGCACTCGACGTGCGGCGTGTGCGGGAACATGTCGACCGGCGTGACGCGCCGCAACTCGTAGCCGTGCTCCTCGCGCAGCGCCTTCACGTCTCCCGCGAGCGTCGTCGGGTTGCAGGAGACGTAGACGAGCCGTGGCGCACCGATGCGGCCGAGCCGTCTCAGCGCCTTCCCCGCAAGGCCTGCCCGTGGCGGATCGACGACGACGACGTCCGGCGACCCGGAGCGCTCGAGCAGCTCCTCGACGACCTCGCCGACGTTGCCGGCGAAGAAGGCCGCGTTCGTGACCGTGTTGAGCTCCGCGTTCTCGAGCGCGCAGGCGACGGACTCCTCCGAGACCTCGATCCCCCACACCGTGAGCGCGTCGCGTGCGAGCGAGAGCCCGATGGTGCCGATCCCGCAGTAGAGATCCCAGACCGTCTCGCCGCCGGTGAGGCCCGCTGCATCGCGCGCGAGCGCGTAGAGCCGCTCGGCCATGGCCGTGTTCGTCTGGAGGAACGCGTTCGGGCGAACCCGGAAGCGGAGCCCGCCGAGCTCCTCCTCGATCCACTCCTCTCCCCAGAGCAGCCGCGTGGGCAGGTTCGTCACCTCGGCCGGTGTGTCGTTGACCGACCAGTGGATCGAGCGCACCTCGGGGAAGCGCCGGAGCACGTCGATGAGGTAGCCGGTCTCGAACCGCTCGCCCGGGGCGGTCACGAGCTGGACGAGCGCCTGGCCGGTGTTGCGGCCCTGCCGGACGACGAGGTGGCGGAGATAGCCGCTCCCGTCGACCTGCGAGTACGCGTCGAGCCCCTCCTCGCGTGCCCAGCCGCGCACGGCACCGCGGATCCCGTTGCCGACATCGTCCGTGAGCCAGCACCGCTCGATCTCGAGCACCTCGTCCCAGCGGCCCGCCCGGTGGAAGCCGAGCGTGGGGCCGTCGGGCGTCGCGGTGAACGAGTATTCCAGCTTGTTGCGGTAATGGAAGATCTCCGGCTCGCACGGGAGGATCGACTCGAGCGACGGCTCGGCGATGCCCGCGAGCCGTTGCAGCGCGTCGCGCACCTGGAGCTGCTTCTGCTCGAGCTGCGCCTCGTAGGCGAGATCCTGGAAGCGGCACCCGCCGCAGGCGGGGAAGTGCGCGCACGGCGCCTCGACCCGCTCGGGCCCGGGCCGGAGCACCTCCGTCGCAAGCGCCTCGGCGTGGCTTCGCTTGACCTTGGTCACGCGCGCCCGGACGCGGTCGCCGGGGAGCCCTCGTCGCACGAAGACGACGAAGCCGTCGAGCCGCGCAACCCCGTTGCCGCCGTACGCGAGCGAGTCGACGTCGAGCTCGAGCTCGTCGCCCTTGGCGACGGGCGCAGCCATCGCTAACTCAGCGTCGCGACGTAGATCTTGCGCTCACGCGGCCCGTCGAACTCGCAGAAGAAGACGCCCTGGTACGTGCCGAGGGCGAGGCTCCCGTCGCGGAGCGGGATGAGCACCTGCGGGCTCGAGGCGAGCGACGCCCGTGCATGGGACGGCGCATTCGGGCCGTCGGCGTCGTCGTGCCGCCACTCCCAGTCGTCGCCGACGACACGCTGGAACGCGTTCTCAAGATCGGTCACGAGCTCGGGATCGATGCGCTCGTTGATCGCGACGCCCGCGGTGGTGTGCGGGACGTAGACGAGCGCCGCCGAGGCGCCGTTGGTCCCCGCGAGCGCCTCCAGGACGCGGTCGGTGATCTCGATCAGCTGCGTCTTGCGCTCGGTCTTGAGGGAGATCTCATGCACGGGTCTATCCTACGAATCCGCATGGCCGAGCCGCTTCAGCAAGGGGAGATCGACGCGCTCAGCGCCGAGGCCGAGCGCTTCATCGCCGAGCTCGACGAGGAGTCCTACCTGCACTTCGCCGGCCTCAAGGAGACGTACGAGCTCGCTCCGATCTACGAGCGCCACGAGCGCCTGACCCAGCTCGACACGGCCCTCGCGCTCGGGGCATCGGTCGACGGCGATCGCCGGCGACGCGAGCTGTGGAAGTTCGCGTGCGAGGGCTATCTCGGCAACTTCGTGAGCGAAGAGGCGGAACGCGTAGCCGAGCTCGAAGCGACGTTGGCCGCGTCGGTCGACGGCGACGAGATCCCGTACCGGATGCTCAAGCCGCGGCTGATGAACGAGGAGAATCGCAACGTCCGAGCGCGCGTGGAGGCGGCCCGGAACGAGCTCACCGAAGAGCACCTGAACGCACTCGAGCTTCAGGCTGCGCAGGTCGTGCACCGCGAGAGCCGGCGTCTCGGCGCCGAGAGCTACGCCGACCTGTACCGCAACTTCGGCTTTCGGCTCGACGACCTCGCGGACCAGTGCCGCAGCTTTCTCTCCGACACCGAGGGCCTCTGGGAGGAGACGGGCGACCGGTTCTTCCGCTCGCGCATCGGCATAGGGCTCGACGAGGTCACGCGCTGGGACGTCGGTCGCGCGTGGCGCGGTACCGACTGGGATGCGGCGTTCCCACCCGACCGGATGGTGCCGGCGCTCGAGGTCACGCTCGCCGACCTCGGCATCGATCTACGCGGACAGCCGAACGTCGAGCTCGACCTCGAGGATCGCCCGAGCAAAGACCCGCGCGCGTTCTGTTCCCCGATCGAGGTACCCGGGCGCGTCGTGCTGGTGATCAAGCCTCAAGGCGGCCCGGACGACTGGCGTTCGCTCTTCCACGAGGCCGGTCACACCGAGCACTTCGCGCACACCGACGCCGCCCTTACCCCGGAGGAACGGAGGCTCGGCGACAACGCAGTCACCGAAGGCTGGGCGATGCTGTTCGAGTACATGACCACCGATCCGGTCTGGCTCGAGCGACAGCTCGACTTCCCCCGCCCGTACGAGTTCGCCGCCGAAGGGGCGGCGCAGCTGCTGTGGATCGTCCGGCGCTACAGCGCGAAGCTCCTCTACGAGCTCGAGTTTCACACGGCCGAGGAGCTGCCCGCGCTGCGGCCGCGGTACGTCGAGCTACTGAGCGGGGCGACGAAGGTCGAGCCCGCGGGGGCGGATTACCTCGGCGACATCGACGCCGGCTTCTACGCCTCGGAGTACCTCCGCGCGTGGGCGTTCGAAGCGCAGCTGCGCGCGTATCTCCGCGAGCACTTCGGCAACGCCTGGTTCTCGCGTCGCGAGGCGGGCTCGCTCCTGCGCGAACTGTGGGCGGAGGGCCAGAAACCGACGGCAGACGAGCTGCTCCGCGAGGTCACCGGCGAGAAGCTCGAGCTCGCGGCGGTCGGCGACCGGATCCGTGAAGCCCTCGCCGCCGTCTAGACCTCCACGTCCTGAAACCTCCGCTAACGCTGAGGATTCGGACGGAATGCCGCGGGCATTCCGTCCGTTGAGACCTGCATGCGAACCCTCGAAGACATCCATGCAGAGATCGAGCGCCTGAGCGAGGAGCGAACCGAGCTCTGGCATCAGTTGTCCGACCACCACGACACCGACGTGCGGGCCGGGATACACGCGATCGACGCGGAGCTCGACCGTCTGTGGGACGAGCATCGAGCTGTCCGCGCCCGTCTGCGCTTCGGCGACCGCGATTCGATCGTCGCCCGTGCGCGGGTCGAGGAGCGGCTCGAGCGCGCGGCCTGAGCCGAATCGCCCTCTACACTGAGGCTCTCTCGGGGCGTTAGCTCAGCTGGGAGAGCGCCGGCTTTGCAAGCCGGAGGTCACCGGTTCGATCCCGGTACGCTCCATGGCTCAACCATGCGGAAGGGCCTTGGCCCACGGCAGCGGCCGGCTGGGACGCCTGGAGCCGCTCGCGGAGATCATCGGCGTGACGCGCTCGGTTGAACCGGTGCGCGTAGCGGTCGAGCGTGATGCAAGGTTGAACCCGGAGGCGTCAGCCGCTGAGCGCGAGTTTCTTCGCCTGGTCGAACTCGTCGTCGGTGAGCGCGCCGGCCTCGTGGAGGTCGTGCAAGTGGCGGATCTCCTCGGCATGGGACGGCGTTCGAGCCGTCGGCGTGTGATGCGGCCGATGGCTAGCGGCGCGCGCCCCGAGCGTGTGCACTTTCGCTTCTCTCTCGGCTCCGCGCTCTGCGGCATCGGGGTTCTCCGCCAGGGTCTGGCGGCGCAACACTTCATAGCCGAGTGCGAGGAGGGCTGCGAGTAGCAGCACACCCCAGACGGTCCGTAGCGCGTGCGTCGGGCCCCAGAGAACGAGCAAGAGATAGGCGCCGCCGAGCACGCCCCAGCTCATGCCGGGACGGACGGCGAGCGCGGGCGCGACCCAGCGTCGGAACGAGACGGCGAACTGGTGCGAGCCGGCGAGCGTGGCGCCCAGCACCATCACGAGCCCGTAGAAGACGACGGCGCGGCCGGTGTCGGCGAGGATCGTGCTCTCGATCAGCCAGAGTTGGTGGGCCGCGGGCCGGTAGCCCGGTTGGGCGAGTGCGTCGACCGCGTAGTTGCCCGCGACGCGATGCACGACGAGCGCGATCAGGCCGATGAGGACGAAGGCCCAACCGATGTCGCGCAGCGTCTCGCGGCGACGTCCACGCGCGAGGTACATGGCGAGGCCGTACAGCACGAGCACCAGCACGATCAGCCAGACGCTCATCACCCTGATCGCCCGCACGCCCTGCTGCGCCGCGTTCAGCTGATTCGACTTCATGACGGTTATCACGCCGGTTCCGGGCGGGATCTTGTCGAGCGCGGTCGAAGGAAGGCCGAGTTCCGTGCCGAGCTGCTTCACGAGCGCGCTCAGGTCCAAGGTGACGACGCCGTTGCCCGTCGAGATCCCGTAGCCGGTCTTGTTCTCGAGGACGTTGATCAGCTTCTCATGGGCGATCCCCGCCGAGTTGACGAAAGCTTGCTGCACGCGGCTCCGGCTGAGCAGGAAGCTGACGGCGTTGACCGCAGGCTGCCGGAGTCCCGCAGCGACCGGGCCGGCGAGGGGCTTCACCTGCGTCGGTAGCTGCTTCTCGAGCTGGCCGGCCACGTTGACGTTGTCGTAGAGCTGGTTGACGAGGTAGATCGACAGTGCCCCGCGGACCTGCGGGTCCTGGACGAGCTGCGCGCTCGAGTTCCGGAACTGGCCGTTGTCGAGCAGCTGGCGGTTCACCCAGACGGTCAGGATCGTGATCAGTCCGATCACAGACGCGAGCACGATCAGGCTCCAGATCGCGGCGCGGCGACCGCCGCTCAGCTTTTGGGGCTTCGGCGCGATGGCGAGTGGAGCAGCGGCGGCTGGGTCTCCGTTGACAGATGCCGCCGGATCGCTCACTGACTATCCCCGCCGGATGTCTGGGCCGAGCCGGCGGCAGTCACCTCGGCCGGCTTCGCGTGCTTCGCTTCCTTTTTCGCTGCGCGCTCGCTCTTCTGTTCGGCTTCCTTTTCCTTGGCTTCACTCACGGAGTCGCTGACGAGACTCTTCGCTCCACTCCAGCCGAATGCCCAGGCCATGAGGATGATCGCGAACACGATGCTCCAGGCCGTGGTCACGATCTGCTGGGTGATCGAGTACGCAGTCGCATCGGCTGAGCTGGCAATGCCCTTCAATGAAGCGACACTGAACGCCTGGTTGACGCCCGCGCCGCCCGGCGTGGCCGAGGTCACATTGGCGAGCGAGTTGCCCGCGAGAACCCGCATCAACGTGTGAAAGCTGACGGGGATGCTGTAGGCGGCGAGGAAGACCGCGGTTCCGGCCAGTCCCGCGAGCCAGCCGATCGCCTCGGGAACGAAGACGCGGCCGAAGTAGGCGCCGGGATGACCGAGGATCTGCCCCCCGTGCTTGGCCTGATCCCACCACTTCTCGAGCCGCGGCCAGAGCATCCGCACCACGAGCACGATCAGCCAGAGTGCGCCGATCGCGAGGATCGCCGTGCCCCAGGGATGCGTCTTGACCCAGCCGAACCTGATGCTGAACGAGCCGCCGACGGTCAGGAACAAGTAGATGTACGGAACCGCGCCGATCACGACGAAGAAGATCTTCTGGACGGCGTAGCCGGCCAGGACACCGGCGAAGGTCGCCCCGACGATGACAACCGAGAGCATGACCAGGAGCACGAGCGTGCCCAGATTTGCCGGCAGGATCGTGTTCAGGGCAACAGAGGCCGCGTAGCAGGCGAGCACCTGCAGGAAGCTCACCTTCCCGTACGCGAAGTGGACGATCGAGTACCACGCGAACGCGGTCGCAGTCGTCTCGAGGGTCTTGACCGCGATTCCGGCCAGCACGTACCAGATCGAGACGGCAGTGAGGGAGTCCCACAGCTTCTCGAACCAGCCCGCGATGTCCCAGCCGAGCAGGTTCGCGGCCGCGCCGATCACGACAATCGTCAGGCCGCCGATCAGCCACCGCTTCCAGTGGAAGTGCTTCCCTGCTGGCTCTGCGGTGGCAGCTGCGGCGCTCATCTCGGTCCCTTCGCGGTGGCGATAACGCTCCAGACGCTACGAGGCGAACGTCCGCTGCAGCATCGGCCAAAGAGGCTGAGATCGCCCAAGCCGGCCACCTCTAGCGCAACAGGGTGATCACGCCTCGCCCGAGCAGCCACGCTCCGACCACGGTCAAGGCGACGACGGCGATCTTCCTGTCGTTGCGCGAGAACCAGGTCTTCGCCTCCTCGAGCGCCTTCGGCGTCCACGTGGGCGCAACGGTGAAGCTGATCAGCGGCATCAGAACAAGCCCGATCTGAGCCACGCAGATCAGCACGACGAGAAGGATCGACCCCAGCGTGGACGGGTTCAACTTGACGATGTCGTGCATGGCGGCGAGGTAGACGACGCTCGGCATGGCTTCGTACACGGCGCCGGCGCAGAACGTGAGCCAAGGGGAGCCCTTGGACAGCTCCCGCTGCAACCGCGATGGCCCCTTCTCCTTGCGAGGTCCCCTGCGCTCTTTGCGGCGCTCAGCGAGCCGGCCCCAGACCCCGGTCGCGACTACGGTGGCGATGAGAAGAAAGGCGACGCCGGCGGCAATGTCGACCACGGGGTCGACGGTGCGCTTCGTCGTGCTCGTCGTCGAGTCCGTCCCCCCGACCACGAAGACGATCACGAGGCCGAGCGTGACGCTCGTCAGGAGCGCGCCGAGGACGAAGCCGAGCATCAGCCGCTTCGGCTCGGGCAGGAACAGCATCACCGCCGCGGCGCCGGCGATCACCGGGTCGACGACCGCGACGAGGGAGAGGAGCAGGATCTGCTGCACGCCTACCGCTCCCGCGGAGCTTCCATCTGTCTACGAGCCGAAGAGGTTGTTCAGTTCGAGGACGATGAAGAACACGAGCACGACCTCGCTGACGACCCAGGAGTTCGTGTTCATCCAGTCGCGCACCTTCGGGAGGATTGCCGCGGCCCGCTTGCCCAGCAGGAGGACGAAGATCACCGGCAGCGCCTCGAAGAGCACGACGAGCAGGACGAACGGAAGGCAATACCACCATGGGCTGCCGCTGCGGGCCAGGTGGGCGCCGACAACGATGTTCGTGGCGATGTCCGTCGGGAACAGGCCGAGCAGCAGGAAGCCGAGCCGGAAGGACGATTTCGGGGTCGCCTCCTCGAGCTTCCCCATCCACGTCGGCGGCTTGGACGTCTTCCTGGTGCGGTAGGTGTGCCATGCCGCAAACGCGAGGAGGAGTGCGAGCACGGCGTCGACCGCTCGGTGGGTCGTGGACTCGTGCGCCGAGCCGGAAGCGTCGAACAGCAGCCTGACGAGCACGTACGAGGCCGTGACGAAGAGCGTGACCGCGAGCAGAACGCCCGCGAGAAAGGCCGCCGAGTTCTTCTCCCATTTCTCGCTGGTCGCCAGGAAGATCGCGGAGATGATCTGCGGGCCGGCGACCATCACGAACGCAAGCGGCAGGACTGTCAACAGACTCGGCATTTGTGCTCCTCTTCGCTTCGCTTCCTGCCACCGGCCCCGCGCTCAGCGGAGCCGGTGGCAATTCCCGGTCGCCTATGAGGCGGCGACTGGGGTCGCCTTCGCCGCCTCGGTCTTCGCGTGCTCGACGCTGCCGTTGTCCACCTTGTGCGTCGAGACGCTGTCCGCCTTCGACAGCGCCTTCTCGGCTTCAGCAGCCCATTCCTCATCGAGCAGGACGACGATCCCGGAGCTCCCGACCGGGAGGTCGCTGGCGACCTCGGCCTTGATCTCCTTCTTCTCGTGATGCGAGACGAGCCCGCCCGCGCCGGCGCCCAAGCCGGCGCCGACGGCGGTCGACGCGATGAGCGCCGGCGGGAAGATCAGGCCGACGAGGAAGCCGCCCGCCGCACCCCAGCCGGTTCCCTTTCCGACCGCGTGCGTGTCGTCTTTGACGTGGATCTTGCCGTTCGCCTCGCGGCTCACGAGCACCAGCGCCTCGACGGTGATCACCTTCTGTTCCGCCAGTTGCTGGATGGCCTCCCAGTCGTCCTGGGCGGCATCGGAGTCGGCGTAGGCAGCGATGTACAGATCGACGGGCACGTCGCTGTTGTGGGCCATGGTTTCTTCTTCCCCTGTTCTCTCGTGGTGCCTAGAAGCCGCGCCGCCGCGCCCGCCGCCGCCCGCGCCTGCGGATGCCGCAGACCGAGACGGGCGAGAGCGGCCGCCCGAACGGGTCGATGAACAGCGTCACCGGACCCGTCTTTGCCGGCACGGTTCCCTCGAGCACGTCGATCGAGTAGGACAGCTCGCCGGCGCCGTCGAGGGTTGGCTGCTTGAGCACGACGACTGCGTCCTCCGGCACGTCGGCGCCGGGTTCGAGAAACGAGAGCACCGCGTTCGGCGGGTCGGACTCGAAGCTGTTGTCGCCGATCGCCCAGAGATCGACGAAGTCGGTGGTGGCCATGTGCCCGACGACCCGCTGGGGCCTGTCGGAGAAGTAGAGCGTCGAGGGCGTGACCCCGCGCAACGTAAGGGTCGTCCCGTCGCTGTCGATGCCCTGCGCGGTCTGCACGAACATCGACTCCTCGGTCTCGAGCTGTTCGGCCAGGATCTCGGTCATCGTTCAACCTCCAGTTGGTCGTTGCCAGCTCGAACGTACGCCGGGCGAGAGCAAGGCCGCATCGGCCGAAGTGGCCCAAACACGCAGGCAACGCCACGGAGTGTCCGGATGCGAATCTCAGCCTCTTTGGCCGACGAGAAGTCGGCGGACGCACGCGTACCGTTCGACGCGTATGTCGACTCTCTGCATGGCTGCGACCGTCTTCTGGCCGGGTTGGACAGAGGTCCTGGTCGGCCTTGGAGCAACACTTGCGGCGACCTGTCTCCTGATCGGAGCCGCCACCCTGCGAGCCGTACGCCGGGGCGCGAACCTCACCGAGATCGCGCGACTCGTGCCGGACCTGGCGCGGCTCCTGATGCGTCTGTCGACCGACACGGCGATCCCGGTACGCCTGCGGGGCAGGATCTTCATCGCGATCGCCTACAACGTCCAGCCGATCAACCTGATCCCGGACTTCGTCCCGGTCGTCGGACTCGCCGACAACATCCTCGTCACCCTGTGGGCCGTTCGTAGCACGGTTCGAGGCGTGGGGCACGAGACGATCGGCCGCCACTGGACCGGGACGCCGGCAGGGCTCGCGATGCTTCTCCGGTTCGCCGGCTGCGACCGGTAGAGCGCCGCTCAGTCGAGCGTGTGGATCACGAACGCGATGATGAATCCGACGGTCGTCACGACCCCGACCCACTTGCCGCCGTGCTCGTATCCCTCGGGCATCATCGTGTCCGCCAGCATGGTGAGGATCGCCCCCGCCGCGAACGTCAGGACGAAGGCGACGGTGTTCGGGGACGCGTGCTGGAAGAGGCCGTAGCCCGCGAGCGAGGCGAGCCCCGAGACCAGCGCGATCGCGACCCACATCCAGAGGATTCGCGCGGTCTTCCAGCCGCCGGTGACGAGGCCGGCGGTCGAGGAGATCGACTCGGGCAGGTTGGAGATGAAGACGGCGATGAGGTAGGCGGCGCCCACCTTCCCGCCTTCGAAGATCGTGAGGCCGATCACCATCGACTCCGGGATCCCGTCGAGCACGCTCCCGAGCACGATGGCAAGCGCGGAACCGTCCTTCTGGGCGCCGGCCGGGTCCTTGCGCTTGTCCCCGCCGGAACGATCGATCAGCCAGTCGCCGCCCGCGAACACCGCGCAACCGGTGGCCATGCCGACGACGAGCGGCCAGTTACCGGAGGTCTTGTCGGCCGCCTCCTGGACGAGGTCGAAGGCGACGGCGCTGATCAGCACACCTGCGCCGAAGCCCATGATCAGACCGATGGTGCGCAGGCTGATGTGAAAGGCGATCGCGAGGAGCGCGCCGATCACGAGCGTCGAGGCGGCCAGCGTTCCCCAACCGAATGACGCCCACATCAGCTGCTCAAGACCTTCATCGGCGCGCCGCTCCCTACGGGTGCCAGACGGTCCGGGCCCCCAAGCCCTTGGCCGTCGGCAATGCCGGCCCACTCGAGATCGATCGAACCCGAGAAGCCCGCCGCGACGGTCGCGTCGAGGCGCGCGATCTCAGCCGTCACCGCGGCGC
>Ga0335076_10004044_pt1 | contig 14793 bp, 13 predicted proteins | sample Lox_Sample_25_FD_206717 | JGI IMG/M metagenome (GOLD analysis project Ga0335076, IMG submission 206717) | Soil microbial communities from Loxahatchee National Wildlife Refuge, Florida, United States - Lox_Sample_2.5 | ecosystem: Environmental > Terrestrial > Soil > Wetlands | place: USA... | reverse complement strand
GTGGTCGTAGCCGGGAAGGAGTACGGCAGCGGCTCGTCGCGCGACTGGGCCGCCAAGGGCACGCTCCTCCTCGGCGTGCGGGCGGTGATCGCCGAGAGCTACGAGCGGATCCACCGGTCGAACCTCGTCGGCATGGGTGTGCTGCCCCTGCAGTTCGAGGGCGGGCAGGGCGCGGAGGCGCTGGGCATCACCGGACACGAGAAGCTGACCGTCCGCGGCCTCGCCGGCGCCCTCGCCCCCCGCCAGGACATGACGGTCGAGGTGGAGAGGAAGGACGGCTCGAAGGGCGCCTTCACCGTCACGGCCCGGCTCGATACCCAGGTCGAGATCGACTACTACAGGAACGGCGGCATCCTGCAGACGGTGCTGCGCAAGATGCTGGCCTGAGACGGGAGCGAGCCGTCGAACGGGCGCCACGGCCCGGAGGTGGTCGGACGGGATGGCCAGGCTGACGTTCCTCGGGGCGGCGCGGACGGTGACGGGCTCGCAATACCTCGTCGAGGCCGGGGGAAGGCGCATCCTCGTCGACTCGGGGATGTTCCAGGGCGAGAAGGAGCTCCGCCAGCGGAACTGGGCGGAGCCGGAGTTCGACCCCGCGCGGGTCGACGCGGTGGTCCTCACGCACACCCACCTCGACCACATCGGCCGGGTGCCCCGACTCGTCAAGCAGGGCTTCCGCGGACCCGTGTACTGCACCCCGCCCACGAAGGACCTGGCCGAGATCCTGCTCCTCGACGCGGCCCACCTGCAGGCGGAGGACGCCGGGTACCTGAACCGCAAGGGGCTCACGAAGCACGCGCCGGCGCTCCCCCTCTTCGACGAGGCAGACGTCCGGGAGGCGATGGAGCTCCTGCAGCCAGTGCCCCTCGGCCGGCCGCAGGCCGTGAACCACGCGTTTTCGTTCACCTATCGCGACGCCGGGCATCTCCTGGGCGCCGCCTCCGCGGAGCTCACGCTCCTGGAGGACGGCCGTGAGGCGCGCGTCCTCTTCAGCGGGGACGTGGGCCGCTTCGGCGCGGTCCTGACGAAGGATCCCGCCCTCGCCGCCGACGCCGACTACCTGGTGGTCGAGAGCACCTATGGGAACCGCACCCACCCGCAGGTCCCGATCCTCGACCAGCTCGAGGGCGTGCTCAAGAAGACGTTCGCCCGCGGCGGGGTCCTGCTCATCCCCGCCTTCGCGGTGGGTCGGGCCCAGCAGATGGTCTATCTGATGGACGAGCTGGTGACCGCGGGGCGGATCCGGCCCTTTCCGATCCACGTCGACAGCCCGATGGCGATCGACGCCACGCGCATCTATGCCTCCTATCCCGAGGCGTCGAAGGCCGGCCTCAACAACATCGGCGGACGCAGCCTCCTCCACGGCAAGTGGGTCCACCTGCACCGGACGCGCGCAGAGTCGGAGGCCCTCAACACCATGCGGGGGCCGGCGGTCATCCTGTCGTCGAGCGGCATGCTCTCCGGGGGGAGGATCCTGCACCACTGCCGGGTGCGTCTTCCCCACCCCGAGAACACGCTCCTCATCACCGGCTACCAGGCCGCGGGAACCCTCGGGCGCGCCCTCCTCGACGGCGCTCACGTGGTGCGGATCCACAAGGGCGATGTCCCGGTGCTGGCCGAGGTCCGCGACCTCAAGGGCCTCTCCGGCCATGCCGACGCGGGTGAGATGCTGCGATGGCTGTCCGGGGTCCGAAGGCCTCCGCGGCTCGTGTTCGTCACTCACGGCGAGGCCGATGCGGCGGAGGCGCTCGCCGCCCGCATCGCGCGCGAGAGGGGGTTCGCGACCCGGGTGCCCTCGCACGGCGACGCCTTCGATCTCCCTCCGGGCGAGGCGGTCTTTCCGGGGCCGGAGGTCCTTTGAGCGAGACGCGGGCCGGCGCCTACCTCATCGACATCGACGGTGTCGTCCTCCGGGACGACGAGGCCCTGCCCGGGGCGGCGGAGCTCGTGGCGTGGCTCCTCGAGTCGGGGCGGCCCTTCCTCTTCCTCACCAACTACCCCTCGCAGACGCCGGCGGAGCTCGCGCGTCGCATGGGAGGCTCCGGCATGGCGGTGCCGGCCGGGCACTTCTTCACCTCCGCCATGGCCACCGCGGAGTTCCTCGACAAGCAGGCGGGGACGCGGCGGCGCGCCTTCGTGGTGGGCGAGGGCGCCCTCGTTCACGAGCTCTACGAGATCGGCTTCACGACCTCGGACACGGAGGCCGACTTCGTGGTCCTGGGCGAGACCCGCAACTACAACTTCGAGATGATCCAGCGCGCCGCCGCCCTCGTCCGGCGCGGCGCCCGGTTCGTGGCGACGAACCCCGACGTGGCGGGCCCGGCCGGGCGGCCGAGCTGCGGCGCCCTCGCCGCCCCCATCGAGCGGATCACCGGCAAGTGCCCCTTCTACGTCGGCAAGCCCTCCGCGTTCATGATGCGGGCGGGGCTGCGGCACCTCGGGGCGCACTCCGCCGAGGCCTGCATGGTGGGAGACAACATGGAGACCGACATCATCGCCGGCGTCCAGAGCGGGATGTCCACGGTCCTCGTCCTGACCGGCGTCTCGCGCGAGGGGGACCTCGACCGCTTCGCCTACCGGCCCGACCACGTCGTGAAGGACGCTTTCGCCCTGCGGGAGCTGCTCGAACGAGGCGTGTAGGCGGCGTGGCGAACCCGGGGGATCTCGGCACCACCCGCGGGCCTGACGCGGTCGGGGCCGGCTCGAGGGACTACGCGGGAAGGAAGACGCGGGTCTCGAGAGCGCCCCCCGGCAGCGGAGCGAAGCGAGTGAAGCCGCCCATCTCGCGGACGAGCCTCTGGGCCTCGCCGAGCGGTCCCGGGTCGGCTCCCTTGAGGACCCGCTGCTGGTCGGCGTCCCCGAGGCCGGCGGCGTGGGTGAGGGCGATCATCAGGAAGTCGCGCTTCACTTCACGACCGTCGCGGCCCCGCAGGAGCACGGGCTTCCTCTCCGCCCGCATCAGAATGGCGGACGCCGGGGTCACGACGCCGGCGAGCCCGTGCAGGAGGGCGGCGAGCGCGCGGCGAAGGGCGGCGGGCGAGCACCGCGGCAGGGCGGCACCCCGGGCGATGCGGCTCTCCACCCCGACCGGTCGGGCAGCGAGGGTCGCGCGGACGGCGGCGAGCACCTCGGCGACCAGGCCGTCGAGGCTCGCGGCGGAAGGCGCGGCCGGAGTGGGTGGGGCCGGCGTGGGTGGACGCAGCGGCGCCGGCGCGGGGGAGGGCGCATTCGCCGCCGCAGGGGACGCGGGCGGGGAAGGCGGTGGTGGCGGGTGCGCGGCGGCGGCGGTGCCGCGCGGGGGCGTGGGCGCGAGCTGCGGTGGAGCCGGCGCTCGCCCGGGAGAGGTGCGGGCCGCGGCTTGGCCGAGATCCTTCAGGAGGAGGCCGAGGCGGAGGACCTCGCGCTCGATGGCGGCGGCGGCGAGGGTGGCGTCGGTGCGGCCACCGGCGATCAGGCTCGCCTGGGTCTGGACGAGGGCCAGGCCCTGGCTCACGTCGCGCACGACCTGGGCCAGTGCCTCCGCGAGGTCGATGTTCGAGCGGATGGCGCGGTGGAGCAGCTCCTCCGAGACGGGGCTCACCTCGGGCCCCACCTGGCCGGGGTAGGCCGGCTCCGCACCTTCGGGCTGGGCGATCACCACGCGCCCGCGCGAGGGGCTGGGAGGCGGAGGGGAGGCGACCTTCTGGACGATCTCGGCGAAGGCCTGGGCGACGACGGCGGGGACCGAATCCGGGTCGAGGCCCTTCTCCTTGAGGTTGTACTTGACCGCAATCGAGGCGAGCATGTCCTGCACCACCGCCACGAAGGTCTCCAGGACGCCCTCGCCGCGCGACGCGACGGCAGGAAAGGCTTTGCGGTTCCAGGCGTTCAGCGCCCGGTCGAGGTCGGCCCGTGGGGTGAGGGGGTCGAGGTCCTGCTTGTTGTACTGGAGGACGAACGGCACCTTCTCCGGCACCAGACGGTTCGCGAGCAGGTTGACCTTCATGTTCTCGAAGGCCGCCACGTTCTCCCGCGCCATGGACTTGTGGCTGTCGGCGACGAAGACGACCGCGTCCGCGCCGGCGAGCACCACGCGGCGCGTGGCGTTGTACTGCACCTGCCCGGGCACGGTGTAGAGCTGGATCTTGAAGTCGTAGCCGGAAACGGTGCCGAGGCTGAAGGGCAGGAGGTCGAAGAACAGGGTCCGGTCCTGGGCCGTGTTCAGGGAGATGAGGCGGTTCGAACCCTCCGGATCGGTGAGTCGGTGGATCTGCTCGAGGTTCGTCGTCTTCCCGGACTGGGGCGGTCCATAGTAGACGACCTTCGCTTTGATGGTCCGCTCGCTGAAGTTGAACTGGACCATACGAGGGCCGGGCGACTATAGCACGCGGGCCTCGACAGGGTCACTTGACGGCGTGGAAACCGCTCAATATACTTGGGTTTTGCGTTTCGGGCCGGAATCGGGCCCTGAGGGAGGTCGTGCGTCATGGCTCAGCGGTGCGACATCTGCGGCAAGGGCCCGCGGTTCGGGAATCGGGTCAGTCACGCCCACAATGTGACCCACCGGCGTTTCAATCCGAACCTCGTCTCGGTGCGGGCGGTCGTGGGCCGGGGGACCCACAAGAGGCTGCGGGTCTGCACCCGTTGCCTGCGGTCGGGCAAGGTCGCCAAGGCGGCCCCTCAGCCGAAGGCCAAGTCCGCGGCGGCCTGATCGGCTCGACTCGAGGACTCTCCAGGGACGGAGAGGGCTCGGCGCCCGGCACGACCGTGGCGCCTCGCGACGGCCCAGATCGACCCGCGCTTCGCGCGGGTCGGGCGTCAGTACGCGGCGACGACGTCGATCTCGACCCTCACGCCGCGGGGCAGGCCGGCGACGGCGATCGTGGTCCGCGCGGGCGGCTTCGTGCCGAGGAACCGCCCATACACCTCGTTCATCTTCGGGAAGTCGGCCATGTCGGCCAGGTAGACGGTCGCCTTCACCACGTTCTCCGGCCCCATCTTGGCCTCCCGGAGCACTGCGACCAGGTTCTGCAGCACGCGCTCAGTCTGGGCCGCGACGTCCCCCTCTCCCACGACGTCCCCGGTCTCGGGGTCGACCGCGATTTGCCCCGAGCAGAAGAGGAACCCGCCCGAGATGACACCCTGCGAGTAGGGGCCGATCGGCTTGGGCGCGCGTGCGGTCGAGACGTACTTGGTCGGCACGGTCGCACCTCCTGGCAGGCAGCGCGTCGAGCCTATCCGGAGTGGCCGAAGCACGCAAACCGCCGCCCGCGGGGGGGAAAAGCGCGGGGACGCCTCAGCGCGGGACCGCGTGGCGCGCCACGTCGATGACCCCCGAGATGCCACGCACGGACTTCAGCACCTTGTCGAGGTGCTTCAGGTCGTTGATCCGCACGGTGAGCTCGATGGAGGCCGTCTTGTCGTCGAAGGTGCGGACCTGGGCGTCGCGCACGTCGGTCTTCATGGCGGCGAGGACGGCGGTGACGGCGGCGAGCGCGCCCGGGCGGTCCTCGAGACCCACCGCGAGGCGGACCTCGTAGCCTCCCTCCGCCCCCGCCTCCCACTCGACGGCGATGCGGCGCTCGGGGTCGTAGACGAGGTTCTGGACGTTCGGGCAGCTCACCGAGTGGACGGAGACGCCCTTGCCCCGCGTGATGTAACCCACGATGGGCTCGCCCATGATGGGGTTGCAGCACTTGGCGCGGTACACGAGGAGGTCGTCCGTCCCCTTCACCGTGATCCGCTCCTCGCTCCGGCGGAGGAACCTCTTGACCGCCTCCACGACCGGGCGCGGCTTCTCCGGGAGCGGCTGCTCGAGCTTCTCCGGCGGGATCAGCCGGGCCAGCACCTGGCGGGCGGAGACCTTGCCGTAGCCGAGGGCGATGAAGAGGTCGTCGAGGCGCGAGCCCACCCCGAGCTCCTGGGCCAGCGACTCGAGGGGCGAGGGCTCGGAGACGACCTTCTTCAGCGAGAGGTCGTAACGGCGGAGCTCGCGCTCGAGGTGTTTCCTCCCGATCTCGAGCGCCTGCTGCTTCTCGGTCGTGTTGAGGTAGTGGCGGACCTTCGCCTTCGCCTTGTTGGTGACGGTGAAGCCCAGCCAGTCGCGGCTCGGCTTGTGCCCGGGCGAGGTGAGGATCTCGACGATGTCCCCGTTCTTGAGCTTGTAGCGCAGGGGCACCATCTTCCCGTTCACCCGCGCTCCCACGCACTGGTGCCCGACCTCGGTGTGGATGGCGTAGGCGAAGTCGATGGGCGAGGCGCCCCGGGGCAGCATCTTCACCTCGCCCTTGGGGGTGAAGCAGTACACCTCCTCCGGGTAGAGGTCGAGCTTCAAAGAGTTCAGGAACTCGTGGGGGTCCTTGACCTCCTGCTGCCACTCGAGCAGCTGCCGGAGCCAGGAGAAGGCGTGGTCGTCCTTGTCGACCCCGGTGCGGCCCTCCTTGTACTTCCAGTGGGCGGCGATGCCCTCCTCGGCGACGCGGTGCATGTCGTGGGTGCGGATCTGCACCTCGAAGGGGTGCCCGTCCTCGGAGATGACGGAGGTGTGGAGCGACTGGTAGCCGTTGGGCCGGGGCATGGCGATGAAGTCCTTGATCCGCCCCGGCACCGGCCGCCAGGTGTTGTGGAGGACGCCGAGGGCGGCGTAGCAGTCGGGCACGCTCCTCACCAGGACCCGCAGGGCCACGAAGTCGTAGACCTGCTCGAGGTCGATGCGCTGGCGCTTCAGCTTCTGCTGGATCGAGTGCAGGCGCTTGATCCGGCCTTCCACCTCGGCGTCGACCCCGGCCGTGCGCAGCTTCTCGGCGACGGTCGACTTGATCTTGTCGACGAAGGCGGCCGCCCGCTGGCGCCTCTCCTCGACCTTCGCCGCGAGGGCCTCGTAGGCGGCGGGGTCGAGGTGCCGGAAGGCGAGGTCCTCGAGCTCGTTCTTGACCTTGGCCATGCCGAGCCGCCCTGCGATGGGGGCGTAGATGTCGAGGGTCTCGCGCGAGATGCGCTGCCGCCTGTCCGCCGGCAGGTGCTGGAGCGTCCTCATGTTGTGCAGGCGGTCGGCGAGCTTCACGAGGATGACCCGGATGTCGTCGACCATCGCGAGGAGCATCTTGCGGTACGTCTCGGCCTGCCGCTCCTCCGTGGTGGCGAAGGGGATCTTCGAGATCTTCGTCACCCCCTCGACGATGTGGAGGACGTCCGGCCCGAAGTACTCCTGGAGCCGCTCGGGGGGGGTGAGGGTGTCCTCGAGGACGTCGTGGAGGAGGCCGACCGCGACGCAGATGGGGTCCATCCGCATCTCGGCCAGGATCGCCGCCACCCCGAGAGGGTGCACGAGGTAGGGCTCGCCCGAGGCGCGGACCTGGCCCTTGTGCTCGACCGCCGAGAAGATGTAGGCCTTGCGGAGGACCTCGAGGTCGGCATCGGGCTGGTGACGCTGGACGGTCTCCAGAATGTCTTCGAAACGGATCATGGGTCTTCAAGGCGAGTCTAGGGACCACCGGCGGAGGGGTCAAATGAACCCTCCGCTTCCTTGACTCCGCTTTCCGCGCATGCCTATAATCCGCTTCCTCGGAGCCCTTTTGTATTCAATGACTTTCCCGGGAGACGGCCGATGAGAACCCGATATCTTGCACCTGTGCTCGCTCTGCCGCTCGCCCTGGCCCTCGTCGGTTGTGAGATGGTCCAGGCGAAGGCTGCCTTCAAGGACGGAAACAGACTCTACAAGGAAGAGAACTACCGCAAGGCCATCGAGGAGTACGAGAAGGCGGTGCAGAGGAAGCCCGACTTCGCCGAGGCGCACTTCTACCTGGCCAGCTCCCACCAGTCCCTCTATCGGCCGGGCAAGGAGGGGGAAGAGAACCGGATGCACCTCGACCGGGCGGTCGAGCACTACGAGAAGGCCCTCGCGGCGAACCGAGCGAACTCGCCCAACCTCCAGCAGGTTCGCATGAACACGCTGGGCGCCCTCACCGCGATCTACTCGGAGCCGCCGCTCCAGAACTACGAGAAGGCCCTCGGCTACGCGGAGCAGCTCGTCAAGGACAACCCGAACGACACCAAGAACCTCTACGCGATGGCCAACCTCTACGAGAAGTTTGGCCGGACGCCCGAAGCCGAGCAGGCGTACATCAAGGCGGCGGAGCTCAACCCCAAGGACGTGAAGGCCTGCGGAGCGCTCGCCACCTTCTACAACAAGCCCAACTGGGACGAGAAGGGCGAGGTCTGGGTGGAGGGGACGAGCAAGGGCGCGCGCCGCATCAAGTTCGACCAGGCCGTGGCCACGCTCAACCGGTGCGCCGATATCGAACCCTCGAACCCGAACGGCCACTACACGCTCGCGATGTTCTACTGGGACAAGGCGTACCGCGATCCGCTGCTCGGCGACAAGGAGAAGAACGAGTACGCCGACAAGGGGATCCAGGCCGTGGACGCCGCCTTGCAGAGCCAGCCCGACCACGTGGGCTCTATCGTTGCGAAGGGCCTCCTCTACCGGGTCAAGGCGCTGGTGGCCAAGAATCCCGCCGACCGCAAGCGCTACCTGGACGAAGCCATCCTGCTGCAGAAGCAGGCCGCCGACCTCAGGAAGGAGCAGCAGGCGGCCACCGCGGCCGGCGTCTCGACGGACACCGCCGCCGCCACGCCGCCGGCATCCAAGTAGGCCGGGCGGGCGCCGCTCGGCCGAGAGGGACCGCGGGCCGGGGGCGGCATCCGACCGGGGGCGGCATCCCGCCGGGGAAGGGCTTCCTCCCGGTCGCGACGCCCGGGACCGGGCAGCGCATGAGAGGCATCGCATGAGACCTGCCCGGGCAGCGGGGTCGCCGGGGCGCCATCGGCAAGAGGTGAGCCACCGACGAAATGGAAAGGGCCCCGCGCGGGGCCCTTTCCTGACTCTGACGGAAGCGCCGGCCTACGGCTGACCGCCGACGACGCCTCCCGCCTCCTCGATCATCTTGTCGGAGATGATCCCGATCCGCTCGACCCCCGCGCCCTTGGCGATGTCCATCGCCTGGACGACGCGGCCGTAGGGGACCGTCCCGGTCGCCCGGACGAAGATCGTCTTGTCCGAGCGGGCCTGGTAGATGTCGCGGAGCCGCGACTCCAGCTCCTCGACCGAGACCGGGGCCTTGTTGACGGTGATCGCGCCCTCCTCGAGAGCCAGGACGACCTGGTTCGAGGAGCTCTTCTGCTCGGGCTGGTTGGGCGGCGGGGGCTGGGGGAGCGAGATGTCGAGGCCCTTCTGGGCGAGGGGGGTCACGACCATGAAGATGATGAGCAGCACGAGCATCACGTCGATGAGGGGCGTGATGTTGATGTCGGACTTCGCGCCCGACCCCGCCTGCAGGTGCTTGCCCTCGCCCAGGCGGCGCTTCTTCTCCATGTCCTTGTGGTGGGTGGCCTGGACGTCCCCGGTGTGTGCCATGGCCTCTACCCCTGCACCTTGCGCTCGGAGATGAGCGCCACTTCCTCGACCCCCGCCTCGCGGCAGAGGTCCATCACCTTCATCACCTCGGCGTAGGGAAGCCCCTCGTCCGCCTTGAGGTAGATCATCCGCGAGCCCTCGGGCAGGTCCTGGAGGCGCTCCTTCACGAGCGGCTGGAGCTGGCTGCGATCGTCGAGCTTCTGCGTCCCGAGGTACGTGGTCGTGTCCTTCTTGACCGCGACCACGATCGTCTTGGGCTCGTCCTTGCGCTCCTTGGTGTTGCCCGCCTGCGGCAGCCTCACGTCCACGCCCTTCTGCAGCATGGGCGTGATGACCATGAAGATGATGAGCAGCACGATCATGATGTCGGCCATGGGCGTGACGTTGATGTCCGCCATCGGCCCGCCCTTCTTGCCGCCGACTGCCATTGCCATGGGGGTACTCCTTGTTCAGCCGGGACCGGGGCCCTGAGCGGACCCCGGTCGCACCGGACCCGGCGCGGCTAGGCGCCCTTCTTGATGAAGTAGTCGAGGAGCTCGGAGCTGGAGTTGTCCATCTCGACGTTGAAGCCCTCGACCTTGCCGTTGAAGATGTTGAACGCCCACACCGCGGGGACGGCCACGAAGAGGCCGAACGCGGTGGTGATGAGAGCCTCGGCGATGCCGGCGGAGATCGCGGCGATGCCGCCCGAGCCCGTGAGCGCCATGCCCGAGAAGGCGTTGATGATCCCGAAGGTCGTCCCGAAGAGGCCGACGAACGGGGCGGTGGCTCCGATGGTGGCGAGGCCGGCCAGGCCGCGCTTGAGGTCGGCCAGGTTGACCGCGGTGGCGCGCTGGATGGCTCGCTTCGCCGCCTCGACCGCACCGTCCCGATCCCGCTCGGCTTCGCCCGTCTCGACCTGGTACTGCCACTCCTGGAGGCCCGGCTTCAGCACCTTGGCGAGGTGGGAGAGCTTGTACTGCTTGCCGTCGGAGACGTCGATCGCCTCCTTGATCTTCCCCTGCTTCAGGAACCGGGCCACCTCGGGCGCGTACTTGCGCGACTGCTGGGTCGCCTGGCGGTAGGTCCAGTACCGCTCGATCATGACGGCGATGGAGTACATGGACATGATGAAGAGCACGAAGACGACGCCCCACGCGACGCCGCCCATGTGCTCGGCCATGGTCCTCAAATCGAACTGCATTTCGCGTCCTCCTGGACTTGTAAGTCGCGCTCTTGGCCGGAGCCTAGGAGAGCTTGAAGTTGACCGTAACCGTCATGATGACGGGAACCGGCACGCCGTTCAATAGTGTCGGCGTATAGACCCATTGCTTCACGGCATCGGCCGCCGCCTGGTCGAGCAGCGGGATGCCACGCAGGACCTTCACCTCGGTCACCTTGCCCTGCGGGGAGATGGTGCACTCGAGGATGACGACGCCCTGCACGCGGGCTTGCTTGGCGATGTCGGGGTAGGTGGGATTGACGGTCTTGAGCTTCTTAGGCTCTTTGATCTGTCCACCCACCCGGACGGCCTGCTGCGGCGGCGGGGGGGGAGCGTCCGGAAGGCCGCCGACGACGCCGCCGACGACGCCGCCCGGGACCCCGCCCTCGACACCGCCGGCCACGCCGCCCTCGACACCGAGGTCGAGACCTTCCTCAGGCTTGATCTCCTGCGGCACCTCGACCGGGGCCACGAACTTGGTGTCCTGGACGATGGGCTTGGGGGCGATCTTGGGCGCGGTCGTGGGCCGGGCGGCCGGCGGCGGGGGAGGCGGGGGAGGGGGCGCCGCCATGGGCTCCACGAAGAAGGCCTTGACCGCCGACGCCGGCTCGGGCATCTGGTCGGAAGCCAGCAGCGGCACGATCACGATCAGCGCCGCGGCGATGCCGTGGATCAGCAGCGACACGGGCATCGTCTTCGACTGCTGGGTCCTGTGCGACACCCTGTCCGAATCGATGAGATCCTCGAATAGCCTCTTTTCCATCCCCCGCCCCTCTTTACACTTTGGCCCTGAGAATTTGCCTCTTCGGCAAGAGACGCGGATTCTATCCCCCGGCTTCTCGGAGTGTCAAGGCGTAGCGCCCTCAGCCCTTTCCGGTCGGAGGCGGTGTCCTCCCGGCTCGCCTCGACACCTTGGACACCGCCCGCACAGGTTCGGTTCCGACCCGGTCCGGGGCTAGTAGATCCTGAACGCGACGGGGGCGTGGGCGATCGTGGGGACGGGCCGCCCGTGCTTGACGGCAGGCTGGAAGACCCACTGATAGACCGTTTGCAGGGCCGCGGCGTCGAGGAGGGGCACCGACTGGATGACCCGGGCCCGGATCACCCGCCCCTGAGAGTCGATCAGGATCTCGACCACGACCGTCCCCTCGATCTTCTTGACGAAGGCCTCCTGGGGGTACTGGGGCCTCGTGATCTTGAGCGGACGGGGCGGGGAGTCGTAGTCCATGACGGGGCCGGTGCCCGTGCCGCCGAGCATCCCGCCGAGCACGCCGCCCGGCACGCCGCCCACGACGCCGCCCTCCACGCCCTCCTCCATGCCGAGCGGGTCGCCGAAGTCGCTCCCCGTGGCGCTCCCGAACTGATCTTCGGGACGGACGCCCGTCTCCGGCTCGAGCTTCGCCGTCTCCTTGGGCGTCTGCGTCTCGATCGGGGCGGTCAGTTCGGCCTTGGGCTTGGTCTCCGTCACGGGCTTGGGCGTCTCCGGCTTCGCCTTCTCGCGCACCATCGGGCTGCCCCTGGGCAGGGGCGGGGGCGGCGGCGGAGGGGCGTCGAAGAAGACGACCCGCCGGTCTCCCTGCTCGGGCAGCGCCTCCGGCCAGAAGATGGGGACGAAGACGATGAGGGCTACGATCAGGACGTGGGCGGAGACCGTGGTGACGGCCCCGATCTTCTGCCAGCGGGTGACCTTGCGGGGCGCGGAGCTGGCGAGGCCGGTGGCGAAGAGGTTGTCCTCGTCGAGGGCCCCGAGGCTGCGGCGCGTGATCGGCTCGTCTCTCGCGCCCGTCATCACGGTCATCTTAGCACCCGGTCGGCGGGGAGGATCCGGCTCGCCGCGCCCCTTCCGCCGTGCTTCCCACCCCGGTCTCTCCCGGATACGTTTGACGGTCAGGGCCTTCGCCGGGTTCGGCTCCCCGGGTGAAAGGACGTCAAGCCGTGGCCCGGGTCAGACCGAGGGCCTCGCGCCCCCCGCCCGCTCCTGGCGCACGTACCACCAGTTGACGAACGGCACCGCGATGAAGACGGTCGAGTACGTCCCCACGAGGACGCCGACCACCATCGTGAAGCTGAAGCCGCGCAGCACCTCGCCCCCGAAGAAGAAGAGGCCGAGGACGGCGAGGAGGGTCGTCCCGTTGGAGATGAGCGTCCGGGTGAGGGTCTGGTTCATCGACTCGTTGAGGATCTTCGGGAGCGGGTCCTTCCTGCGCTTGGCGAGGTTCTCCCGCACGCGGTCGAACACCACGACCGTGTCGTTCATGCTGTACCCGACGAGGGTGAGGAGGGCGGCAATGACGTTGAGGGTGACCTCGTAGCGGAAGAGCGTGAGGAAGCCGAGGCTGATCAGGATGTCGTGGAACCCGGCGATGGTCGCGGCCACGCCCCACGCCCCCCCCTTGAACCGCGCCGCGATGTAGATGAGCTGGGCGAGGAGGCCGAGCACGGTGAGGTAGACGGCCTTCTTCCGGAGCTCCGCGCCGACGGTCGGGCCCACGATCTCGGACGAGGACTCGAGGATCGGGTTCCGGGCGTAGGAGCGGGCGAGCGCGTCGCGGATCCCGCGGGCCGGGGCGTCGAGGTCGGACTCCGGCGCCTCCTGGGCGACTCGGACGAGGACGCGGTTCTGCGCGGCCTCGCCGTAGGTCTGGATGACGGCTCCGGGGCCGGTCGTGTCGACGGCGGCGCGGACCTTGTCGATCTCGGGCGAGCTCTGGAAGTGCAGGATGAGCTGGGTGCCGCCGGAGAACTCGACGCCGTAGCTGAGGCCACGGGTGAAGATCACGGCGAGGCCGGTGCCGATGAAGATCGTGGACAGGGCGATGAAGTACTTGGCCTTGCCCAGGAAGTCGAAGTTCGGGTTCTTGAGGATCTCCATGGCCGCTCCTAGATGCTCAGCGTCTCGACGTGGCCCTTCCCGAGCACCCACTCGAAGAGGAACTTGCTCACGAAGAAGGAGGCGAACACGTTGGCCGCGAGGCCGATCACGAGCGTGACCGCGAACCCCTTGATGGGGCCGGTGCCGAAGGTGAACAGGAAGAGGGCGGCGATGATCGCCGTGGCGTGGGTGTCGATGATCGTGGTGAGCACCCGGTCGAAGCCGTTCTGGACGGCCGCCCGCACCGTCTTGCCGTTACGCAGCTCCTCCCGGATTCGCTCGAACACGAGCACGTTCGTGTCGACGCCCACGCCCATGGTGAGGATGACGCCGGCGATCCCGGGCAGGGTGAGGTTCGCCCCGCTGTAGGCGAGCACGGCGAGCAGGATGAGCAGGTTCGCGGTCAGGGCCACCACGGCGTTCACTCCGGACAGCCGGTAGTAGACGACCATGAAGATGATGATGAAGGCGAGGCCGGCGACCGAAGCCACCACCCCGGAGCGGATCGAGTCGCGCCCGAGCGAGGGGCCGACGGTGAGCTGCTGCTGGTACCGGAGCGTCGCCGGAAGGGCGCCCGCCTTCAGGATCTTGGAGAGCTCGTCCGCCTCCTGGGTGGTGAAGCGGCCGGTGATGCGGTTGTCGGAGCCGAGCTTGCCCTGGATGGTCGGCGCCGAGTAGACCGTTCCGTCGAGGACGATCGCGAGCTGGCGGCCGATGCTGCGCGCGGTCTCGCGGGCGAACTTGTCGGTGGCCGTCGCGTTGAGCGAGAAGTTGATCTGGGGCCGGTTGGACTCGTCCACCCCCACCCGCGCGCTCTTGAGGTCGCGGCCGGTGATCATCGCCTCCTTGCGCAGGAGGTACCAGGTGGGCTGACCCGGCGTGTCGCTCGGACCCGGGAGCATCTCCATGGTCTCGGGCACCTTGCCCCCGACGCCCTGCAGCAGCGTCTCCTGGGTCGCCGCCGCGCTCTCCACCAGCTTGAGCGTGAGCTGCGCGGTCGTCTTGATGATCCGCTTGGCCTGCTCCATGTCCGTGACGCCGGGGAGCTGCACCAGGATCTCGTCTCCCCGGTTGCCGGTCGCCGCGATCACGGGCTCGGTGACCCCGAGCGCGTTCACGCGCCGCTCGAGGGTGCGGATCGCCTCCTGGACCGTCTGCTCCTTGAGCTGGCGCTGGAAGATGTCGGTCATCTGGGCGGTGAGCCGGTTCTCGCCGGCCTCCCGGACGTCCCAGCCGGTGCGCAGGAGGTCGCGCAGGAGGTCGCGCACGTCCTTGACCCGCGCCGGCTCGATCCCCTCGACGGAGAGCGAGCTCGGGCTGGTGCGC